>Ga0306925_10001995_pt1 | contig 17235 bp, 16 predicted proteins | sample flu12Cox44000176_FD_203755 | JGI IMG/M metagenome (GOLD analysis project Ga0306925, IMG submission 203755) | Lab enrichment of tropical soil microbial communities from Luquillo Experimental Forest, Puerto Rico - flux8day.12C.oxic.44.000.176 (v2)... | ecosystem: Environmental > Terrestrial >... | reverse complement strand
GCCCACCAGCGTCACCGGGGCGATCAGCCCCATGAGCGTCACCGGCACGATCTCCACCGGAATGCCGAACTCCGCGCAGTCCATCAGGTTCTGGCACGAGTCCTCGCTGTAGCGATAGAAGCCGGTGGCGGTAACGGTGAAAATCGACATCGGGCACGCGACGAGGTCCGCCTTGTCGCGACGGAACAGCTGCATCATCTCCGCCATGCGCGGTACGCCGTGCTCGGTGAAAGCACCCGACACGACCGGCCGCAGTGAGTTCATCAGCACCAGGTACAACCGCCACGCGTCCGACACCTGCGGCTCGATGTCGTTGGTCGAGAAGGCCGTCGCCAGGTAGCCGAGATTCTTCAGTCCGTCAGCCACGCGCACGTACTCGATGAAATCGCGTGTGTTGGAATGCCGCGTCTCGCCGCTGCGATGGTCGAGTACCTGCAGGCCGCTCGAGCCGGGCACGAAATGCACCTTGTCGCCGGTGAGCTCGGTGTACGGCCGCCCATCGCGGTCGTGCAGCGGGATGCTCTTCGGCGCAGACTCGATCGCGCGGTCGACGCATTCGGGCGGAAACAACACGCGCTCGGCATCGTCGGCCGTGCGCGCGAGCTTCAGGCCGTGTTCGAGCAGGCGCTGCCGCAGGCCTGCGCCGCGCACCTCGATGCCGATCTCGGCAAGGATCCGTTTGGCTTCATCCAGGATCGGCGTTACGAGGTTCTCGGGGACGACGCGCAGTTGCGGTCTCATCATTCCACCCCTGGGGACTCTGTTCCCGCCCCCGGGGAGGATGACGAACGTTTGCAGAACGCACAACCCCGGCAGGGGCCGGGGCTCAGGAATGGCGAGGCTCAGCGCCGCGGGGCGCTCTGCTCCTTCTCGAGCTCGCGCCGGAAGTACTCCGGAAACATCATCTGACGGAGCGTTGGGCTCCAGTGACGCGTCATCCGCTGGTAGACCTCGAGCTCGGTCTGCGAGGGCGGACGCCGGCGAAACGGGATGACCTTGTTGCCACTCACGGAAACCTCTGCCGCAGCAAGTGCTGGCAGGATTATGCGTGGCGCCCGCGCACGGGTTTGTGCGCCGGTTCGCAGCTTGAGGCGGTGGTCAGTGAACCGGCGGCCAGCCAACCCAGGCGTACTGCCAGAAGGCGGAGATCGTGCGATAGTTGCCCCCGAACCGGACGTAGGCCCCCTCGCTGTAACTGAGCTTGATGGAGTTATGTGCGCTGATCGGGACCGAAGCGGTGACTCCCACACGCGAGTTTTTCTGGTAGGTCGATGGATTCGACACGCCGTTGACGCTCGACTCACCCCCCGACCAGAAGTTCGCATCGAGCGAGACCCACAGGCGTGGCCGCACGTCGTAACTGAGGTGCGCCTCGAACGCGGCAACCGGGCTTTGTGTCTTCGATCGCGTGCCGGGAAAGTACTGGTTGTGCGAGAAGAACTCCGGGTTCTCCGTGAAGAACCAGACGGCCGCATAGCCGTCCAGCACCCAGTGATCCCACCGCTGCGAGTAGCCGAGCTCGGGCTTGAACGCCCAGCGGTTGGTGCCAAGGTTGATTAGCGCGGTGGGATCGTACTGCCCGGTAGGAGCCACGATCTTCAGGCTCACACCGAGCAGAATGTTCTGTCGCCACTTGACGAACTCCGGCGGGGCCATCGCCGGGCCGCCGAGCAGATTTACCGCAAAACGCAGCGAGGAATCCAGGAGCCCGGAGCGGTGCGCATGCTTTGGTGCGTCGGCTACCTCCCCGGAAAAATCCCCCACGGCGTAGGGAATCGCCACGGCGACGTTGGCCGACCGGCCGAAAAAATCCAGGCTGCGATAAATCCCCAGTGCCGCCAGATCGACATCGGCACGGGCATCGGTAATCGGCGTCGCGCCGCTCAAGTCGGGGTTACCCCAGAGATGCGAATACCCGAGGTTGACCGCGTTGCTCCCCACGGGGGTAATGAGGTAGGCGCGCGGATTGAGCTCCTGCGCGGGCGATACCTGAGCCCGGCACAACATCAAAGTGACACCAAGGGCGCAGAGACCCAGCGAAGATCGAGCTGCCGGCACCTCTGACCTTCCTTTCCCGTGCAACCGCACGCTCAGCGCGGTATTTAGATGAGTTCCCCGCGCAAAGCCATAGGTTGACCCCTGCCCTTTGGGGCAGTCATGGCGTGGGCCGGCGGCGCGGCGGCACCGCTCGAGCTCGGCTACCCCTGCCCTTGCGGGTCCGCCGTTGCCGGGATCGTGGGCGCGCCGCACTCTCTTCGCGCTGGTACGGGTTCGCGTCGGTGCGGTACTCGATGAATACCGGCGTGGCAAAGAGGTCGTACGCCTTGCGGAACACGTTAGCGAGGTAGCGGGTGTAGGCGTCCGGCACCGCCGTGGTCTGGTTGCCGTGAATGACGATGCGCGGCGGATTGCGCCCGCCCTGGTGCGCGTAGCGCAGTTTGATGCGGCGTCCCCGCACCAGCGGCGGCTGATGCACGCCGATCGCCTGCTCGAGCGTGCGGGTGAGCTCACGAGTCGGCATGGCGCGCATCGCCGCCTCGTAGGCGCGCACGGTCGAATGCATCAGCTCGCCCACCCCGGTGCCGTGGCGTGCCGAGATGAAGTGCAGCGGCGCAAAGGGTACGAAGTCGAGCTTGAGAGCGAGCTGCCGGTGGATCTGCTCGCGCTGCTCCTGAGGGATGCCGTCCCACTTGTTGACCGCGATGATGAGTGCGCGGCCTCGCTCGAGGGCGAGCCCGAGCACGCTGGCATCCTGCTCCGCGACCGTATCGTGCGCATCCAGCACCAGGATGACCACGTGGGCTTCCCCGATCGCCTGCAGGGTCTTGGCGACGCTCGCGCGCTCGACCGCATCCTCTACCCTCGCGCGTCTGCGCACCCCGGCAGTATCTATCAGCAGGAACTGTCGTCCGTCGCGCTCGAAGGGCACGAAAATGCTGTCGCGGGTGGTACCGGGCTCCTCACTCGCAATGACGCGCTCCTCGCCGAGCAGCCGGTTGACGAGCGTCGACTTGCCGACATTCGGCCGGCCCACGATGGCGATACGGATCGCGCCTGCCTCCTCGGCAGCCGCCGGCGGCGCCTCGAAGCCCTGCAGTACCTGAGCCATGAGTTCCTCGCAGCCGCTGCCATGGCTCGCCGAAACGGTGAGGGGCTCGCCAAAGCCGAGACCGTGGAAGTCGGCCGCCACCGTGTCGGGGTCGAGCCCCTCGGCCTTGTTGAGTGCGAGCGTCACGGGCTTGCCCGAGCGGCGCAGCTCGCGCGCGACGAACTGATCCTGGCTCGAGAGGCCCCCGCGTGCGTCGGCAATGAATATCAGCCGATCCGCTTCCTCCACCGCCCGTTGCGTCTGCGCGCGCATCTGCGCCTCGATACCGCGCGGATTCTCGATCAGCCCGCCGGTATCGATGACCACGTAGGGAACCGGGCCCACCCTGCCGAAGCCGTACTGGCGGTCGCGGGTAAGCCCAGGCACATCCGCGACGATGGCATCGCGCGTTCCGGTGAGCACGTTGAACAGGGTCGACTTACCGACGTTCGGCCGGCCGACGAGCGCGATGACGGGCAACATGGCGGCGGCGGCGCGCTGCGCGCCGCTACTTGGGCTGTGCGGGCAGCGGCTTGGCCGCGGTGGCGGCCACCGCCAGAGGTTTGACGCGATAGGCGTTGATCTGACCGCGGTCGTTCGCGACTACCACGATGTCCCCGATCACGAGCGGCTCGGTGCTGATGCGGGCGCCGCCGTTCGAGACCCGCGCGGCGAGCGCGCCGCTCGCCTTGTCGAGCCAATGAAGGTAACCCTGAAAATCGCCGACCAGGACGGCGTCATCCATGACCGCAATCGGCGATAGCCCGCGGTGCAACAGCACAGGCTGCCGCCACACCTCCGCGCCGGTGCGCGACTTGAGCGCCGCCACCACGCCATCGGCATCCGCGACGTACAAGGTATCCTCATCGACCGTGAGACCGCGGTAGCTCGAGTCCTCGTGCGACCACCATACCTGCCCGGTGTCGAGCGCCAGCATGGCGACCTTGCCCTGGAAGCCGACGGCGTACACATCGCGGCCGGAGACGCGCACCGGGGAGTCGATGTCATCGAGCCGCTCGAGCTCGGTACGTCCATGCGGCGGGGTCACGGTCGCTTCCCACTGCACCGAGCCATCGGCGGCGTTGACCGCGACGACCTTGCCGTTGTCGAACCCGCACAGCACCAGGTCCCCGCTGATCACCGGGCTCGCCGTACCGCGCAGGGAGAGCCGCGGCACCTGTTGCTCGGTGGTCCACAGCTCGTGCCCGTCCGCCGGGCTCAGCGCATGCAGCTTGCCATCGACCGTGCGCAGGGCTACCAGGCGCGCTGAGATCGCTGCCGGGGCCAGCACCTCGCCGTTGAGGCGCACCTTCCAGCGGCTGGCGCCGTTGGTCGCCTCGAGCGCAAACAACTGTCCATCGCTCGCGCCCACCACCACGAGCTCGGGGCTCGAGGCGGTGCCCCCGGAGAGCGGCGCCCCGGTTTTCACATGCCAGAGGACCTTGCCGTTAGCGAGATCGAGGGCCACCACGTCGCCGTGGTGCCCTGCGGCATACACGCGGTTGTCGGCCACCGACAGACCCTCCCCCAGCCTCAGGACGGCGGCGCCCTTATCGCCCATGTTGTGACGCCAGAGGTGGGTCACGCGCACACTCGGGTGGGGGAGCGGCGTCAGCTTCGCCGGCTCATCGACGTTCTTGTCCTTCGAGCAGGCGCTGATCAGCACGAACGCCAGGAGCGCACCCGCCAGGACGCGGGCGGATGTTGGCTTCTGCCAGTGTAGCCACTCTCGCATGATTACCTGCCAGCCGCCGGGGTGGTGACAGCAGGCGCTGCCGTGTTGGCGGCCGCTGCCGGCGCAGGCGCCGCGCCGTTCTCGAGGTCGGCGATCTTCAGCTGCAGGAGTGCAGTATCGGTACCCTCGCCACCGGCGGTCTGCGCGCTGCGGTACTCCTTGAGCGCGGTCGCCTTGTCACCCTTGGCGTAATACGCATCGCCACGCACCTCGTGGTAACGCGCGGCGAATGCGCCGGCTTCGGCCACGGCGCCGAGCGTCGCGAGCGCATCGTCGGGCTTGCCTTGCGCAACCTGCACCCGCGCGAGCCGCAGCCGCGCTACGAGCGCAAGGTCGTGATCTTTGGAGTGCTCCGCGACGGCCACGAGCTCGCTCGCGGCACGATCCAGCTGCGCCTCATCGACGTACACGCGCGCCGCGAGCAGGCGTGCCTGGTCGGTGTAGGGCGAGCCGGAGTGATCGCGCTCCAGCTCCCCGAGCAGCACCAGCGCCTGCGTGCTATCGCCGTGCTCGAGCGACTGCACCATCTGCATGTACTTGTCTCCGGCCGCGAGCTGCCGCGCGTCCTGGTGGCCCTGCCACCAGCGCCAGCCAAAGACTCCGGCGGCAATCACCGCGATGGCCAGCAGAGCGGCTGGCGCGTTGTCGCGCACCTGAACCTTCAGCCACTCCCATTGCTCTTTCTCAGACAGATAATCGTCCACGTATCCTCCCCAGACCTCAGGGTGCCGCAACGGCGCCTTGCACCGCCGCGAGCGCTGCATCGAGCCCGGCCGGCAGCTGAGCGATCGGGCACTCGCTCTGACCCGCCGTGTCGCGCAAAGGTTTCAACCCGACTACGGCGCGGGCGATCTCATCCTCCCCGAGAATCAGCGCCAACACCGCTCCGCTGCGGTCGGCGCGACGGAACTGCGCCTTGAGGTTGCCACCGCCCACGTTCAGCTCGAACCGCACTGCGGGTCGCTCGGTACGCAGCCGCTCGACCAGCTGCAGCGCAGGGCTGACCGCCTGTGACCCACCGACCACCACGTACACATCGGGTTGGGCAGCCGCCGGCGTGCGGCCGGCCGCAACCACCAGCATGACCAGCCGTTCGATCCCCATGGCGAAACCGATCGCCGGGGTCGCATCGCCGCCGAGCTGCGCAATCAGTCCGTCGTAGCGACCGCCCGAGCATACGGCATTCTGCGCGCCGCTCGATGCGGTGACCCACTCGAACACCGTACGGTTGTAATAGTCGAGCCCCCTCACCAGGCGCGGATTGATTTCGTACGGCACCCCGACCGCGCGCAACGTGGCGCATAGCTCCGCGAAATGCGCCTGCGACTCGGGGTCGAGGTGCTCGGTGAGCAGCGGGGCGCCGCGGATCAGCGCCTGCATCTCGGGATTCTTGCTGTCGAGCACGCGCAGCGGGTTACCGAGAAGCCGCCGGCGGCTGTCGGCATCGAGCTGCGCCTCGTGCGCTTCGAGGTACTCGACGAGTCGCGCGCGGTAGACCCGGCGGCTCTCGGCGGTGCCGAGCGAGTTCATCTGCAACGTCAGTCCCTCGATACCGAGACGTCGCCAGAGCCGTGCGCTCATCGCGATCAGCTCCGCATCCACATCCGGACCCGCACAACCGACTGCCTCGACGTCTACCTGCCAGAACTGCCGGTAGCGTCCGGCCTGCGGCGCCTCGTGACGGAACATCGGGCCCAGGCACCACAGCTTGTGGCGCTGTCCGCGCAACATGCCGTTGGAGATGAGCGCACGCACGATCCCGGCCGTCGCCTCCGGACGCAGCGTCAGGCTGTCGCCGCCGCGGTCGATAAAGGTGTACATCTCCTTGCCGACGACGTCGGTGTGCTCGCCGATGGCGCGCTGGAACAGCTCGGTGTGCTCCAGCAGCGGCACCCGGATCTCCTGGTAGCCATACGCCGTGAGCAGCTCGCGTGTGCAGCTCTCGAAGTGCTGCCAGGCACCGATCGCCTCCGGCAGCACGTCATTCATTCCTTTGATGGGTTGGATCTGCTCCTCCAACTCAGTCTCCGTGTGCGAGCCGCGGCGCCGCCGCGCTCACGCGTCCGGTTGCGTCGATCAACAGGTGCGCACTGCCATCGCGCCGCACGAGGGGACCAGGGCTCACCGGTTGCCCATCGAGCCGCAGCGTCACCGCGGGGGCGTTGCCGAGCACCACGAGCAGTGGCGGGCTGCCTGTCAGGGTACGTGTGCTGCCACGCTCGATGAGTCCGTGCAGCAGGTGGCGGCCTTCCGCGTCGGAGATCTCCACCCAGCTCGGCGCCGAAAAGTTGAGATCGAGACGTGCCTGCGGAGTCGCACCAGGGGTCAGCGGCCGAGGCGCTGAGGTCGGAGGCTTGACGGTGCTCCCGGCCTCGGCGGTGGGCGTCGCGGCCTGGGCGGCATCCGCAGAGGGTCTGTGATCGGCCGGCAGCGGGTGTGCCTTCTCTCCGGGCAGCGTCAGCAGCCACCACAGTGCTCCGGCGACCGCGCATCCCACCACGAGCAGTAACGCGGACAGCAGTACCCGCGAGCCGCGCTTTTCCGCCGCCTCGGCGCGTGGAATGCGCGTGAGATCGGGACGCGCGGCGCGCGCACTCTCGGTGTACAGCTGCTGCAGCTCCTCGGGAGACTCCCCGACCGCTTCGGCGTAGCGCCGCAGGTGTCCGCGCACGTACACGTCCGCGCCGAGCGCGGCGAAGTCACCCGCCTCGAGTGCCTGTACGGTGCGTGCATCGAGGTGCAGCCGCTCCGCCGCCTGCAGCAGCGTCAGGCCTCGTTTCTCGCGCGCGGCGCGCAGCCGCACGCCGATGCCGTGCCGCTCGCCGCCGTCGGCTTCAGCCATCATGCGATTCAACCCGGGTTGTGATCGAGTGCGGCCAGGGCGCGCGCCTGATCGGTACCCGGGAAGTCCAGCTGCAGCTTGCGGGCGTAGCGCTGCGCAGCGACGCGATCGTTTTGTGCCCGCGCGACACGCACACCGAGCAGTAGCAGGTCAGGGGTTGCGTTATAGGTGCTGATGTAGCCGTCGATGCCGGTACGCGCCGGCACCAGCTCGCCATGGTCGAACTGCAGGTTGGCGAGCTGAAATTGCGCCTCCGCGAAATTCGGCTTGAGCTGCAGCGCACGGATGAAATCGGCGCGCGCTTCCTCGTCGCGCTTGGCGGCGCGCAGGCACACCCCGGCATTGGTGTAGGCGGCCTCAGGTGTCGGATACAGGGGATTACGCGCCGCCTCGAGAAAGCGCTTGACCCCATCATCGGTGCGACCACTCTGGCACAGGTAGACCGCGTAGTTGTTGACCATGCGCGGGTCGTGCGGCGCGAGGCGCAGTGCCGCGCGGAACTCCTCATCGGCCTTGTCCTTCTCGCCCAGGCGTGCGAACAGCGTGGCCCGCGCGCTGCGCACATCGGCGCTGCCCGCATCCTGGGTATACGCGCGGTCGAGCTTGTCTTTCGCCCGCTCGAGGTCTCCCTGGTTCATGTAGGCGAGGCCGAGCTGCACGTTGTAGGCAGCGGCATCGTGAGCCTTCTCGGCTTTCTTCGGGTCGCTGTTACAGGCCGCGACCAGCAGCAGCGCCAGCAGGCCCCCGCAGCCGAGCCGTGCCAGCCTGCGGACGGTGAAGGAAACGATGGTGTGCTTGGTCATGGTTGAAGTGCGACGCCGATGACTTTGTTGCCGAGCCGTACCGTGGTGCGATCGATGACCCGCCCGGCGAGCTGTCCGCAGGCGGCGTCGATGTCCTCTCCGCGCGTGCGCCGGATGGTGGCCAGCAACCCGCGCTGCAGCAGCTCGTCGCGGAAACGCTGGATCACCTGCGCCGGCGAGCGCCGGTAACGCGTGCCGGGGAATGGGTTGAAAGGGATCAGGTTTACCTTCGCGGGGTGCCCCTTGAGCAGCCGCGCGAGCGCGCGCGCCTGCGCCGGCGAGTCGTTCACGCCATCCAGCATCACGTACTCGAAGGTGACGCTGCGGCCGTTCTGTTCATCGAGGTAATGCCAGCAGGCCTGCAGCAGCTCCGCGATCGGGTGCTTGCGGTTGATCGGCACCAGCTCGTTGCGCAGCGCGTCGTCGGGCGCGTGCAGCGACACCGCCAGCGCGACGTTGGTTTCCTCCGCCAGGCGGTAGATCTGCGGCACGAGGCCCGAGGTCGAGAGCGTCACCCGGCGTCGCGACAGATCGAAGCCGAAATCATCGAGAAAAATGTGCAGTGCCGGCACCACGTTGCGGAAGTTGGCGAGCGGCTCACCCATGCCCATCAACACGACATTGGTCACCTGCCGCTCAGCGCGCACGCCGACCGCTGAGGCGGGGCCGGCGGCGGCTCGTTCGGCCTCCTCCCGCCGCAGCTCGCGCGCCGCGAGCCACACCTGGCCGACGATCTCGGCGGTCGTCAGGTTGCGGTTATAGCCCTGCTGCGCAGTGGAACAGAACGAGCAATCGAGTGCGCAGCCCACCTGCGAGGAGATGCACAGCGTGCCGCGGTCTGGCTCGGGGATGAACACCATCTCGAATGCCTGGCTCGCGTCGGCCTTCAGCAGCCACTTGCACGTGCTGTCGGCGGAGCGCTGCACGGCCACGATGTCCGGCGCGCGCACTTCGGAGGCGAGCGCAAGACGCGCGCGGAAGTCCTTCGCGAGGTCCGTCATGTCAGCGAACGAGTCTGTGCCGCGCTTGTAGATCCAGCCCATGAGCTGGCGCGCGCGGAAGGGCTGGCTGCCGAGCTGCGCGACGAAGTCCGTCAGCTCGCGGCGCGGCAGCCCGAGCAGGTTCGTGCGTTCCGCGGCTTCAGTCGTCATGGCCTGCTGTGTCTTTGCGGCTTCAGCCGCGCGGGTGCAGCTCGGTGGTGCTGAAGAAGTAGGCGATCTCGCGCGCGGCGGTGTCGGGGGCATCGGAGCCGTGTACCACGTTCTGCTCGATGCTGGTCGCAAGGTCCGCGCGGATGGTGCCGGGTGCCGCCTTCTTTGGATCGGTGGCGCCCATGATGTCACGGTTGCGCGCGATGGCGTTATCGCCTTCCAGCACCTGCACGATCACGGGACCGGAGGTCATGTAACGCACCAGGTCCTTGAAGAATGGGCGCTCCCGGTGCACGGCATAGAAGCCCTCGGCTTCGCGCTGGGACAGCTGCAGCATGCGCGCGGCGATGACCGAGAGGCCGGCCTGCTCGAAGCGACGACAGACCTCCCCGATGAGATTCGCCTTCACGCCGTCAGGCTTGATGATCGACAGGGTGCGCTCGAGCGCCATTCGCTTTGACCTTTCGAACAGACGAGTGGGAGATGTTCCGGCGATGGCCGCCTCCCGCGAAGCCGCGCAGTGTACCTTGGCTGCCAAGCCTGCGGCAATTCAGCGCAAGGTGGAAGTACGCGTTTGGTAAGGAGTTTTTGCGGGCGCCGCGGGCGGTGGCGCGCCGCTCACGGTACTCGCGTGCCCGAACCGTCAGACCGAGAAGCTCTCCCCGCAACCGCATTCACCCTTGACGTTCGGGTTCCTGAAGCGGAACGCCTCGTTCAGGCCCTGTTTCACGAAGTCGACCACTGTCCCATCGATCAGCGCAAGACTCCCGGCATCCACGAATACCCTTACTCCGCGATCCTCGAAGATCGCATCACCCGGCTGCGGGGCGTCGGCGTAATTGATCACGTACGCAAATCCCGAGCAGCCCGTCTTCCGTACCCCGAGCCGCAAGCCCGTACCCTGTCCGCGCGCCGCCAGAAAGGTCTTGACGCGATTGGCTGCCGATTCAGTCAGTGAAATGCTCATCGCCCCTCGTATTTTAAGGCACCCCGTGCCATCGCGCCCGCCGCTCGCTGCGAGTGGTCGCCGCACCACAAGATGCGCGATTTCGCCGGGTCCTACGCCTCAGCTCCAGTGCGTGAGGCATGCACGCAGGGCGTCTTCGATCAGCAGTAGCCGCCCCAGTTTCTCGACAGGCACGCCGTGGTCCTTCGCCCACGCTCCCGGTGTACCCGGAATCAGCGCCTGCCGCGTCCGTCCGCGCAACGCCCCACACAGCCACGTGGCCACCTCCGTAGTATGGGGGCAGGCGTACGCATGAAAACGGGCTTCCTTCACAATGTCGTCCGCGATGCGAAGCTGAAAGCGCACCCAGGTGTCCTGCCCGGGCCCGCCGGCTTCGCCCGTGACGAGGCCTTCACCGGCGGTATCCAGCGCCTCGTCCGGGTGAGCTGCGGGTGATAACGGCCGCAAACGGGCGAGAGCCTGGCCTACCGCCTCCACTGCGGAATCCACATCGCTCTCGCGGGTGGGCCGCCCCAGGCTGAAGCGCAGCGAGCTCTGCGCGAGCTGCGTATCGCGTCCCAGAGCGCGCAGAACGTAAGAGGGATCGGTCGACTCCGAGCTGCACGCCGATCCGGTGGACACCGCGAGCCCGCCGAGCGCACCGATCAGGCTCTCGCCGTGGACGCCCTCGAAGGAGACATTCAGGGTCCCTGGCAGGCGCGGGGCCGCAAGCCCGTTCAGCTGTACTCCACCGAACCGCTGCAGCCCTCGCCATAGCCGCTCCCGCAAGCGCTGAAGGCGTGCCCCCTCCTCGGACAGCTCGCGCCCGGCGAGCTCACAGGCAGCGCCGAATCCGACGATCTGCTGCGTGGGCAGAGTGCCCGGCCGCAGGTGACGCTCCTGTCCGCCCCCATAGGTGAGGGGCTGGAGCAGCCCACGTGCACCATCGCGTACATAGAGCGCCCCGATGCCCTTGGGGCCGTAGAGCTTGTGGGCGGTAAAGGCCGCGAAATCGATGGGCAGCTCCTTCAGCGCAAGGGGGACCTTGCCGGCCGCCTGGGAGCAGTCGCAATGAAAGGGGACTCCGCGCTCCCGGCAGAGCGCACCGATCGCCGCCACATCCTCGAGCACCCCGGTCTCATTGTTCGCAAACATGAGCGCCGCCAGCACTGTGTCGGGGCGCAGCGCCGCGGCGAAAGCCCGTGGGTCGATACGGTCGCCCGCCGAAGGGGTGAGCCAGCTCACGCTGAAGCCCTCCCTTTCCAGGCGGCGGAATGGATCCAGCACCGACTTGTGCTCGGTGCGGGCAGTGATGAGGTAGCGGCCGCGGTCGGCGTTGCCGCGAGCGCAGCCGAGTATCGCGAGATTATTGGACTCGGTGGCACCTGACGTGAATACGATCTCCCCGGCGCCTGCGCCGACCAGTGCGGCAACCTGCGAGCGCGCCTGGGCGATGCGGGCCGCCGCGGCGCGGCCAAAGGCATGCACCGAGGACGGATTGCCGAAATCACCCTCGGCGGTGAGGCACTCGCTCATCGCGCGAGCCACGGCGGGGTCGACTGGGGTCGTGGCGGCGTAATCGAGGTAAATACTGCTCAACGCTGCGCTCCGCCGGCGGTACGGCGTCGGTTCTGCACGGCAGTCAGGATGCCACGCAGGATGTTCACCTCGTTCTGATCGGGCTCCGCACGCTGCAGCAGCCGGCGGATGCGCGTCATCAGATGCGTGCCACTCTGCGTGCGGTCGCGGAAATCGATTTCTTCCAGCACCTCCGCGAAATGGGCGTACAGGCGCTCCATCTCCTGCGTGTTCGCAAGCGGCGCCGCGAGCGGCAGCGAGACCGGCGGGGTGGCTGCACGCGCCCGATGCAGCTCGTAAGCGACCACCTGCACCGCCATGGCGAGATTGAGCGCGGCATACTGCGGGCTCGCCGGGATGCGGATCAGCGCATGGGCCATCTCCAGCTCCTCGTTGCTGAGCCCGCTGCGCTCGGCGCCGAACACCACCGCGGCCGGCGCCCGGCTCGATTCGGCCACCAGGCGCGCAGCGGCCGCGCGTACATCGAGCACGCGGAAGTACTGATCCCGATCGCGCGCGGTCGTGGCCGTGACATAGCCGCAGCCCGCGAGCGCCTCGGCCAGGGATGGCACGATGCGCGCCGCCATCAGCACATCGTCGGCTCCGGAGGCGCGTGCGCTCGCCTCCGGGTGCGGAAACTGCCGCGGATTCACCAGCACCAAAGTGGAGAGCCCCATGTTCTTCATGGCGCGTGCCGCCGCACCGATGTTACCCGGGTGCGAGGGAGCCACCAGCACGATACGAATGTCGGGGGATTCCATTTACAGCTCGCGAGCGATCTTAAGCCTGATCGGGACCCTGAAACATGGCTCCTCCGAACCGGCTGCAGGCGGCCGAGCTATAATTCGAGCTACCTCCACATGGCGCGCATCAGTTTCCGCTCCACAACCGTCGCGGATGAACCTGCACTGCGGGAGCTCCTGCAGGAAGCTCACGGCCTGGCGCCGGGCGCTCCGATATTCCAAGGCGGGCTCTTGTACTGGAAATACTGGCAACCCTGGGCCGGGTGGCCGGGCTCGCGCTCCTACGTCCTCACCCGGGATGAGCTGATCCTCGCGCATGCGGCGATCGTGCCCGCGGTCTGCAATTTTGGAAACGGCCGCCTCAACGTGCTGCACGTGATCGATTGGGCAGCGCGGGCACAGGCGCGCGGCGCGGGCAAGACGCTGATGCAGCACATCGGCACGCTCGCCGACGCCATAGTCACCTCGGACGGCGCTGCCGAGGCGCTGCGGCTGCTGCCGTACCTGGGGTTCGCGAACTCGAACACCGTCGTTTCACAGTACGTGCGGCCGATTCGTCCGTTGCTCTACCTCACGGGTGCGGATGCTCCGGGCTGGCGCCGGGCCGCGCGCTGCGTGCGCAACACGCTGTGGGTGCTCCGCACACCCTCCGCGGGGCAGCACGCGCGCCGCGCGCGCCCGCTGGCCGCGGCAGAGGTCACCGCGAGCGCGATTCCCTGGCCGGCCCCGAAGTACGGCACCGCGGTACTCGAGCGCTCCGCGCTGGGCATGCGCTACTGGCTGCAGTGTCCGGCCACACCGATGGAGTTGTGTGCGGTGGAGCATGGCTCCGAGGTCGAAGGTTACTTCGTGCTGGCCTTCGCACCCGGGCAGGCGCGACTCGCCGATTGCTGGCTCGAGAGCGCTGAGCCCGCGGCCTGGGAGGCGCTGGTGCAGCTCGCCGTGCGGCAGGCAGCGCGGCACTCTGACGTCGCAGAGCTGGTCGCCATTTCGAGCGAGCCGCTGCTCGCCGGCGCACTCGAGCGCTGTGGCTTTCACGCGCGCGGCTCACGGCCGCTGCTGGTGCGGACCAGCAACGGCGTGCGGCTGCCGTCGATGGGCATTCGCGTACAGATGCTCGATAACGATGCCGCCTATCGGCACAACGGCGCCCGACTGTTCTGGGCCTAGAACTATTCGACATCGATGAGCGGACGGCGCGCGGGAAGTAGCGCGCGATCATCGGGATGTGCGCCGGTAAGCTGGGGCACCGTGGCCTGACAGCAGTCGGCAGGCGCGGTCGGCGTTGCTATGATGACCGGCGATCATGCAACCGTTGCTCAACATCGCCGTGCGTGCCGCGCGCCGTGCCGGTGAGCTCATCGTCCGCAGCATGAACCACCTGGAGTCGCTGACCGTCACCTCCAAGGGCCGCAACGACTTCGTCACTGAGGTGGACCGCGCGGCCGAGCAGGAAATCATCGCCAGCATTCGCCGCCACTACCCGCAGCACGCCTTTCTCGCCGAGGAGAGCGGCCGCAGCGGCGAGCACGACACGTTGTGGATCATCGATCCGCTCGATGGCACCACCAACTTCCTGCACGGGTTTCCGGTGTTCGCAGTCTCCATCGCCTGCCAGGTGCGTGGCCGTCTCGAGCACGCGGTGATCTATGACCCGCTGCGCCAGGAGTTGTTTACCGCCAGCCGAGGATCGGGAGCGCATCTCGACAATCACCGCATGCGTGTCAGCAAAGGCCGCACGCTCGAGGGTGCACTCATCGCCACCGGTTTCCCCTACCGCGCCAACACGCGTTATCTCGATGCCTATATGGAGATGCTGCGTGCCGTCACCCTGAACGCCGCCGGCGTACGGCGGCCCGGAGCCGCTGCGCTCGACCTGGCCTACGTGGCGGCCGGCCGGGTCGATGCGTTCTGGGAGATCGGACTGAGTGCGTGGGATACCGCTGCCGGCACGCTGCTCATCCAGGAGGCCGGCGGCCGCATCGGTACCCTGATCGGCGCCGAATACCGCCAGGGCGGCCATATCGTCGCCGGTACCCCGAAGGTCTACGCCGCGCTCATCGAGCTGCTCGCGCCGCACGTGCCGGCCGAGTTGCGTGCCTCCTGAGATCAGATCGCGCGCACGCCGCTGTGTGCTCGCTCGCTTTCCACAGGGTGCTTGTGTAGAGTCCTCGCGGCAAAACCGGGGGTTACATGGCAAGCCAGCTTCTTGCGACCAAGTCCATTGCCGAGCTGCACGAGCAGGAATCCTCCGGTAACCAGCTGCGGCGCGCGCTCAATGCCACGCACCTGACACTGCTCGGCATCGGCGGCATCATCGGTACCGGCATCTTCGTACTCACCGGCACCGCCGCCGCCAATCACGCCGGCCCCGCACTGCCGCTGTCGTTCATCGTCGCCGGTCTTGGCTGCACCTTCGCCGGACTCTGCTACGCGGAGTTCTCCGCAATGATCCCGGTGTCCGGCAGCGCGTATTCCTACTCCTACGCGACACTTGGCGAGGGCGTAGCCTGGTTCATCGGCTGGAATCTGGTGCTCGAGTACCTGTTCGCGGTGGCGACCGTCTCGGTCGGCTGGTCCGGCTACGCGGTGAGCCTGCTTGACCAGCTGCACATACACATCCCCGCCGCGCTCTCCAACGCGCCTCTCGGCACACCGCTCGGCAAGGAGTCGTTCGAGATCGTGCGCACGGGTGCGATCATCAACGTGCCGGCAATGCTGATCGTGGCCGTCATCGGCACCATCTGCTACATCGGCATCAGGCAATCGGCCGCCTTCAACTCGGTCATCGTCGCCATCAAGGTGACGGTGATCGTGCTGTTCATCCTGTTCGGTGTCAGCTACATCAACACCGCCAATTGGCATCCCTTTATCCCGCCTAACACCGGCCAGACGGGCGTGTTCGGCTGGAGCGGCATCATGGCCGCAGCAGGGGTGATTTTCTTCGCCTACATCGGCTTCGATGCCGTCTCGACCGCCGCCCAGGAGACCAAGAACCCGCAGCGTGACATGCCCATCGGGATCCTGGCGAGCCTGGTGATCTGCACCATCCTCTACGTGGTCGTGTCGGCGGTGCTCACCGGCATGGTGCACTACACCGAGCTGGATGTGGCCGCGCCGGTGGCTCTCGCGCTCGACAAGTACCAGGGGCTCCACTGGCTGGGAATCCCGGTGAAGCTCGGCGCGGTGTGCGGCATGACTTCCGTCATGCTGGTCATGACGATCGCGCAGGCGCGCATCTTCTTCGCGATGGCCCGCGATGGGTTGCTGCCGGGCTGGTTTGGACACGTCCACCCGCGCTTCCGCACGCCCTCGACCGGCACGGTGGTGACTGCAACCGGGGCCGCCATCGTCGGCGGGCTCTTCCCGGTGAAAATCCTCGGCGAGCTGGTATCGATCGGCACCCTCGCGGCCTTCGTCACCGTGTGCATCGGCATACTGATCCTGCGCCGTACACGCCCCGACCTGCCGCGCCCCTTCCGCACGCCGTGGCCGCGGTTCACGTGCATCGCCGGTGCCATCGTCTGCAGCGCCATGATGCTGTCGCTCGGGCCGGCCACCTGGTTACGGCTCGTGGTGTGGACTGCTATCGGCGTGCTGATCTACGCCTTCTACGGCTACCAGCACAGCTGCCTGCGCAAGAGCGCCAGCGGCGCGGCGGCCACACCGCGCACGGCCTGAAGTCACTCACCGCGAGGGCCCCTCCCGGTCCTGCGGCGGCTGCGACCCACGCCCCGCCCCTCCGGGACGCAGGCGCATGTTGATCAGCTCCACGCCAAAGGCGAAGGCCATGGCGAAATACAGGTAGCCCTTCGGAATCTCGAAGTGCAGGCCCTCGCCGACGAGTGCCACGCCGATCAGCAGCAGGAACGAGAGCGCGAGCATCTTGATGGTGGGATGGCGGGCGATGAAGGCGCCGATCGAGCGCGACACCCACATCATGACCACGATCGCCGCGACGATCGCCGCCACCATGACCGGCAGCTCGCGTACCAGCCCGACCGCGGTGAACACCGAGTCGAGTGAGAACACGATGTCGATGAGCGCGATCTGCGCCACCACGGCGGCGAAACGGCTGTGCACCCGCCGGCGGTCTGTCTCCGTTGCGTGCCCCTCGAGCGTCTGGTGGATCTCCAGCACGCTCTTGCCGAGCAGGAACAGCCCGCCGGCGAGCAGTATCAGGTCGCGGCCGGAGAAGCTGCGTCCGGCGATGCGCAGCCAGGGCTGCACCAGGTGCGTGATCCACACCACCGAAAACAGCAGCGCGATGCGCGTCAGCATGGCGAGCGCGAGCCCGGTCACGCGCGCGGCGGAGCGCCGCGCTGCCGGCAGGCGCTCCACCAGGATGG
>Ga0306925_10001993_pt1 | contig 17240 bp, 19 predicted proteins | sample flu12Cox44000176_FD_203755 | JGI IMG/M metagenome (GOLD analysis project Ga0306925, IMG submission 203755) | Lab enrichment of tropical soil microbial communities from Luquillo Experimental Forest, Puerto Rico - flux8day.12C.oxic.44.000.176 (v2)... | ecosystem: Environmental > Terrestrial >... | reverse complement strand
CGGTGCCGGCTACTGCATCCAGACGGCCCTCGCCGAGATGTTCTCGGTCGGGGTCAAGGCTGGGGTCGAGCCGCTGGCGCTGTGGGAAGCTGTACGGGACGGCGCCGGCGGCCGTCGGCGCACCTTTGACGGGCTGATCGATCAGTTTCTCCCCGGTAAGTACGAGCCTGCCGCCTTTGCCCTGCGGCTGGCGCACAAGGACATGACGCTCGCCACACAACTGGGCCGCGACTTCAACGTGCCGATGCGGATTGCCAACCTGGCGCTTGCCGAATTGAGCGAAGCTCTCAGCCGCGGCTGGGGTGAGCGCGACTCGCGCTCGCCGATGATATTGCAGCAGGAACGAGCGGGGGTCGAGATCCGCGTCGATCCGAAGCGCATCGAGGAAGCACTCCAACGCGATCCTCCGGCCTGACGGAGTTCTTCCGCGCCAGAACCGAAGATTGTTTTGGCCGATAAATCCCTCGGGGGATATCCCTCAGGGGATCGGCCGGTTGAGCTCAAAGCCGTGGTTAGCACCTCTCCGACTCCTTTTGGCGGACGGAGCGGGTTTGTGCCAAATCTATTGGCGCAACTTCCGAAGAGGGTTACGTCTTCACAATCTCGATCGGGTGGCGCCGACGGATCGAGCGATCCGATGTAAATGTGAGGAAAGCCGGAGAGGGCGATGGCAGCCAACGACACTTGGACCAGCGGAGCTGTCGGCCTCCAGCACGGCGAATACAGAGACGGGAGCCCGCTCGATGGGGTGCACTATCTCGAGTGCAAGCTCATCCTGAAGCCCGATCGTTTCACCTGTGTCCAGGATTTTCACGAGTATGGCTCTATCGTACGGCAGGCGGCGCAACAATGCGAGGTCGGATTTTCTACGAAGCACGTGGCGCAGCTGAAGCCTCGGATCCGAGAAGTTCTTTTCCTCGATACCGCCGACTTCCGATTTTACAATAACGCTTTCATACTGCGGCGGCGCACCACTTACGAAGACGGGTTCCCGGTGGGTGATCCGGAAATCGTCTTCAAGTTCAGGCACCCGGATTTGCACATGGCCGCGGCGGTCGACGTCCGGCCAACAATCCCGGGCAGCTATCAGATCAAGTTCAAGGCAGAAGCCCTGCCACTGCACGATCAGCTCGGCGGGTACCGCTTCCTCTACTCTCATAATGTGCAATTTGGACTCAGTCAGGCGTCCGCGGGTGACCAGACATCGATGCTGACCCTGGCCAGAATGTTCCCGGCGCTGGAGGCGCTCAAGAAGTCCGACAGCGAGAGGGTCGAACTCGTGAACCAGGCCATTGTCGAAGAAGTGCTGCAGGATCTCGGCACGCTGGACTTCGGAAAAGGAGTGGCGGCCGATTCCGATGTCGCGCTGTGGCGCACGCGCGGCGAGCACAAGTCGCTTGTGGGGGGGAATTCTCTTTCCAACTTAAGTTCAAGCGTAGCAGCGACCTGCCGGAGAAGTCAGTGGAGCGTTGCAAGCAGTTTTACATCTTCCTTCAGAAAATCGCACCGGATTGGGTCGCGCTCGGCGCGACCAAGACAGCAGTGGTCTATCGGCTGAAAGGCAATCCGCCGCAAGCTCATGAGTAGATCTTCTCTGAGCGGCCTGGGAACACCGCAAGCCGAGCTCGCCGCTGCGCCCGAGCGTCTCACGCTCGGCCAGATATTCACCACGTTTCTTATTATCGGCGCGACCAGCGTCGGTGGTGGCCTCGTCGCATATTTACGGCGCGGCCTGGTCGCAAAGCGCGGCTGGTTGGATGATCCGACCTTCGTTCAAATGTTGTCGATCAGCGAAGCACTTCCCGGCCTCAACGGGACAAATATCGCGATTCTCGCGGGGGACCGCCTGCGTGGCGCGCGGGGCGCAATCGCGGCAATCCTCGGAATTTGTCTGCCGGGCGCGATCATCATGTTTGCCGTCGCGCTCGCATATCAAGCTCATGGTGACCGACCCGTTGTCGCGGCGATGCTGGCGACTATAGCGGCAGCGGCTGTGGGGCTGACTTTTTCGGTTACCGTGCAGCTCGGCCAGAGCTTACTCAAGCGCACCAGCGATTTCATCTTCGTATTACTGACAGTCCTTTTGGTTCATTGGCTGCATGCGTCTGTCCTCTTAGTGTTGCTCGGTGTCGGAGCCGTTGCCGTCTGGTGGTATCGGCCCCGGCGCAACAGCAAGGAAGCCGTGAGGCCATGAGGCAGCTCCCCGTTCTAGCCGGCGTGTTCGCATACCTGTCGTTGCTGACGATAGGGGGCGGCATGTCAGCGTTTCCTGAAATGAAAAGCCTCACGGTCGATGTTTATCACTGGCTGACGTTCTCGCAGCTCATCCATTTCTATAGTGTCGGTCAGCTCGCCCCAGGACCCAACATGATGATGGTGGCTGCGATCGGAGAATGGGTCGCGGGGCCGCTCGGCGCTCTCCTCGTCGTCGTCGCCTTCTTCCTTCCGACCGCCCTCATCACCTTCGGCGTGGGCCGCCTCTGGCACAGACTTGAAGGGTGGCCTTGGAGAGATGCCGTTCAACACGGCCTCGCCCCGGTATCGATCGGACTGCTGTTATCGGGTTCCCTGACCGTAGCGAAAGGGGCAGTTAGTGGCTGGCTGACCGCCTTCGTCGCGGTCGCCGTGTTCGGATTGCTGGTACGTACACGCATCAATCCCGCCATTCTAATCGTGGGAAGCGGGTTGATCGGCTTGTTCACGTTTCTCGACAAGTAGCCCCGCGGCCATCCTGAACGGCCGGTTCTCGCCGATGGTACTCCGACAGGAAACGCGCCGGGGTCGACCTTCTCATCGACCCAGAGCGCCTCGCCGGAGCGCTCAAACGCGATTCTCCGGCCCAGACGATCGCGAGCGCCAGTGGCCGCGTCCGCGCCGCGAATCATACTCCCAGCAAGCTGAGGCCGAGCGCTGTACCGGCCGCGCGCAACTCGCGATCGAGGGACGCGAGCGGAACGGTCAGCCGCTGAGCAAGTTCCAGATAAACCGCATCGTAGGGGGTCAGTCCAAAGCGATCCGCGTATTGAAGTGTTCTGTTCCAGACGTGCCGGTCGGTTTCAGTATCCACGTCGATGTCCAGGACGGCGAGATCGGCAATCGAAGCGTCGCGATAGTCTGGGGTTATCCGGCCGCGGCGGACGGCGGTCTGGAGGGCGGTTGTCACTTCGATCCGCCATAGCGAGGGCACAGCGGCGCCGGATTGCGCAACATTTCTGAGGACTGTGCGAATGGCTTCCGTCTGTTCGTCCCGAAAAAACCACGCCACGGCTACTGAGCTGTCGAGCACCAGGGTCAAAGCCGGCCTTGGGCAATCAGGTCCTCGATCTTCAATTCACCAAGCATCACTGAGCGGCTGCGTTCGAGAATGCGCTCTGCTGCCTCACGCGCCGCCACCCGGTCCGGTCTGGTTACGGCAGGAACGAGCTTGGCAATGGGCTTGCCCCGGCGAGTGATCAGAATCTCCTCGCCCCGCTCCACCCTCTCAAGAAGAGCGGAAAGCTTGTTCTTGGCCTCAAAAGCGCCGATTTCATCCATTGACCTGTTCCAGCTAGCTGATCTTCTAGCTTATCAATCAAACGCCGGCTTCGCAACCAGACGATTCCATCGATGCCGCATCGGGCGCTATAGTCCGCGAAGGGCGGTCTGCCGCCCGTCATTGGGAGGAGTATCAGTAATGGCTGGAATGGGCGTAGAGCTCGATTGCCTCGAAGGCGTTCGGGTCGTCGATTTTACGCAATTCGAGGCGGGGCCTTCCTGCACCGAGGCGCTCGCCTGGCTCGGGGCCGAGGTGGTCAAGATCGAAAACCCAAAGATCGGCGATCCTGGTCGCAGATTGCGGCCGGGGCAACCGGATGACGATCCCTGGTATTTCCACCAGTTCAACGCCAACAAGAAGTCGGTCACCCTCAATTTGAAAGCCCCCCGCGGGCTCGAAATCGTCAAGGAATTGCTGAAAAAGGCCGACGTCACGGTCGAGAACATGGCGCCCGGCACAATCGAGCGGCTGGGCCTCGGCTACGACGTCGTCAGCCAGTTGAACCCGGGGATCGTTTATTGCCAAGTCAAGGGCTTTGGCACCGGCAGCCCCTACGAGAAAAATCTCGCCTTTGACATGATCGCGCAGGCGGCTGGCGGGCCGACCAGCGTCACTGGCTATGGCGACCGGGCGCCGGTCAAGCCAGGCCCGTCCTTTGGCGACACCGGCACCGGCATGCTGATGGCCATCAGCATTCTGGCCGCGTTGCACAAGCGTGACCGCACCGGCAAAGGGCAGCGGCTGCAGGTGGCGATGCAGGACGCGATGATCCACTACATGCGGGTGCCGTTTTCGCGCACCCAATTGAGCGGCAAGGCGCAGCTGCGCGGCGGCAGCGATCGATCGCAGCCGGGCGGGCTCGTGCCTTCGGCGCTCTATCCGTGCAGCCCCGGCGGGCCCAACGACTACGTCTATGTGTTTACGAGCCGCGCCAATCCGGAGCATTGGACGCGCCTCTTGAAGGCAATCGGCCGCGACGATTTGGTCGGCGACAAGCGCTACGACACCAACCAGGCGCGCAGCGGGCGCGCCGCCGAGGTCGACGAGATCATCGCCCAATGGACGCGCCAGCACACCAAGGAAGAGGCGATGCGGATCATCGGCGAGGCAGGGGTGCCGGCCGGGGCGGTGTTCGACACGCTCGAACTGATGAACGATGCATCGCTCGCGGAGCGCGGCATCATGCAGACCGTCGAGCACCCGACGACCGGCGCCTACAAGATGCCGGCTTGGCCGGTGCGGTTCGATGGCGCGCCGGCGCGCGTCAAGCCGTCGCCGCTGCTCGGCCAGCACAATGCCGAGGTGCTCGGCGGCTGGCTCGGTATCGGCTCCACCGAGGTGGAGGCGCTGCGCGCCGAGGGCATTGTATAAGGGGCGCGCTCAGCGCCCCTCGTCAGTCCGATAACACGAGGCGACGTCGATCTTGTCGACCCCTTCCAGGCTTTCCTGTGCGGTACTGTAGATCGTGCAGTGATGGTCTTCGATTGCGATCCGCGCGACCCGGAAGACGAATTCTTTGCGACTGCTGCCGAACGTCACGCTGATCGCATCGCCGACCGCGACGCGCGGTGGCAAACGGATGTGGTGGTACTGGTTGCAGGTGCTGGCGACGAACCAGTTGCGGCATTTGGTCAGCACGCCGTGTCCGCCCAGCGTGACCGCTTCGACGATCGGGGATTGATCAGCCACGGCCGACGCGCAAGCCGCGGTGGCGATCAACAAACCGGCAATCCAGATCCGCAGCGCCATCAGCCTTCGCCGATCGAATGCCGCATGATACACCATTGCTCGGCATCACGGCCTTTTAACCAAAGGAGTACACCGCGATGAAGCTATATTATGCCCCTGGCGCGTGCTCGATCGGCATCCATGTCTTGCTCGAAGAAATCGGCAAACCCTATCAGCTGGAAGCCGTCAATTTCCGCGAGGGTGCGCAATACCAGCCGCCCTATACCGGCATCAACGCGAAATCCAAGGTGCCCACGCTCGAACGCGACGACGGCTCGGTCCTGACCGAATTCCCGGTAATCGCGCGCTGGCTGGCGCTGAAAAATCCGCAAGCCAACCTCATCCCGAGAGACGAGGAGACCGACCTGCGGGCGATGGAGGCGATGGAATATGCGGTCGGCACGATCCACGCGCAGGGCTTCACCCGGCTTTTCCGCACCGAACGCTTCGCACCATCCGCTTCCGACCACGAAAAGGTCAAGGCGCAAGGCCGCGAACAGATCGAGAAAGGATTCGCCATTGTCGACAAGGCGCTAGCTGGCAAGGACTATCTCGGCGGCAACAATCTCTCGGCGGCCGACGCCGCGCTGTTCTATGTCGAATATTGGGGGGCGAAGCGGCTCGGCATGCAAATGCCGAAAAACTGCGCCGCCCATTTCGAGCGGATGATGGCGCGGCCCGCGGTGCAACGCGCCTTACAGCAGGAAGGGCTGAACTGAAGTTGCTGCGAAAGGAGTAGCATACATGAACCCAAATATCGCGCCGCCAAACTGCCTCGCCGGCATAAAGGTGCTCGATCTGACTCAGTTCGAGGCTGGGACGACTTGTACCGAAGCGCTTGCTTGGATGGGTGCCGACGTCGTCAAAGTGGAGCCCCCTAACGGAGAGGCTGGCCGCCGCGGCGTTGCGGACCCTTACTACTTCATGATCTACAGTGCCAACAAACGCTCGATCACCGTCAACCTCAAATCCGAGCGTGGCCTGGCCTTGGTCAAGGACATGGTCAGGCACGCCGATGTGTTTACCGAGAATTTCGGGCCGGGAACGATCGAGAAGCTAGGACTCGGCTATGACGTGATCAGCGCAATCAACCCGCGCATTATCTATGCTCAGGTCAAGGGCTTTGGCGAGGGCAGCCCCTACGAAAAAGGCCTGTGCTTTGATCCGATCGCGCAGGCCGTCGGCGGTGCGATGAGCATCACCGGCGAACCCGGCGGTCGCCCGATCAAGCCCGGGCCGACGATCGGCGACACCGGCACCGGCATGCTGCTGGCGTTCAGCATCGTCAGCGCGCTTTACCAACGCGCGTCGACAGGCAAGGGCCGGCGGCTGCAGGCGGCGATGCAGGATTCGGTCATGCATTACAGCCGCGGCATGTTTATCAGGCAGGTACAGAGCGGCCAGGCGGCGCCACGCCGGCCGGCCGGCGGCAATGCGCCGTCCGGGATCTTTCCGTGCAAGCCCGGCGGGCCCAACGACTACGTGTATCTGCTGACCAGCCGCGCCAATCCCGAACATTGGCCGCGCCTCTTGAAACTGATCGGACGAGAGGAGCTGATCGGCGATCCGCGTTACGACAAAGCTTCGGCCCGGGTCGAGCGTGAGGCCGAGGTCAATGAGATCATTGCCCAATGGACGCGCCAGCATACCAAGGAAGAGGCGATGGCCCTCATCAGCGGCGCGGGCGTGCCGGCCGGGGCGGTGTTTGACTCGATGGAGCTGACGAATGAGCCGAGCTTTTACGAGCGCGGCATCCTCCAGGAGATGCAGCACGGCGACTGGAAGATGCCGATGACGACCTGGCCGGTCCGCTTTGACGGTGCGGTCGCTCCGCTCAAACCGGCGCCATTGCTCGGCGAGCACACCGTCGAGGCGCTCGGCGATTGGCTGGGGTTGAGCGTCACCGACGTGGAGACGCTGCACCGGGAGGGGATCGTCTGAAGGCTGGATCAGCACCGTGCGTCCTTCGAGACGGCTGCGTCACAGCCTCCTCAGGATGAGGAATTTTTCTTAATGCTATCAAAGGATTGCCTCATGCTGAGGAGCGCCCTTGGGGGCGTGTCACGAAGCACGCACGGCCGCACTGCAGCCACTTCTTCAGAAAAGTAGCTCTGAGGACGAACATGGCCGAGCAGGGGCTTCGCTACTTGTCCGGTTTTGGCAACGAGTATGCCACCGAGGTGCTGCCGGGCACGCTGCCCGAGGGCCAGAATGCGCCGCAGCGGCCTCCCGGCGGTCTCTACACCGAGCAAATCTCGGGCACGCCGTTCACCGCACCACGCCCCGAGAACCGGCGAACCTGGCTCTATCGCATCCGGCCGTCGGCGATGCACCCGCCATTCTGTCGGATCGACAATGGCCTCATCCGCAGCGCACCGTTCAACGAGGTGGCGCCGCCGCCAAACCGCCTCAGATGGAACCCGCTGCCGTTTCCCGACGAGCCGACTGATTTTGTCGGCGGGCTCGTGACGATGGGCGGGAATGGCGATGTCAGCGGGCGGTTTGGCGTCGGGATACATATCTACCGCGCGACCGAGCCGATGCGTTCGCGTGTCTTTTACAACGCCGACGGCGAGCTGTTGATCGTGCCGCAGAGCGGGCGATTGCTACTGGCGACCGAGCTCGGCATCATCGAGGCGCGACCCGGCGAGATCACGGTGATGCCGCGCGGCATAAAATTCCGCGTCGGATTGCCCGACGGCTGCGCGCGCGGCTATGTCTGCGAGAATTACGGCGCGCTTTTCGCTTTGCCCGAGCTCGGCCCTATCGGCGCCAACGGCCTCGCCAATCCGCGCGATTTCCGCGCGCCGGTCGCCGCATTCGAAGACAGCGACGCGCGCTGCGAAGTTGTCGCCAAATTCGAGGGCAATCTCTGGGCTACCGAACTCGACCACTCGCCGCTCGATGTCGTCGCCTGGCACGGCAACTACGTCCCCTACGTTTACGATCTTGCGCGCTTCAATACGATCGGGACGGTCAGCTTCGACCACCCCGACCCATCGATCTTTACCGTGCTGACCGCGCCGAGCGACACCCCCGGCACCGCCAATTGCGATTTTGTGATCTTCCCGCCGCGCTGGCTCGTCGCGGAGCACACCTTCCGGCCACCCTGGTTCCACCGTAATTATATGAACGAGTTCATGGGCCTCGTGCACGGCGTCTATGACGCCAAGGCGGAAGGCTTCGCGCCGGGGGGCGCCTCATTGCACAATTGCATGTCCGCGCACGGCCCCGACCGGGCCACGTTCGAGAAAGCAACTGCCACCGAGCTGGTGCCTCAAAAAATTACCGACACGCTCGCCTTTATGTTTGAGACGCGCATGCCTGTTCGCCCCACCCGCTTCGCGCTCGAAACCAATTCCCTGCAGCGTGATTACGACGCCTGCTGGGCCGGGTTCAAAAAGCTGTTCAAGAGATAATCACCACAGAGACACAGAGAGCACAGCGGAATTTTCTTCTCCGTTTCCTCTGTGCCTCTGAGGTCCATCTTACTTCACCGACGAAAAGTTCGTCGGTTGCAAAATACTGTTCTCTACCCGGGCGACGATTGCGCCATTTTTCTCAGTTTCGGCCCGCTTGGTGTGCCATTCCGGGTCGGCCTGGAAGGCATTCCATTTCTTTTCGCGATCAGCGAGCGATTCCCATTTGAGCAAATAGTACAAGGCTTGGTTCGAATCGCCGATCGCGGTGGTCCAAAAGCCGGCCTGCTCGATGCCGTGCCGCTTCCAGATCCCCAATGTGATCGTATCGAAGCGCTTCAGCAGATCCGGAAGGCGCCCTGGTACGCAGTGGTAGATGCGCAGTTCGTAGAGCATGGCTTCCTCCGTTACTTTACCGACGAGAAGGTGGTCGGCTGCAGGATTGTGTTGGTGATCGAGGCAACGATCTGACCGCTCTTTTCAGTCTCGGCGCGACCGGCGATCCATTCGGGATCGGCCTGGAACCCGGCAAATCGCTTCGCCCGATCATCGAGCGATTCCCATTTGAGTATGTATGTAAGGTCTTGATTCGACGGCCCGATCACCGTGGTCCAAAACCCGGCCTGCTGGATGCCGTGCTTTTTCCAGAGGGGCAGGGTGAGCGTGTCGAACCGCTTGATCAGGTCCGGCAAGCGGCCGGAGACACAGTGGTACACGCGCAGCTCATAGATCATCGTGTTTTCTCCTTTTGAGTGAACCCACAGTAAAAATCACTGGAGCCGTGCCTCGATCCAGACGGCGGCATCGAGCAACGCCTCGTCGCGGAAGCGCGGACCGACGAGCTGAATGCCGAGCGGCAAGCCGCCGCGGCCGCTTCCGGCCGGCAGTGTCAGACAGGGTGTCCACGCCAACGTCCAGATCGAGTTGAAGCTGGGCTCCCCTGTCGAGACCAGTCCCTTTGGTGCCTCACCCGGGGCGCTCGGAGTAAGCAGCACATCGAGATCGCCAAAGACATCATCGAGATAGCGGCGGAAGGCTTCCGCTGTCTCGATGGCCTCGATATAGGCGGCAAGCGGCAGCGCCCGCCCTTGCGCCAGGAGCCCGTCTCGCAGCGCCTCGCTCAACTTGTCACCGTGCTTCTCGTATTCGTGGGCGTAATTGCGTGCCGCTTCGAACGCAAAGATCCGGCGGTGCTGGTCGAGAATATTCGCCGGAGTTAGGGTGATTTCGCGCAGCTTTGCGCCGGCGCCCGACAACACGCTCGCCGTGCGTTCGAGCAGGACACGGGTGTCACTGTCTGCGTGCTCCCATGCGGGCGTGCGGCAAAATCCGATCCGCGGTGCGGCGGAGGTGCGATCGACCCGGTGCGGCTCCTGCGCCAGCAGCACGCCGCGCAACAGCGCGACGTCTTCAAGGCTGCGGCAGATGATCCCGAGCGTATCGAGATTGTGGCACTGCATCTTGACGCCGACCCGGCTGAACTCGCCAAAGCTCGGCTTGTAGCCAATAACGCCGCAGAACGCCGCGGGGCGGATCGTCGAGCCGCCGGTCTGTGTGCCGAGCGCCAGCGGCACCTGGAAATCAGCGACGGCCGCGGCCGAGCCGCTCGACGACCCGCCGGGCGTATGTTCGGCATTGTGGGGATGCACCGTCGCGCCGGGATGGCGGTTGGCGAATTCGGTGGTCACCGTCTTGCCGAGGATGACACCGCCCGCCGCGCGGATCAGCGCAACGCAGGCGGCATCGGCAAAAGGCCGGTTGCCGCGATAGATTGGCGAGCCGTGCTCGGTCGGCATATCCACCGTGTCGATGATGTCCTTGATCCCGACCGGCATGCCAGCCAGCGAGCCTTTTCTTCCAGCACGGTCGACGGCCCGCGCCTGCGCAAGCGCCTGCTCCGGATCGAGCCAGGCCCAAGCCTTGATCTCGGCACCGGCGCGCGCCCGCTCGAGGCAGGCGCAGGTCAGCGCCTCGGCGGTCAGTTCACCAGCCGATAGCTTGGCCGCCGCCTCGGAGGCGGTGAGGTGTTCGGGGCCGCTCATTGCTGTGCTCCCTCCCCGAGCCGTTGTTCGACCCATAACGCGACGGCGAGCAGGCGCTCGTCGCTGTGGCGCCGCGCCACCAGCTGCACCCCGACCGGCAAGCCGTCCGGCCCTCGATCGGCCGGCAGGGTCAGGCAGGGCATGTAGAGCTGCGTCCACAACGCATTGAAAACCGCCGAACCGGTGCTGCCGAGCCCTCGTGGGGCTTGTCCCGGCGCCGGCAGCGTCAGGATCGCATCGAAACTGGCAGCCCAGCTCAGCGCCGCTGCCCTCGCTTTTTCAGCTCCGCGGCAGGCAGCGCGGAACGCGTCGAGCGTCAGCTCGCGGCCGAGCGCGATCTTTTCCTCGCGCAGCGGCGCGCTCAACAAGGGTTCGTGGCGATAGAGCTCCGGCATATGGTTGCGCAAGCCCTCGAACGAACCGAGCACGCGCTGCCACTCATCGGCTCCGGCACATTCTGGCGGCAGCTCGGTTTCGCCAATCCTCGCGCCTGCGGCAGCAAGGCGATCGGCGGCTGTTTCGAGCACGGCCCTGCCTTCCGGCTGCGCCTCGTCCCAGTGAGGGCCGCGGCACAACCCCAGACGCGGTGCTGTTTCCGGCATCACCGGCGGCACATAAGGGACCGCCATCATCGCCGCGCGGAACAATGCGATGTCACCAACCGAACGCGCCATGATCCCAACCGTGTCGAGGGCCTCGGTGTTGATCCGCATGCCGGCGGGCGGGAACAGGCCAAAGCTCGGCTTGAACCCGACGACGCCGCAATAGGCCGCCGGCCGGATCACCGAGCCGCCGGTTTGCGTGCCGATCGCCAGCGGCACCATGAAGTCGGCGACCGCCGCCGCCGAGCCGCTCGACGACCCGCCGGGCGTGAAATCGGGGTTGTGCGGGTTGGTCGTCGGACCAGGATGGCGGTTCGCGAACTCGGTGGTCACCGTCTTGCCGAGCAGAATGCCGCCCGCTGCGCGCGGCAACGCCGCGGCGCTGGCATCGCTCGCGGGCCGGCAGCCGGTATAGATCGGTGAGCCGTAGGTTGTCGGCATGTCGGCGGTATCGAAGATGTCCTTGATGCCAAATGGCACGCCCTTGAGCAGCGTGTCTTGCTTTATCCGATCGAACTCGCGCGCGGCGGCGAGCGCCGCCGCGCCAGAGAGATGGCTCCAAGCCCGCACCACCGGCTCGCGCTCGGCGATCCGCTCGAGGCAGCTGCAGATGACGGCTTCGGCACTCAGCTCGCCGCTTTCGATGAGGCGAACCAGCGTGGTAGCGGGAAGGCGATGTGGTTCGACATTCGGCATGGTGGACCCCGGCCGACGACAGACCGGTATTTAGCCACAGCGGCGCGCCGTGCGCATGTGTGAAGTTGCGGTCTAGTAGTCTACCCCCTCCCTGCAACCACGATCTCGCACGTGGCGCATCCCCTCTCATAAAATCGTGGAATCCCGAACCGGTCGGGGGCAGAGTTGACGCAGCGAACGAGAAATCCGGGAGGAATGACCGATGCAGTCGACCACAACCCTGAAGGAGAACATCACCAGCTCGTCGGCTGGCGGACCGATCTCGCGACGCATGCTGCTGGCCGGAAGCGCCGGGCTGGCTGGCGCGGCGGCGGTGACGGCGCACAACGCGCTCGCTCAAGGAACACCACCGCCGGGTATGCCTGCAGTCCAGGCGCCGGTCCGGCAAGACTGGCTCGACAAGCGGCATGAAGAAATCATTGAGCCTGCTCTGCCGATTATCGACCCCCACCATCATCTCTGGGACCGCCCAAACTATCGTTATTTGTTCCCGGAGCTGCTCGCCGATGTCGGCAGCGGGCATAACATCCGAGCCACCTGCTACGAGCAAGCTCGCGAGATGTACCGCGCCGATGGGCCCGAGGAGCTGAAGTCGCTCGGCGAGACCGAGTTCGTCAGCGGCGTCTCGGCGATGAGCGCATCGGGCAAATACGGGCCGACGCGGTGCATCACTGGGGTTATCGGCTTTGTCGATCTGCGGCTCGGCTCGCGCGCCAAGGACATCCTCGAGCGGCACATTGCGGTCTCCGACGGCCGCTTGCGCGGCATCCGCAACGGCTCGACCTGGAGCGATGACCCGACGCTGAAGACTTTCACTGCCGGCGGACCGCAAGGGCTGCTGTTGGACAAGAGTTTTCGTGACGGGTTTGCTGCCCTCGCCCCTTTGGGTCTCACCTTTGACGCCTGGATGTTCCAAACGCAGCTCAAGGACGTCGTTGATCTGGCACGCGCCTTCCCGCAAACGACGATCGTGCTCAACCATTGCGGTGCGCCGCTGGCGATCGGTCCTTACGCCGGCAAACGCGAAGAGGCATTTACCGAGTGGCGCGATCGGATTCGCGAGGTCGCCGGCCTTCCCAACACCTATGTCAAGCTCGGCGGGCTCGGCATGAAAATGATCGGCTACACCTTCTTCGATGACGACATGCCGCCCTCTTCGCAGGATCTCGAAAAAGCGTGGCGCCCCTACATCGAGACCTGTATCACCGCGTTTGGCCCGCAACGCGCAATGTTCGAGAGCAACTTCCCCGTCGACAAGGGCACGTGCAGCTATCAGGTCCTGTGGAACGCCTTTAAGCGCATCGCCGCTGGCTACTCCGCCGACGAAAAGACCGCCCTCTTCAGCGGTGCGGCAGCAAAGGCGTATCACCTGACGGTGTGAACCGGCCCCTCTGATTGTGCGCGGTGACGCGGGTCTGACCCCGCGTCAAAAGCGTGGCGTTCGCTGCCGCGGCGTTGCAGACTTGCGCGCAGATTTCGTGAGGAGCCCGATGCAGACACAAGCGCCCAGCCGCCATCTGCCGATCCGCAAGGACTGGCTCGCCGCCACACAGGAGCCGGCGCTCGACCCAGAGCGCCCGATCATCGATCCGCACCACCATCTGTGGGACCGGCCGGGCAACCGTTATCTGCTGCACGATTTGATCGAGGATTTGAGCAGCGGTCACAACATCCGCGCCACGGTGTTTCTCGAATGCCGCGAGATGTACCGCGCCGAAGGCCCGCCCGAACTGCGCTCGCTCGGCGAGACCACCTTTGTCGCCGGTGTGGCGGCGATGAGCGAGAGCGGCAAATACGGCCCGGCACGGGCTTGCGCCGGGATCATCGGCAATGTCGACTTCCGCATCGGTAGCCGCGCCAAGGGCATCCTCGAGCAGCACATCATCGCCTCGGGCGGACGTTTCCGCGGCATCCGCAACGGCGCCACCTGGCATGCCGACCCGAGCCTCAGGGTGTTCACCTCAGGTGCCGGCGAAGGGCTTTATCTCGACCGCTCCTGGCGCGAAGGCTTTGCAGCATTGGCGCCGCTGAACCTGTCCTTCGAGGCGTGGATGTTCCACAGCCAGCTCGGTGACCTGATCGACCTCGCTCGCGCGTTCCCGGAAACCAAGATCGTGCTGAACCATATCGGCGGCGCGCTTGGCGTCGGCCCTTATACCGACAAGCGCAAGGAAGTCTTTGCCGATTGGAGCACGCAGATCGCCAAGCTCGGCCAGTTCCCGAACGTCTACATCAAGCTCGGCGGGCTCGGCATGCCGTCGCTCAGCGGGTTTGAGATCGGCCGGCAGGATTCGGCGCCCTCCTCGGAGCAGCTGGCGCAGGCGTGGCGCCCCTATCTCGATACCTGCATTGCCGCGTTCAGTCCCGACCGCTCGATGTTCGAGAGCAATTTCCCGGTCGACAAGGGGATGTGCAGCTATGCCAATCTGTGGAACGCGTTCAAACGCGTCGCCGAGAGCTATTCGCAGGACGAGAAGAACGCGCTGTTCCACAACACCGCGCTCAAATTTTACCGTTTATGGTGACTACGACCAAGGAATAGCACAGCTCTTGACGAAGTTGCACGCTCTGGTCCGAAAGCAGGGTGACGGCAACGGATGATTGCGTCGCTATCCGTGCCATCAATCTATGCCGTTAGGATCACCCTCGAGGAGATAGAGGGTGCCATCAGGCTTGAACCTTTGGCCGAAGACACCGCGTCGGGCAGAGATTTAGGAGTGCCCGTGCTCCACCTCGGCGGGGAGGACCGGGCGGGACGGGCGTTGGGTCCTGTAGACGACGAGGAGGCCGCGGGTACTTTCGAGCGGCCGGCTGTTGTATTCGAGGTACCGCCGAAAGTTACGGATGCGGAGGTTTTCGAGGCACTCGGCGACGGTGCGGGGGAGTTGGAACGCCTAGTACAAATCGAGGGCACCGACGCCCTGGGCTCCTACATGACCTTTCACCAACGGGCAGCACAGCACGGTATTTACGTTCCAATAGAAGGTATCGTCGAACTGGCCCTAAGCGCCCTGGGTGGCCTCGAGCTGACGCTGGAGCGCAGGCTTGAAATAGCTTTTCACTCAATCTTGCGGCACGAGCTGTTCCATTTTGAGGCCGATTGCATGGCGCCGAATTGGGAACTCGCGACCAGGGCGTCAGTGTACTGGTGGGCAGCTGATGAATTCCGTGACACGCCAGGCTATAAGGATCTAGAGGAAGCGCTGGCAAACGCCTGTATGCTTCGCGGTCTCCGTACCCGGGCGGAGCCCTCAGGTGTTCCAAGGGCAGCTACGAAGCCCTCAGGGCATTTTGTGCCCGTCAGCCCGCCGGCTACCGCGACGGACCCCGCTACGCCAAATCACGCCGCGACTACCTGAAGGGGTGCCGCGACCTGTCTACAAACGTCGGCGAGGCCACACCCGATAACATCGGTCTAGCGGTCCATGCTCTCGATACCTTGATGTTTTACCCCAATGTCTTCCAGATCGATTGGCGCCGCTGCCCAATTCTGGTGCACGACCGCCTGGGGGTCCTCGGCAAACTGGGCATCGGCATCGACTCTTTTGAGAGGATCGAGCGCATGGTCGAAACGCCGTCATTCCGCAAATCCCTCAGCAGGCTACGCAAGGAAGCGTTGTGGAATAGCACAAAAGCCAAGGCCGCCCGCGACCTTGGCCTCAGTAGTCTAGGATTTAAAAAATGGCCACCCGGAGGTCCCAATTGCTATTCGATAAATGTCGACAGCAACTTCCGAGCGCATCTGCACCACGACCGGGCAACCGGCTCCTGGACCGCCGAAACGATTGATGATCACAAGGCGATGGGGCACGGATAGCGGCCAGCCAGTAGCAGTTACCTAAAGGAGAAACGCCATGCCATTGCCACGACAAGAGGTCGACGCCACCACCCCCAAATATCTGCGCGACAAATACGCGATCGTCGGTGTCGGCGAGACCACCTACACCCGCGGCTCGGGGCGGACGACCCGCGCACTGGGGACCTGGGCGGTCCGCAATGCGATGCTCGATGCCGGGCTCAAGCCCTCCGACATCGACGGCATGCTGTCCTACCAGGGCGGCGACTCGACCTCGGGGACGTTCATCTCGGGCGATCTCGGGATGCGCCTCAACTTCTACATGGATGTGATGGGCGGCGGCTCCTCGACCGAGGCGCTGGTCGGCATTGCGATCGGCTTGATCGAGGCCGGGTGCTGCAAGACCGTCGCGATCTTCCGCTCGATGAACGGCTATTCGCAGGTGCGTATCGGCGGTACCGGCGCGCGCTCGGCAGCTCCGGTCGGCGGCGACATGCTGCACAACCGAGCCTATGGCTGGCAGAGTGCGGGGCAGAGCTTTGCGCCGACCTTTATGCGCCACATGTACGATTACGGCACCAAGCCCGAGCAGGTGGCGATGGTCAAGGTGGCGCACAGCCACCACGCCTCCAACAACCCAAAGGCCTATTACAAGAAACGTTTCACAGTCGAAGACGTGATCTCGAGCCGCTTTATCTGCAAGCCGCTACATTTGCTGGATTGCTGTGTCGAGACCGACAACGCCACCTGCGTCATCGTGACCTCGGCCGAACGCGCCCGCGACATGAAGCAGCCGCTGGTCCTGATCCGCGGTGTCGTCGGCCGCTGCAACAAGCCGCGCCTTGACATGCATTACCAGCACGGGCCGATTTCGACCGTCGCCGGCCATTACGCCAAGAACATCCTATGGCCCAATGCCGGGGTCGGGCCCGAGGATATCGACATTACGGGTTCCTATGACGCCTTTACCTTTACAACAATGCTGCAGCTCGAGGATTACGGCTTCTGCAAAAAGGGCGAGGGTGGCGAATATGTCAGCAGCGGCGCAATCCAGCTCGGCGGCAGGCGGCCCAACAACACCAGTGGCGGACATCTCTGCGAGGGCTACACCCATGGCATGAACATGGTCATCGAGAACACCCGTCAGCTGCGCCATGATGCCGATGATTCATGCCCCATTGGTCCCGACGGCAAACGCCAACACACTTACGATTACCGCGAAGGCGGTTGCCGCCAGGTCAGGAATGTCGAGGTCAGCGCCAATCTCGGCTGGGCCAACCCGTCGACGGCTTCGTCGATGGTCATGCGGCGCGGCTGAGGAGGAGAAGGACAATGCCTATCCGCGCCGAATATCTGGGCATGGGGCTCACTGTCGACGATCTCGACGTCGAGAACACGGAATATTTCCGCCACTGCGCCGAG
>Ga0306925_10001985_pt1 | contig 17257 bp, 15 predicted proteins | sample flu12Cox44000176_FD_203755 | JGI IMG/M metagenome (GOLD analysis project Ga0306925, IMG submission 203755) | Lab enrichment of tropical soil microbial communities from Luquillo Experimental Forest, Puerto Rico - flux8day.12C.oxic.44.000.176 (v2)... | ecosystem: Environmental > Terrestrial >... | reverse complement strand
CTCCAGAGATGCCACGCCGCCCGTCCGCAGGAGCGGTGCCAAGGCCACAGCGCTTGACGGTTCGATCACAATTTTCATGCGCTCCCAGATCAGGCGCATCGTCGCCTTGATCTCGTCCTCGCTGACTAGCAAAATCCCGTCCACATGTTTCCGCAAGATTCCAAACGTCCGCGGGGCAAGCGAAGCGCGCAATCCATCGGCAATCGTGTCGCTGGAGTCTAGCTTTTGCAGCTCGCCCGTCTTCAGCGATCGGTAGGCATCGTCGGCGCGCTCCGGCTCGCATCCAAAAACGCGTACTTCCTGCCGCAATCCCTTTGCTCCCTGGCATGTTCCGCTTAAGAGTCCTCCACCGCTAACTGGGGCCAGAACCGCGTCCAATTCCGGCACATCTTCCATCAATTCCTTCGCGGCAGTGGCTTGCCCTGCGATGATGCGGTCGTCGTCATAAGGATGAATCAGGACCGCTCCCGTTTCCGCTTGCAGTCTTGCCGCTGCTTCTGCCCTTGCCGTTATCGTCGGCTCGCAAAATGTAATCTTGCCCCCATAAGACTCAACCGCCCGGCACTTCACCACGGGGACATTCTTCGGCATGACGATCCAAGCTGGAATCTGCCGCCACCCCGCTGCGCAAGCCACCGCCGCACCATGGTGTCCACACGACAAAGTGACGACTCCTCGCGTGGCTTCCGCGGTGCCCAAGGAAAGAATCGCATTCGACGCGCCGCGGATCTTGAACGATCCCGTCTTCTGCAGGTTTTCACACTTGAAGAACAGTTCCGCGCCTGCCATCGCGTCGAGCGATTTGCTGGTCAAGGCAGGCGTGCGGTGAATCCGTGGACGGATTCGTTCATGGGCGGAGACAATCGTCTGCCATTCCATCGCGGTCACTCGGTTTTTCATACTCGAATTAGAGGTGACCATGTTCTCAGTCTAGGGCCGTTCCGCCTTATTGCCCAGGATTTCATCAAAGCCATCAGCTAACCAACGCCCGGAAATAGAGAGCAAAGGCACTAGGCCACCTGAGAGTTCTAGTGCGGCCTGCCAGCCAAAAATTCTCCAATCCTTACTTGACCCTCCCCGCACCTCTGTTAGGCTAAGGGTCTCGGTCTTGGCGCCTCTGCGACCATCCTCGCTTCGCCTGGCGCGGAGTCAGCATGCCCTATTCGGAGCGTAGACAGCTTGAGCGCTTTTCTCTGCGCGTCCCGTTGCGCTTCCGTGCTATTGGGCTGGCGAACGACAAGAGCGAACACTTCACCGAAGCCGTTAATCTCTCTCGCGGTGGATTTTTCTTTGTGACTTCCGCTCCGCTGCAGGTGGGTATGCCGATTGAAGCGACGTTTCGCATGCCCGTCGAAGTGACCGGCGGGGCCCCTGACGAAACGCATTGCCGAGCCCGCCTTGTGCACGCGAAAGCGGACGCCTTCAGCGACGGCCGCATGGGCTATGGCGCCGAAATTGAGATGTTCCTCGACTCTGAAAAGAAAAAGAAACCTACTCCTTAACTTCTACTTCGGCACCGTGATCGTGGTTTTAGCCGCTCCGACGTTTTCGAAGCGGTCGTAGGCGCGCACCGCAACGGTGTGTTCGCCGGGTCTAAGGTTTGGAACAGAAAACTCGTAGCTCTCGGTTCGGCTGTCGCTGATCCCTTTCGTAGGGGCAAGAAGGATCCAGTCGCCGCCATCCAGGCTGTATTGCGCTTTCTCGATACTGCTCGACGGATCAGTCGCAGAAAACTTCACGAGGATCGCATGCGAAGCTGGTCGCGAGCCGGTACGTGTTGACGCGGATACCGCTTCCAGGTGCTCAATCGTCGGCGGCGTGTTGTCCACTTCAAACCGTTCGCTTTCGCGTTCCGTTTCTAATGCGGTGGCCGGGGGATTAGAGGGTGCGTCTGTTACGACGATCTTCAGATAGTACGCGCCATCCGGCATTGTGGTCGTGTCCCAGGAGTAGAACTTCTGCTCGAGACTCTCCTTTAGCGGCAGCCACTCGGTGGTGTTCTCTCCCCGGAAGTAAACGCTGTAGCGCAGTTCATCATCGTTGTCGTCATGCGCGCTCCACAGCACGGATTGATAGCCCTTCTGTATCGAGCCTTGCGGCGGCTGCTCGAACTTGGTGGTGCTCGTCGTTGTGATCACCACGCCGCTGGGATTCGGCGTCTGCGGTTGCTTCAGCGCAACGCCGGACGGCTGGCCCCCAATGACAGCGGGAGCTTGTGCCCGCACTCCTGCATCTTGCACGGCAATTCCGTCAATCACCGGGGCCACGTTCCGGGGCAGGTACGCGACGCTTACCCAATCAATTCCATCGCCGGATCGTCCGTTGTGGATCACCGCTTTCCACTGGAAGAAGCGTGCCGAGGGCGCTTCCACCTGTGTCCCCGTGCTTGCATGCGGCCCATACCAGCGCGACCATTCCTTTCCTGGATCCTCCGTGTTCCCGCTCCGCACGAAAAATTCCAGCCTCGGCTCTTTTCCTTCTTTGGCATTCCTGGTTTGTATGGACGCTGCGGGAGGGCCCCACCATTCGATTCTGCCCCATTGCGAAAACAACTTGGCGTCAAACGATTGCGATTCAAATGTGCCTTCGGCTTCATACTCGGGCCCCAAGGAAAATACCTTCCCGGGATTGGCGGTACACAAATAAACCTTTCCGCCCGCGGAGCGCGAAATCCCCGTGATCTGCGCCGAACCGGATTTTGCTAGTTGCGCGTACACGCCTCGGCCATCAATCACCAGGAGCGATCCGGTATTTCCCGTTCCAGCGAGCAGCCGGCCGTCGGAATTCAGCCCCAGCGCATAGACAATTTCATCTCGTGAGGTCCAGATTTCTTCAGGTACACCTTCGCTCGTGATTTTGTAGATGCTGCTCGAAATGGCTTGCGGAAAGGCGAGAAAGGGAACCGTGGCCTGACCCTGCGCTGGAGAAACCGCGTTGGTTATGGTCGTCGTACCTTGCGAGGTGGCAATCACTGCCGAAGGCGCTTGAATAGGGCCGCGAGGTTTGTCTCCGATGGCCGCGACATAGATACTTCCGTCCGCCGCAACGGTCAGCGAAGTCACTTCTCGCTTGGACGTCTCGTAAATCACAAATCCGTCCGCCACCGACTCGTCCGCCGACTTTTTCTTTGCCGTTTTCTCGGCGCTACGCGAGATTCTCAGGATGCGGCCGTTCGGCTCCGTTCCGGCCAGCAGATTACCCTTCGTATCGAAGGCGAGAGTCTTGATGTGCGCTTCATCACTCGCGTAAAAAAGCTCGCCCTTCCCATCGGGCGTAACCGCATATATCTGGCCTTTGTCGCCAGTGGCTACATACAAAGTTCCGTCCACGGCAAACGCTAGATCCCAGATGTATTTTGTTTTGGGGTCGAAGAAGACCGACTTCTCTCCTAGGGCTGGCACCCGATAGACCTTGCCGTCCGGTGAGGTCGCCACGAACAGCGTTCCCTTCGCGTCGAACGCGATCGACTGCACCAACAGGTCCGTGGATTCAAACACCACTTTCGGCTTCCCGGTGCCGTCAAATCGGAATACTTTCGCAGTCGACCCCCCTCCCGCATACAGCACCCCGGCGGAATCTGTGCGCAACGACCACAAATACGAAGCATCGGCGTCCGACAAAAGCGTAAATTTCGGCGCGAGCTCGAGGTGCCCGTCGCTTCGCACCGCCACACCCTTCGACGTTCCTTTCAGGAATTCTTCATAGGTGGATTGCCGCCAGCGCCGCGTATGGTCGGCCACCGATGAAGTAGCCACCACGCACAGAAACAACGACAGGAGCACAAGGCGTTGCAAGAATTTTGGCATGGAAGCGGTCACCGGATTTGAAGATTCAGAGAAATCAGCCCAGTCACGGGCCCTCCCAGCGGTATCGCGGATTCGCTGGCGAGTGATTCGCGCAAAATCTGTACGGTGCCCGGAGCCGGCCTGCCGTCAATGGCATTAATCTGGGATAGCGGAACGTTGGGCATTTCCTTATCGTCCCAGACGAGCGTGGGAGCGGGCACGAACAGTCCGACGTAGAGCCGGTCGTTCCTCCGTTCACGATTCAACAGCCCAATGAGTTGATCGAGGCCCTCGGGGCCGGCCGAACCGGGCATTCCCGGGAAATTGAACCCACGCGAGGCGCGATTCATCCAGTCGGCGTCGCTTACTAGGATGCGCAGCGTGGTGCCGCGCGAAATCTGGTCCGGCACATGGACCACAGTTTCCTCGATGCGCGCCGGCCCGCGATAGGGCCGCAGCAGTACGCGCACCTTTAAATTGTCCCCCGGCGCTGCCTCGCCCTTTTCCAGCCAGGCGCTATCAATGGTGTAGGACTTGCGCCCGGGCTGGCTCTCCACGCGCAGCGTAACGTGTTCGACCGTGGGAATTTCAAAATTGTTCGTGAAGAGTCTGCCGAACGCATTTTGCACGACGAGTGCGATTGGCATGCTGTCCGGTGCCAATGAGTCGGTCGGCGCAAACGTGTTTTCAATCTGCACGGGAACGTGCCCCTGCAGCCGGATTTCTCCCGTCAGATGCAAGGTCGTTCCTTCGCCATACAGTGGATTTTGATTGATGCCGTTAAACGTCGTCAGCGCTACCAGGAGCGGTGTCAGCTTCGGATGATTGATCAATTCGAAGTGTAATTTCCGCTCGGAATTACCAGACACAAACGAAAGATCCAGCGGAACCATGGGCGGCGGCGTGCCTAATTTCCCCGTCACCGCCGTCAGATGGTCGCCCGTGATCGTGCCGATGGAACCTCCGACATTCACAATCTTTGTGGACGCCAGTTCAGACGACAGTGTCGTCACCACGCGGCTGCGCGCCATCGGCATCTGGATATTGCCGAGATTCAAGAATGGGTGTCCGCAAAGAAAAACACGATCTGACTGCACCGCAGTAACCGTGCACGCAGAATTGATGGAAGCATCTCCCTGCACCAGAACCATCCCCGCCATGTCCCCTGGAGCAAGATGCGCGTCTTCCGGGCGTGCTTCTGCCGTGCCGCCTTGTGCGGCCACGAGTCCGTAGCCTTCCAATTGTGTGGCGAATTGCTGCACCGTCGCCGGCTGGAAACCGGAAAAAACCAGCGGCGTCTCGATCGGCTGCAACGCAGACCCGCTCGGCAAACCGCCCCGCGCGGCCGCATCATGCGGCAGCATAAATTGTTGCGCGGTTGTCGAAGCGCCCTCCGCTTGGGCCGGAGGCCGCAGTACGTCTTCAATCGGGGTAACACCTGCGATCGCTTCCTTCGTAAAAACGCCCAGCTTCAGCGACAACGCCCCCGCCAGCTTGCCTTCCAGGTACACCGGGCTTCCGCTCATCCCCGCAACCACGCCAGTATGTTCCACCTTCGGCCCCTTGAGCTGCACCAGGATGATGGATTGCTTCGGGCCAAGAAAATTTGGCAGGACCCCCAGCACTTCCAGGTCAAATTTCTCCACCTGGTCGCCCACAAAAATCGTGTAGGCGTATCCTTGCATTCCTGTGTGCACCTGCGATAGGGGCAGGATTTCCGCCGATTCCTGGGCAAGCAGGGGGAATACTCCAACTAGAGCTCCGAACAGTAAGGAAAACGCTAAGCGTTGGAAAAAGCGAGCCATAGGCACGAACAAAACCCCCGACGTAAACCGGCAAAGTGAAGCGCCAATGATACCGGGCGGCGGAGGGGTACGCAATTGGACCCGCGGCGTGGCCCGGCTAGCCGAAAAGGCTTGGGCGTAATAGAACCGTTCTAGGCAACAGGGGGCCAGATATGAGAGATTGCGAGGTGAAGAAACAAACCGCTGCTAGCGTGGAGGAGGAACCATGGCTGAACCATCTCGTGAAGAATTGATGGCGCGAATTGCAGAGCTCGAGAAGAAGGCGGAAGATCGCAAGAAAGGTGCGCTTGAATTTCGCATCGGAGAGAAAGGCGGCGTCAGTGTCTACGGCCTCGGCCGCTTCCCCGTCACACTTTACTACGAGCAGTGGGTGCGCTTACTCGACGCCTCAAAGGATTTGCGCGAATTCCTCGAAGAAAACAAGCACAAGCTAAAGCTCAAGGACCAATAGGTAGAGTTTTTATGCCCCAACGTATCTAGCTCAAATATAATCGTCGCTCAGTCGTGGTGGTGCATGGCAAAAATTCTCTGCGGAGAATCCTCGTCCGGATACACATGCACCATCCAACCGAAAATCACCGGGAAGAACCGGCCGCCGGCCGCGTCACACGATTCCTGTGTCGTAATCGATCCCTTTAAACCAAATTTCGTATAGTCCGCCGTGCGTCGTTCGTCCTTCGGCGGCGTACACAGATTCGTATGCAAGTGCCAGGTGGCCACGCTCAGGGGTACACGTTGATTCAACTGCTCCTCCGCCGCCCGCTTGGGCATCGTGTACATCGTCCCAACCAGCTCATATCCGTTCACTGTCTTCTTATAAAGCAGGGAAGTCGGTCGCGCCGGGTCGAAGTTAAACGCTTCCAGAAACCCATTCCAGTAGTTTGTGAAGTGATACTCCGGCTGTGGCAAGTTGGATAGAAAAATCTTGTAACCGTCCTTCAACGCTACGTGGTAATCCTCATATTTTTCGATGCCCGCCCGGAGTTGGCTGACCATCTTGTCAGCTCGCTGCTCATCCCCCGGTGCTGTCGGACGCTGTGCTGTCATGTGCATGTGCGCGGAATTCCCGTGCATGTGCGCCATATCATGTATGGCGTCCTGCTCGTTCGATTTCGCATCGTCCATGTCCAATGCCGGCATGGATGAGTGATCCATCGTTTGCGATTGGGGCGTCTGAACCGGCTCGCCTGTCGCTTGTTCGGCGGCGACATGATGATTCGGGATGGCGGCCAGCAATACGCCGACCAGAAAAAGTGCACCCAGGCTAATCGAGGCTTTGGTCGCCAGGTGGATCAGGGTACGGCGGGAAGACATTTCTTGCTCCTAAGAAACGCGCCCTGCGCAAATCCTTCTATTTAATGATACGCATCCTGCCACCGGTTTCTTTCACTGGATTTGCTACAAATTTCCCTGCCAAGACTGTCCCGCCGTACAGGCCTTTGCCATGGTAACGGGCCGAGCAGTGCTAAACTGCCTTTGGTTCCTCAAGTCGTGAAAAAAGAGACCATTCACCCGGCGAAGGCCCTCTCCGGCGGCATCGAACTGCCCGGCGACAAGTCCATCTCGCACCGCTACGCCATGCTCGCGGCCCTCGCGGAAGGCACGAGTGAACTGCGCCATTTCGCCGCCGCACGCGACTGTCATAGCACTCTCGGCTGCGTGAAATCCCTCGGCGCCGACGTCCACGTGGATGGCACCACCGTGAAGATTACAGGTCGCGGACTCCGCGGGCTGAAAGGTAGCTGGAGAAACCTCGACGCCGAAAATTCCGGCACAACGATTCGTCTGCTTTCCGGCATCCTGAGCGGGCAGGAATTCACCACGAGAATTACAGGGGACGACTCGCTACAGAGGCGGCCGATGAAGCGCGTCGTCACGCCGCTGCGTCAGATGGGCGCGTACATTCGCGCGCGTGAAGATAATTTTCCTCCACTTGAAATCCATGGAGGAAAGCTGCGCGCTGTTCACTACGAAATGCCCATGGCCAGCGCCCAAGTGAAATCCGCCGTACTATTTGCCGGCCTTTACGCCGACGGCCAAACCGTCGTGACCGAGCCAGCTAAAACGCGCGATCACACGGAACTCGCTCTCGAATTGTTTGGCGCACGAGTCGAAAAGCGCGGCCGCACCGTTGCCATCCAAAGTATGGTCAGCGGAGACGGCAAAGGTTCGCTTCAGGCGAAGTCCCTCGATGTGCCGGGCGATCTATCTTCGGCTGTTTTCTTCATCGCAGCCGCATCCTTGTTGCCTGAGTCCAATCTCTTCATCGGGAACGTCGGCCTGAACCCGACCCGCTCCGCCATCCTCGATTTCTTTCAGGGCATGGGTGCTTCCGTAAGCGTAGTGAATTTACAGAGTACTCAGGGAGAGTTGGTGGGGGACCTCAGCGTGAAAGGCGCCCCCCTGAAGGGTGGCCTCATCTCCGGCGAACTTGTACCACTCTTGATTGACGAACTGCCCATGCTCGCCGCTCTCGGCCCCTTCACCGAACAGGGCATCGAAATCCGTGATGCCAGTGAATTGCGTGTTAAGGAAAGCGACCGCATCTCCGCCCTCGTCGAAAACCTGAAGCGTATGGGCGCCAAGGTGGAAGAGCGGCCGGATGGTTTGCGTCTCGAAGGGCGCGGTGCTGGAACAGTTCATGGCGCCGAAATCGAGCCGCGCGGCGATCATCGCATCGCCATGGCCTTCGCCGTCGCTGGCCTCGCCGCTGAAGGGGAAACCGTCATCCGCGACGCAGGCTGCGCCGCCGTCTCCTATCCCACTTTTTTTGAGGAATTACGCCGCGTCAGTGAAGGGCGATAATTGATCGCTTGGGAATAAGATCTACTGCTCCGTCGCCTGCGGAATCGGGGCGGGCGGCGCTGGTGGCATTGGCGTCGCCGGCGGCCTTGGTATCGAAACCGACGTGCGCCGCAGCGCGATATTTCCATAACTCGTCTTCAATGTAATTTTTGGGCCACGCGCTCCGCCGAATTTCCCGGCCAGATGGGAATCGCCGGATTCGGTCTTGTTCGGTGTGAGCCCGGCAAACTCCGAGCTGATTTCGCAATTGCGGCAATCCGCTTCGATCTCAAAGCTGGATGCCCCCGGCAGTGTCAGCGAAATTGCAGCGGAAGAATTTGTAATCATGATGTCTTCTCTGGGCACGGAAGAAAACCGCACGTTGATTTCGCCGTTCCGATTATCAATATTGACCCGTCCTCCCGGATTCTCAATGTTGATTTCGTTGTCCCGCGTGCGCAGATTCAGATTGCCCGGTGCATCCACGATGTCCACGTTGCCAGACCCGCTTTCCATATGGCCGGACAGCGCCGAAAGCGTCAGGTCCGTCTTCGCCGAAATCATGCGCACGCCCTTGGTGATCTTGTCGCCGCGTATCGGCCCGTAGAAATCGCCGTCCACCGTCAGGCTGCCCGTGGAATTCACCACGTCGATTTCGCTGCCCTTTCCGGAGACCTTTACGTTGCCTTTTGTGTCGGACACCTTGATGTCGCCCTTGCGCGTTTCCACCGAAACGTCTCCCGAGGTGTTGCGGATGTCCACGTCACCATTCTGGTTCGTCACGGAAAGGTCCGCGCCGATATCGGAGATGGTTATGTCACCCTTATCCGTTCTTACCGTTAAGGGCGACTTCTTCGGAATCGAGACGTCCAGGTGAATGCTTACCCGCGAGTCAGAAAGGTCGTATCCTGCCGGCCGCACTTCGAACCCGTCCCCGTTTTGTACTATTTCCACCGAGGCAGACTTGGCAATTCGCCCGGCTTCCGCTTCGCTCCAGGTGCGCACATTTTTCTTCGCGGATACGCGAATCTCCATTTCATCGGAAGCGCGTACGGAAATGTCACCGCGGGCATTGTGGATAAAAATGCGCGCGTTCGCCGGTACCGCCTTGGGCGAAGCTTCGATGTCGAAGGGATAAGTGTCCCCTTGTATCTCTTCAAACGTGTCTCCGATTTTCTGTTTCGTGTAATCAACTCCGACAACAACCCCGAGCAATGCCAGCATCCCCAACACCAGGGCCACTTCGCCGCCGGTGATCGCGCTGCCATCCGAACTGCCGAATCGCCGCCCCGCCGTGCGCTCGTAAAGTTTCACCGCGCCCCAAAAAATGATGATTAGCGGCCACCAGCGGAGAAAGAAACTGTGTAGGTCCAGGTGACCGTAATTCCGCAGCATCAGCATCACGCCGACGGAAATCAGCACAAGACCCGTGAAGAGACCGCTGGTGCGCGACTGGATGGGAGCCATATTCGATTATTGCCCCTGTGAAGAAAGCGGAGACGGTGGATTCCCGGCCGGCGGCGCGGGAGGCGTGGGCAAAGCGACAGTGGGACTCGGCGGTTCAATGTGTCCCTCGCGCGAAGAAAGCGCCGAAGCCAGATGAAAGAAACCAACGACCAGGATAATCACCGGCCAAGTGTCTTCCAAGGAGAAGTAGCCGCCGCGGACCTGGTGGAGCAGAAAGAGAATCCCAACCGTAATCACGATCGCGGGGCCCGTCAGTCCTCGGATGGTGCAACTCTGACAGTGACAACGCACTCCGTTACTCATGGGCGTGCTCCTCCAGTCCCAGTCGTCAATTCTGGCCACCGATACGGTTTCGGAGCATCAGGAAACCCACACCTATCAACACCGAGGGCCAAAAGATCTCACCCAGCCGAAAGCGTTCAAAGAAGCCAAAATTGTGGAGTAGGATTAGAGCGCCAACGCCAATCAGAATGATCGGGCCGATGGGATGGCTCGTACTCCACGTCTCGATGGGATCTTTCAGGGCCTCTCCCGTCTGGCGAACCTTCGCCGTGCGCAAGGAATCGATGGCCATATAAAAGATGAATCCCACCAGGCCGAATATCCAAAAGCCAGTCAGGCCTTCCCCGAAGCCTCCGGTGATTCCAAGAATCAGGGCGCCGAAGATGACGATGTGAACCAAAGCCTTGTTATATTCACCGTTGTAGATAGCCCCAAGCCCTGGAATGAAGCCGAGCAGAAACGCAAGTACGGGGTTTGCCGTAGCGGGTCTCCCCGCAACGGGAACCGGTGCGACCACTCCGGAAGCGTATGGTGCTTCCGGGGACACAACCGGAACCGCGGGCTGCGGCGCCGGAACTCCCATGACGCGCGCCAAGCAGTCCTCGCAGTACAACACGTCGCGGATCTGTCGCACGCAGGCCGGGCACATCGGCTTGCCGCAGTTACGACAATAGCCTGTAGCATCCACTTCCGGATGCGCGGCGCATTTCATCGAAAGCTCCTCTCATAAAACAGGGGACACTCGGCCGCCAGCACTTCTAATTGACGGGCAATTTCATTGGCGCGATTCTGTTGCCGGGGTTGCGCCGGCTTCTGGTCATCCGTTTGCCCTGGATTCTTTTCCGGCGCGGCCTTCGGCAGCGATTCTTCCGGCGAGGTCTGCAAATCATTCTGATCCTGACGCAGGCGCGATTGAATCTCATACACCACGCGCAAATCGCTGACGTACTTTACGCTGCGCGCATACACCAGATGCACTTGCCTGTCGGCATTGCGATACACCGTCGCGGGATGGAGATCCGCCAGCTTCGGCTTGCGCAGCGAAAAACCAGAGGCTCCTAGCAGAATGATGAACGTGGCCATTACGCTCGCAGCGCCATAGGCAAACTTCGGCGAACCAAAACCGCGCAGGAAATTTTTCAGCCCCTGCCAGCCGGAAACCGTCTCACGCGGGCCAAGCGTCTTGTCGAGGATCGAGTAGATAAGCCGCGGCGGCACTTCCAACTCTTCCATTTCCTGTATCTCGCCGACGAGTCCTTGCACGCTCGCGAGCAGCGGCGAACATTCCAGGCAAGACTTCACGTGCGTTTCAAACGCTGCCCGTTCCGGGCCTGCCAGCGTCCCCTCAAGATAGTCGCTTAACCGCGCTTCGATCTGTTCACAATTCCAGGTCATGGCCTGACCCCCAGCAGCGGAGCAAGCTCCACTGTTACTTCTACCGCAAACTCGAAATTCATCCGCGCGTTCACGATGGACGTACTCCCATCTGCTGCAGGATTCGCGCCAGTTCGATTCGTCCGCGATTGATCCGCGACTTCACCGTGCCTTCCGGCACCGCCAGCACCTGCTGAATCTCCGCATACTCCAGCTGCTGCAGGTCCCGCAAAATCACAGCTTCTCGCAATTCCGGAGAGAGCTTCGTCAACGCGGTCTGCACTTGCCCGCTCAACTCGCCTAGCAATGCTTGCTCATCCGGCCGTCTTCCATGAGACTCTTTGTTCTCCACCACAGGCATCGCATCGTCCAGAGAATCGGTAATCCGGTCGCGCTTGGTCCGCCGGTAATGATCAATCAACAAGTTGCGCGTTACGCTCGTCATCCAGGTCGCAAAGCCCCCGTGCGCGGAGCGATAGCTGCCCAGCGTCCGAAATACGCGGAGAAAGACTTCCTGCGAAAGGTCTTCGGCTTCTGTCCCGTTGCCGGTGAACCGGTAACAAATATTAAAGATCCGGCGCGTATGCCGGCGCACAAGTTCCTCCCAGGCCGAGCCATCGCCCTGGAGGCATTGCTGGACCAGTTGGGCATCCTGCTCCAAGCTTTCCTTAGCCCCATATTCCAGATACCTGCACGGGCAAGACCGCAGGAAGTTTCATTCGGCCTGCCAAACAGTGGAACGTAAAATGCTCCTGAAAAGTTCCCTGCCCGCCATCTCAGTGAACGACCAGTTGGCGGAATCTTACCTGCTCCTGCCATCTGTTACAAGGCATTGGAACTACATTGGTTATGCCCGCTTGACGCCAGGAGCGGGGACCAGTAGTCTGCCCTCTCATGCCTGTAAAGTCGAGGAAATGGGTTTTCGTAGGTCTGGGCTTCGCGCTGTTGGGGTACCTCCTCTACCGTTCCCGCCACCTGCTGAATTTGAGCGCCTTCAGCGGCGAAAAACTCTGGGACGCGGTCAAGAGCGCCAACCCGCTCTATATCCTGCTTTCCGTGCTGCTCATCTACGTTTGCTACTTCCTCCGCACCCTTCGATGGTGGAATTTTCAAAAGCATGTTGGTCAAGCCTGCCTTTGGCATATTTATGGGATGACCTTGGCCGGTTTCTCGGCCGTATTTCTCCTAGGGCGCGCCGGCGAACCCATACGCCCTTTGCTCATTTCCCGCAAAGACAATGTCCCGCTGGCCGACACCTTCGGCATTTACGCCCTGGAACGAATATTCGATGCGGCGGCTTCCGCCATTCTTGCTGCCGTCGGTTTGCTCATCTTCACGGCCAAGCGGCACGGCCACCCGGAAGAAACCGCCAGCGCGTTTGAAACCGGCGCAAAAACTGCCGGCAGCATTCTTTGCCTCGGAGTTCTCGTTGCGGTCGCCCTTCTGGTCTATCTTCGCATTCATGGCACCGAGGTGCTCGAACGGCGCATGCAATCCTGGCTCGCCACTCATGGATGGAAAGGCAAAGTCGCCCGCATTTTGCTCGGATTCTCACGCGGCGTGCAGACCATCCGCACCTGGGGCGATCTCGTTTTCGCGCTTGTGGTCTCTGCGGTTCATTGGCTCCTCGTGATCGAGATTTACTACCTGGTGGCCTTGGCCTTTGGCGGAAAACTTGCCACGCTGAGATTTCAGGATGCCATGCTCGTCCTGGTCTTTACGCTCGTGGGTTCCGCCGTCCAATTGCCCGGGGTTGGCGGTGGTTCGCAGGCTCTCACCATTCTGGCGTATACTTCGCTCTTCAATATTGAGAAAGAGCCCGCAGTTGCCGCGGCCATGGTGCTGTGGCTGATCACTTTCGCGATATGTTCCGTGGCGGGCGTGCCGCTCCTGGTCAAGGAGGGCTGGTCTATCGGAGAGCTGAAGCGCATGAGAGCGACCGAAAACGAAGAGCTCGACGCAGAAATGACCGCACAACGCAACGAGCCCGCGAAGTAGCGCCGTGCTTCATTCGAGCGATTGAACGACTGGGTTTGTGATGCAGCCATTCTTGACTGGCCACTTTTGACTGACTTTCTGTAAACGGAGAGACGACCGAGTGAAGTGCCCTTTCTGTGCGCATGTAGATGACAAGGTAATCGACTCCCGCGAAGGCCGCACCGGCGACACCATTCGCCGCCGTCGCGAATGCCTTAAATGCTCCCGCCGTTTCACCACCTACGAGCGTATTGATGAAATCCCCTACATGGTCATCAAGAAAGACGGCCGCCGCGAACGCTTCGAACGCCAGAAAATTCTACAGGGCCTGCTGAAAGCCTGCGAAAAGCGCCCCGTTCCGACACCGAAACTCGAAGGTATCGTTGACGAAATCGAAGGTGTCGTCCACGAAGCCACCGAAAGGGAACTAACTACCACCGAAATCGGCGAAATGATTATGCATCGCCTGAAAAAACTCGACAAAGTTGCCTACGTCCGTTTCGCCAGCGTCTATATGGACTTCAAAGACGTCCAGGAATTCATGTCCGAGCTCAAAAACCTCTTGAAAGATCGTACCATCAAAAAATAATCTCTCAGGCTAATCGACTGATTCTTTTTTGTGCCGCTGGCTTTCCTGTCAGCCCATTGGGTAGGCAGATAGGAACAACCTCAGCCACCACAGGTACGTCATCCCTTCAAACGAATGCTAATATGCAAGCAATCTCCTTTCGGGGGCTCTTGTGTTCAATTTCTTGCGCAAATCCCGGACCTGGAAACAGTACTTCGAGGAAGGCACAGCTTACAGGGCCGCGAGCGATTTCAAGAAAGCGGAAGAAAGCTTTCGCAACGCCGTTCGCCTGGCCCCCAACGAGCCCTATCCTCACTACGAACTCGGCTACACCTTATCGCTGCTGGGAAAACACAAAGAGGCTCTTGCGGAATTTGAAGCAACCGATCGCTTGTCGCGCGGCTTCTTCCTGACACAAACCGAAGCGTATCTTTCCAGGCAAATTGTTTCGGGCGCGATCGATCAAGTAATTCTGGTGAAACTTCGCTGGCTTCAGCGGATAACGGACACCAACGCCGCCAAGGGCGAAGAACCTTTGGCTATCAGCCAGCAGGTTGTCGCACTGGCTCCGACCTGTGCGCTGGGTTATTTCCACCTTGGCAAATCTCTGCTCGGGAGAGATCCGGTTGCCGCCGAACAGGCTCTCCACAAGTGCATCCGACTGGGTCCCGACGACACTACCGCCATCAATGCAAAATTCCACTTGGGCATTCTGAAACGCGATGCAGGCCAGGAAGACGTTGCCCGTCGCATCTGGGCCGGGATTGTCGAAGCCTATCCAGGCAACCCTCATACCAAGATCGCTGAGATGATGTCCGCGGAAAAGACCGCCTAGAGACGTTTGGACCTAGGACACCCTCTGGCTATGAGCCTAAGACTGTGGCAAGCTGTTGCTATGGGAAACAAAGACGCAAGAAAACGCGAAACCAAAAAGCCCAAGAGGCAAACTCCAAAGCTGGCTCCTCCGCAACGTGACGCGAGCCAGATCCCTGCCCGGATTCAAAAGCAAACCACAAACTAAATTTGTCGCCCGCCTATTTCTACAGGGCGTTTCCCGGCCCACTCCGTCAAGCCTTCAACCAAACGGTTATAATGCCTCCATGACCGATTCCCCCGCGCAGCACATGTAGTGCATGGAGGTCTGGGGCGGCAGTCAACTTACCTCCAGCGGTGTCGAACTGGGTGGCCTCGACGTTTGGGTCTACAGCAAGCCCTTCGGCCAGGCCCAGCGCGGCGGAGATGTCTACTACGTCTCCAGTTGCGCTACCGGCCGCATCAGCCGCTTGCTTCTCGCTGACGTTTCCGGCCACGGCACTTCCGTCGCCTCCACCGCCGCCGACTTGCGCACTCTGATGCGGCGTTTCGTCAATCGACTCGATCAGAAGGAATTCGTTCGCCTGCTCAACGAACAGTTCACCGCGCTCTCCCGCCACGGCAGCTTTGCCACCGCTGTCGTCACCACCTTTTTCGCGCCCACGCGACGCCTTTCTCTGTGCAATGCAGGCCATCCTCGCCCGCTTCTTCGGTCCGCCGATGGCCGCTGGTCCTTTCTCGGCCACCAGGACCATCCCGAAAAGAAGGGGCCGCGCAACATTCCCCTCGGCATCTTCCAGGTTGCCGATTACGAGCAGCTCGACGTCGAACTCGACCCCGGCGACTGCCTCATCAGCTACACCGACGCGCTCATCGAATCCTGCGACGCCGATGGCGAAATGCTCGGCGAAGAAGGCCTGCTGCGTATCGTCAATCCGCTCGGCGACGTCCCCGCGGAGAAACTTATCCCCTCGCTGCTCCAGGAAATCACCGAGCGTTTTCCTAAAAACCTTGCTGCGGACGACGTCACCCTGCTCATCGTGCGCGCCAATGGTGGCTCGCTCCACTTCAGTCTGCGCGAAAAAATAGGCGCCGCCGGCCGCCTGCTAAGACCTTCTTCCGCTCGCTGAATCCCCGCGCCGAACGCCCCCCGTTCCCGGATGCCAACCTTGCCAATCTAGGGGGCGCCATCCTTCCCTCCCTCGCTCGACGCTGGCGCGCCCCCCGCCTGCCCCCAAAATAATCTCGCAACCCTCCCTACCTCTCGGGCTCAAAATCGGGTAGTGAGTTTCCAAAGTTTTCGCGGCAACAAATACTTGCCCCCATGAACTGTTCCAAGCGTGTAAACGCGCTCGTCAACGCCCCAATGATACCCACCGCAGGGGTATCCCTTTCGCCTGTTGGACGATCCGATTCTCCTGACCGGCTTTTTTTTGCTACAGTCTCTCAGCCACGAGTTTTCAACTCAGGAGTATGCATGAGTAAGCCGATCATCATTGTGGTACTCGCATTCAGTTCGACTCTTGTGTTCGCCCAAAGAGTGCAAACGCCGAAGATCGATCCCGAAAAGATTCGGGAAACGGTGAAGGTTCTTTCGAGCGATGCACTTGCGGGCCGCGGCACCGGGCAGAATGGCGGGGACGACGCGGCTGACTACATCGCCGCGCAATTCAAGAGCTATGGCCTGAAACCGGCAGGCGAAAACAATAGCTATTTCCAGAACGTGCCCATGGTCGGCGTGAAGACCCTACCGCAGACCTCGTTCACTCTGGTCCCCGCGCATGGCGAGCCGCTCGTGCTGAAGAACTCCGATGATTTTGTCACTAGCAACGAAACGCAGACCGCCTCGGCTGACTTCGACGCACCCATCATCTTCGTCGGCTACGGCATCAACGCGCCCGAATCCAAATGGGACGATTACAAGGGCTATGACTTGAAGGGAAAAGTCGCGCTGCTCTTTGTGAACGAGCCCATCTCTGATGATCCGAAATTCTTCAAGGGTAAAGCGCTCACTTACTACGGCCGCTGGACCTACAAGTTTGAAGAAACCGCCCGCCGCGGCGCCATCGCCACGCTCATTATTCACCGCACCGATCTTGCCAGTTATGGCTGGGAGGTAGTGCGCAATTCCTGGGGCGGCGAGCGCTCCTACTTGAAGCTCGATGGCACGCCGAAGCTCGAGGCAGCCTCCTGGATTCAACTCGACGTGGCCAAGAAATTAGCCGAGCAAGCCGGGCTGAATCTCGACAAACTCTTCCAGGCAGCCCAGTCGCGAGATTTCAAGCCCGTCGAGCTACCGGTTAAGCTGAAGGCGCATGTCGCGAGCGAGGTGCGCCCGTTCACGTCGCGCAATGTAGTGGCAAAACTGGAAGGTTCGGATCCGGCGAGAAGGGGCGAAGCCG
>Ga0306925_10001984_pt1 | contig 17266 bp, 15 predicted proteins | sample flu12Cox44000176_FD_203755 | JGI IMG/M metagenome (GOLD analysis project Ga0306925, IMG submission 203755) | Lab enrichment of tropical soil microbial communities from Luquillo Experimental Forest, Puerto Rico - flux8day.12C.oxic.44.000.176 (v2)... | ecosystem: Environmental > Terrestrial >... | reverse complement strand
CTCCTTTTTCGAGTCGAGGAGATCGCTTTCGTGCTGCTTGGCGGCGCGATCGGGGCAAGCGCGGGCATCGCGGTGACCGCAATGAGCCGGATCCTGCAATTGATGCACGAAATCCTTTTTGGGATCGAGCATGGGACGCGGCTGAGCGCGGGGCTCGCGATCGAGCACTGGAGGGTGATGGTGGTGCCGATCGCGGGCGGGTTGGTCCTCGGCGCCGTCATGAACCTGAGCGGCCGATTTCGGTCGCGCAGAATTGTCGATCCGATCGAGGCCAATGCCATCTACGGCGGCCGAATGTCCCTGCTCGACAGCCTGGGCGTGGGGCTCGAATGCCTGATCTCCAGCGGAAACGGCGCATCGGTCGGCCTCGAGGCGGGATATACCCAGGTGGGCTCGGGGCTCGCTTCGCAGCTCGGTGAGCTGCTTCGCCTGCGGCGGAACGACCTTCGCATCCTTGTCGGCTGCGGCGCGGCAGGCGGCATTGCGGCCGCCTTCAACGCGCCTCTGGCGGGCGCGTTCTATGCCTTCGAGCTCGTTCTCGGGGGCTATACCGTGGCGGCGGTTGCTCCCGTCGTCGTGAGCGCGCTGGCAGGCAGCGTCGTTGCGCAACAGCTTGGCGACCACGCCGGACCGATCCCGATCGCAACCAACGCCGTCCAGATCTGGCAGAATGAGTTTCCGCTGGTGCTCGTTGTTGCGGTGCTGACATCGCTGGTCGGGATCGTTTTGATGCTGGCGGTGACCAGGTCGGAACGCCTGTTTGCAGGCTTGCGAGTGCCTCCGGCCGTCAAGCCGGCGATCGGCGGTGTCGTGGTCGGTACGCTGGCATGGTCGCATCCGCAGGTGCTCTCGTCCGGCCATGGCGCGCTCGAGGGCGCGCTCTACGCACTGCTCAGCACTCCGCTGCCGCTGCGCGAGATGGCAATTGTGCTCCTGCTCAAGTCTGCCGCCTCTGCAATATCCATCGGATCCGGATTCAGGGGCGGCCTCTTTTTTGCGGCATTGTTCCTGGGCGCCTTGACGGGGGGACTGTTCGCGGGCGCCATCAACACGCAATTTCCGGCGCTTCGGCTCGATCCGCAGGCTTATGCGGTCATCGCCATGAGCAGCATGGCAACCACGGTCATCGGCGGACCCTTTACAATGCTGTTCCTGTGCGTTGAGATGACCGGCGATTTTGCGCTTGCGCCGCTGATCGTCCCCAGCGTCCTTGTTTCCGCACTCACCGCACGCCGTCTGTTCGGTTTCTCTTTCGCCACGTGGCGCTTTCATCTGCGCGGCGAGGCCATTCGCAGCGCCCATGACGTCGGGTGGATTCGCAATCTCACGGTCGGGCGGCTCATGCGGCAAGACGTGCCTACCGTGCGTGAGGACACCGTTCTGGCCGACTTTCGACGGGATCATCCATTGGGCTCAAGCGACTTCGTCGTGGCTATCGACGAAAACGGGCGATATGCGGGCCTCGTGCCTCTGAACCGGGCGTACGCTCTCGATCTCGACAACGCGAGCGCTTCCACTAGGCTGTCCTCGCTCCTCGTTCAGAAGAACGCCGCCCTGCTTTCCTCAATGAACGTCAAGGAAGCGGTTGCCGCCTTCGAGACGGCGGAAGCCGATGCGCTCGTCGTCGTCGACGGCATGACGGATCGTCACGTGGTCGGCGTCCTCACCGAGGCGCATGCGCTGCGCCGCTACAGTGAAGAGCTCGACCAGCGCCGGCGCGAGCTCATGGGCGAGGCGTGGCATTCCTGACGCAAGGGAACCTCGACTGGCGGGCCTTGCGGCGCTTGCCAGGTATCAGACGCTCTGACAGGGCTGTAGTTCACGAAACGACCCGGCATTTCCGGAACCGCGGAAGGCGATTGAGCAACTTGCGCCCGTCTGACGCGACGCGGGATCGGAACCCGTGTCGATCGCAGGAGCGCATCACCCAAGCGTCAGCGGCAGGCCCAGCATGTTCCAATAGGGGATGGTCAGGAAGATTACGATCACGGTGAGCAGCAGCATTCCGATGCCAAGACGGCGGACGTCGGCCGCACCGTAGTAGCCGGTCTCATAGGCCAAGAGATTGGTCGCGGTCTGGATCGGATAGAGGATCACCGCATCAACCACGATCGTGACGATAAGACCGCACACGATCGGATTGAGCGCAGCGCGCTCGGCAATGGTCGCCGCGAACGGGATCAGTAGCGCAATGCAGGCGGCGAGATTGGTGATTGCAAGATGGATGAGGGCAACGGCCGCGACGAGGCCTATGATCAGGAGCATTGGCTCGTTGGCCAAGCCCGCAAGATGGGAAACAACTGACCGGCTGACGAAGTCGGCAGCGCCGGACGCCGTCATGGCGGCTGCCAGCGACAGCGCTGCTCCGATGCTCAAGATGATACCCCACGAGAGCTTGCTTTCGAATGCCTGCCACGACAGCACGCCAAGTCGCGGAGTGAGCAGGACTGCGGCGCCGCTCAGCGCAGGGATTGCCGGCGACAAGTGGTGAAAGTGGTCCGTAAGCCACAGGGCCAAGGTGGCGGCGAGCACGAGGAGCGTCTTCATCTCGACTGCGGAGAACGGCTGCCTGGCCTGCTCCTGCGGTTGCGCGTGCCGCGCCGGCTCGAACGGCCCCACCAGACACCGCAGCAGGAAAGCGCCGCCGAACAGGAGAGCGTAGTACGGCACCGACATAAGGGCGAACCAGCGCAGCCACGAAAAGCCACCGAGCAGCGCTGCCGCCGTGATCGACGCAAGCCCGCCCGTGAGCAGCGCCGATGACGCCAGCGGATTAAGCACGCCAAGCGCGAGCATGAGCATCCGGCCGCTGCGGTCGGTGTGACCGATGCCCATGCGCTCGAGCGCGTCGCGATAAGCCGGGATAAGGATTGCGTTGCGCGTGATCGCTGACGGCACGAGCACTGCGAAGGCGGGGAGGCTCGCGATCATCTGAACATAGAGGCGGGCGGGACTCCCACGTGCCATTCGGCCAAGAAAGCGCGCGGCACGCGCGGCGAGCCCGCTTATCTCTACCGCCGATCCGATCGCGACAGCGCCGATAAGGAAGAATACCACCTCCGACGAGAAACCGCCCGCAGCGTCGGACAGTCGCATGCCGGGGCTCAGGGCCAGCAGGACAAGAACGACGATCGCGGTGAGCCCGATTGGGGTTGCCTCCGAGATCCAGAGGGTGGCGCCGGCGGCCGTGGCGCCCAGCACGGCTTGTCCCTGCGGGCTGAGACCGTCGATTTCCGGTGACAGGCGGGCCAGCAGATAGACCGCCACCGCCGCACCGATCCAGCACTCCCGAAGCCCAATTCCGACGGCGGTGACGACGGCAGCGGGCTGGCGCAAGCTCATGGTCCCTCGATCAATTGAGAAAACCTCACATTCTGAGGTCCATGGAAAGCAGACTTCTATCGACAAGCAATCGATCTTTCGTCACCATATCATGAGGATTATTCATACGAGGAAGCACGATGCGCCGTCGCCTGCCGCCGCTCAAGACGTTGCCCGCCTTTGAGATCGCAGCCGACCATCTGAGTTTCACGAAGGCTGCGGTGGAGCTGCATCTCACTCACGGCGCCGTCAGCCGGCAGATCAAAGCGCTGGAATCCCATCTTGGCATTCCCCTGTTCCGGCGCCGCAATCGCCGCATCGAGCTCACGGAAGCAGGTATCGCCTTTCTCCCCGGTGTCCGTCAGGCGCTCCAGGTGATGGAGGCAAGCACCGCAGAGATCGCCACCTCGCCGCGCGAGGGCGCACTGGTGGTGTCCTGCATCGCAACCTTCATGATGCGCTGGCTCATCCCTCGGCTGTATGCATTCAATGCACTGCACCGGAAGATCGAGGTCCGGCTCTCGGCCTCACACGCGCCAGTTGATTTCGCGCGCGACGGCATCGACGTTGCGATCCGGCTGGGTCGGGCGCCTTGGCCACGCAATGTGATCGCCTCTCCGTTTCTTGCAGACCGAATTGGGCCGGTGTGCGCGCCGATGCTGCTGGAAGGCCGCAAGAGCCTGCGCCTGTCCGACTTCCGGCGTTCCCGTCTGCTGCATGCCGAGACTCGCGCGCAGGCCTGGTCGGACTGGGCGCATGCGACCGGCAGGGCGGTCGATCTCGGCAACAGCCAGGGGTTTGAGCACACCTACTTCATGCTGGAAGCCGCCGCGGGCGGGCTCGGAATCGGCATCGCCTCCCATGCGCTGGTAGCGCCCGATCTTCAGTCGGGCCGCCTGGTCGCGCCGTTTGGCTTTGTCCCCAGCGGCCGGTCCTATTGCGTCCTGCACGCCCGCCAAGCAGCCAACAACGCAAAGATCACGGCGTTTCGCTCGTGGATTATCGCTGCCGCCGGTTGAACGGCGTGCGTCGGCACTCCATTGAGCTTGCTTCGTCCCTGACTTCGACAACGTCCGCGAACCGGCTCGCCCCTCGGTGCAAATCGTCCACGGCGGTGATCGGTCGTTGACAGAGCCCGGCCCCAGCCCGTCCGGATACCGGTTACACAACCTCGCGCGACAGCAAATAGGGACGCACTTCGAGAAAGCCGCGATAGATCATGTCGCCCGCGACGTAGAGGATGACTGCGAGGCCGAGATAGGCGATCCAGCCGTGCCGTTCCAGCAGCCGCGCGATCAAGTTCGCGGCCACGCCCATCATCACGATAGAGAGTCCGAGCCCGAATACGAGCGCCGCCGGATGCTCGCGCGCGGCACCCGCGACGGCGAGAACGTTGTCGAGCGACATCGACACGTCGGCGATGACGATCTGCCAGGCTGCCTGTGCCAGCGTCTTCGGCGCGGCCCGGGCAGCGCCTGCGGAGTCCGCCGATGCAGCAGTCCGGACCTGCGCAGCTCGCGCCACATCTTCCAGCACACCCACAGCAGCAGGGTCCCGCCTGCGAGCAGCAGACCGACGATTTCCAGAAGCTCGATGGTGAAAGCGGCAAGGGCGATCCGCAGCAGAGTCGCGCAGAGAACCCCGATCAGGATGGCTCGCCGGCGCTGTTCTGCAGCCAAGCCCGCCGCTGCAAGACCGATGACGATCGCGTTGTCGCCCGCCAGCACGAGATCGATCATCGTCACCTGAAGCAACGCGACGAGCCCGCCGGGGGTCGTGAGAACCTCAAGGACGCCAGCCACGGACCTCTTCTTCCTTTCAAGAAACCGGCCCTGTATCGCAGCCGGGCGATGTTACACACAATTGGAGCCTATCGCCTGAAGGGAGCGCGCTACGCCACGGCGACGGCATTGAATTTGCGGTGCGGCACGACCGGGTTCTCGCGTCAACGCGCGACGGCGCCGACCGGTCAGGGTTTCACGGCCGCAGAGGAAAACGCCGGATCAATGGATGATCGAGCGAGGTTGCGAACTGCGAAGTCGCACCTCCCGGCGCGCCCCAGCCGGTCACATCGGCGCCAAAGAATTCGCTGTTGGCCGCGGCGAAGGTCGCCTCGCTCGCCGGGAGGTCGCCTTCGTCGTAGATGGCCTGCACCGGGCAGACCGAAAGGCAGACCCCGCAGTTGATGCACTCGTCGGGCTGGATATACATCATGCGGCCGCCCTCGTAGATGCAATCTACCGGGCACACCTTCTGGCAGGCACCGTCCTTGACGTCGATACAGGTCGAGGTGATCACGTAAGCCATGGCGCCTCGGCGCGCTCAGCGCAGCGCCTTGCGCAGGGCGCCGGTCCAGCGCGGTGAGCGCTTCTCGCGAAAGGCCTGTACGCCCTCGTCCTGGTCGGTAGAGTTGAGTGCCGCGATCAACGCCGGGAGCCGCAGCATCTGCGCCTCCTGCGGCGACAGACCGGCGCCTCGATGCACCATTTGCTTGATCGCCCGCAAAGACAATGGCGCGCATGCGAGCACGTCGGCAACCCAACGATCGACGGCGGCGTCGAGCCCGTCGGGCGCCGTCACTTCGTTCACCAGGCCGAAGGTCAGCGCTTCCTCGGCGCTGATCCGCCGGCCGGTCAGCAGCATTCCCATCGCCCGTGTGTGCGAAATGCGCCGCGGCAGCAGCGCGATGCCGCCCTCCAGCGGCAGGCGGCCGAACCGCGGCTCCGGCAGGCCGAACGTGGCGTTGTGCGAAGCAATTACGATGTCGCAGCCCAGCACCATTTCCATGCCCCCGCCCAGGGCATGCCCGTTGACGCGGGCGATGAGCGGCACGTCGAGCGTGTCGCGCAACGCAATGCCGCCGAAGCCGCCCGGGCGCGTACCCATCCAGTATTCGAGCCCGGTCGCTTCGTTCTCCGCGCGCATGTCGGCCCCGGCACAGAACGCGCGACCGCCCGCCCCGGTCAGGACGACACAGCGTATGCTGTCGTCGCGCTCGATCTCCTCCCAGGTCCGGATCAGCATCGCTTCGGTTTCGGCATCGACCGCGTTGAGCCGCTCCGGCCGATCGATGGTGACGCGGGCGACGTGGTTCGCGATGTTGCAGTGTACGCTCATGCGAGGATCTTTTCGGCCTGCAGCGCAGCGATCTGCTCCTGGGCATACCCAAGCTCAGCCAATATGTCCGCACCGTCCGCGCCGAGCCGCGGCGGAGCGTGACGCAGGCGGAACGCGGAAGCATCCAGCGAAAGCGGCGTACCGATCAGCTGCACCGGGTCACCGCCACCACCGTCATACGAGACGATCATGCCGTTAACTTGCGTTTGCGTGGAGGCAAGCGCCTCCGGCAAGGTCTGGACGGGCGCGCAGAGCAGGTCCTCCGCGTCGAGACGATCGAGCCAATAGGCGGTGGTGTTGCTGGCAAAGCGCTGGCGCAAGCGCGCATGCAGATCCGGCTTGTGCTCAACCTGTGCGTCGAAGCTCGCAAAGCGCGGATCGGCGGTCAGGTCGGGCAGATCCAAGGCCCGGCAGATGTGCTGGAGCGGATTGGCCTTGAACGCACCGACCAGGACAAGCGCACCGTCGCTCGTGGCGAACACTCCGGTCAGCGGAAATGCGCCCCAGTTCAAGTCGCGCTTGCGCTGGAGCCACATAGCCGCTTCCTGCATCTGCATGGCCAGCATCGAGTCGTAGAGCGAGACCGCGACCTGCTGGCCGCGGCCGCTGCGCTCGCGCTGCAACAGCGCCAGCAGGATGGCTTGAACAAGATGCATGCCGGCGGCGTAGTCGGCGAGCGCCGTCGGATAGATCGACAACGGCAGGCCGTCGTCAGAGCGACGCGCCATGACCCCGGACAGGGCCTGCGCCAGCACGTCCTGCCCGCCCTTGTGCGCGAGCGGTCCGCTTTGGCCGAAGCCCGACCCGAACGCGCTGATGATGCGCGGGTTTATCTTGGCCAGATCGGCATAGCCCAGGCCGAGTCTTTCCATGACGCCGGGGCGGAAGTTGTTGACGACCGCGTCGGATCTGCGGACCAGATCATGGATGATCGCCTTGCCCTTCTCGCTGCGGATGTCGAGCGCGATCGAGCGCTTGTTTCGGTTGAGGCTGCGGAACACGGGATTGTCCAGACCGTCCGGGTCGACCACCGATGAGCGGGAAAGATCGCCGGCGCTCGGGCGCTCGATCTTGATCACGTCGGCTCCGTAGTCGGCGAGCACCTGCGTGGCGCACGGACCCAGCATCACCTGCGTGAAGTCGAGCACCCGGATCCCGGCCAGAGGCTGCGGAATGCCGTCTTCCTGGGGGCGCGTCATGCCGCCGCCTCGGCGATGCACGCGTTGGACGCCGGCCGGTCGCCGGGATCCGCGCCCTGCGCACGCAATCGACGCTGCAGTGCCTTGACCTCGACCTCGCCCACGGCGACGCCTCCTTCGAGTGCCAGGGCGGCCGCGACACCGGCCGCTTGACCCATGGCCATGCAGGGCGGGATCTCGCGCGAGATTCGTTGCGCGGCCGAGGTCGCGGAATAGTGTCGACCAGCGACCAGGAGTTGCGCGACACCGCGGGGCAGCATCGCGCGGTAGGGATAGTAGTAGTCGCGACCACGGGCGACCGCATCCTGGAAATAGCGCCGTTGGACGACGTCTTCCTTGGTCACGACATAGATGCCCTCCAGCAGGCGCGTCTGGCGGATGCCGAGCTGGGGTGCCACGTCGAGGATGAAGCAGTCGCCGAAGCCGGGCATTTTGGCGCGCGCGAACTCGTGGAGTGCGACGATTCGTTTGCGCCCTTCGAAATCGGCGCGCGTGAGGTCGGCGACCTTGAGGCCGTCATAGTCAGACATATGCGGACAGTTGCACCACACGACCCCGGGCAGCGGTGTCTTGAGCCACCACTTGTCCCACGATCCCCCGAGAATGCGCTTGGCTTCGCGGTCGAGGACCTTGAACGCATCGGGCTCCTCGTACTCGAAGCGCTCCGCTTCCATGGTATCGATCCCGCCGAGGCGGAACACCGTAGTGACCATGTAGGAGCCGACGACGAACGGCGCCCCTGCAGATGCTGCGACATCGAGGTCGCCGGTCGCGTCCACGACCACACTTCCGAGCACGGCATGGCGGCCTTCCTTGCTCTCGCAGATGACGCCACCAATCCGTCCACCCTCCACGATCGCGCGGCTGAACCAGCTGTGCAGGCGCACGGTCACCTTGGCTTCGGCGACGAGCTCATTCGCCACCCGCTTGAAGCCGTCCGGATCGAATGCCGCCGAATAGTTGATCGGCTGTGGCTTGTCGCGCGAAGTGAAATCGAACACCCCCCAGCGCGACCATTTACGCCACATCGCCCGGTCGGACCGGCGATCGGCTGCCGGTGGGGTGACGGCGAGCCCGAGCCGCTCCAGGCGGTTGATCAGCTCGATGCAGATGCCGCGCACGCTGATCTCGGCGCCATTGCACATGTCGTCGAGCACCAGCACCATCCCGCCTGACGCCAGCCCGCCCAGATAGGGATAACGCTCGACGAGCGTGACTGAGAGGCCATTACGGGCACCGGCCACCGCCGCCGCGATACCGGCAGGACCACCACCCACGACCAGGAGGTCGGCGATCCCCGCAACCGGCACTCGGCCGCCGGGATCCTCAACGAAGTCCGCTGCCGTGGCCATGTCAGGTCTCCTCAGGGCTGCCTCGTCACGTGCCATTTCAGGATGCGGCGCTCCACCAGAGTGATGACGCCGAAAAACAGCGCGGCAAATGTCGATCCGACGACGATCGTCGCGTAAAGCAGCGGCGAATCGAAATTGTAGGTCGCGCTGATGATCAGTGCGCCGATCCCGGTGGTCGACCCGATCCACTCGCCCACAATGGCGCCGATGACGGCGGTCGAGGCGGCGATCTTGAGCGCCGCGAAGAGGTAGGGGAGAGCATTGAAAACGCGCAGCTTGAGGAATACCTCGCGCGGCGTCGCCGAGAGGATGTGCATCAGCTCGATCTGCTCGGTGCTGACGTCGCGCAGGCCGCGCGTCATGTTCACCAAGGTCGGGAAGAAGCAGACCAGGGCGGCGATCGCGATCTTCGGCGACATGCCGTTGCCGAGGAGCAGGACCAGGATCGGCGCCTTGGCGACCACCGGGATGGTGTTGACCATTACCGCGATCGGGAAGAATGCCTCCTCCATGGTGCGGCTGTAGACGAACGCCGTGGCGATGGCGATGCCGGCGAAGTTGCCGAGCAGGAATCCGAGCACTGCCTCGATTGCGGTCGGCAGCAGATTGGCCATCAGCATGTCGAAGCGCGCGAACAGCACATGGCCGACCGCGACCGGGGACGGCGCGATGAACGGGCGGATGCCGAAGATCTCGATCGATTGCCACCAAACAAGGAGCAGCGCCAAAATCGCGGCGAGCGGCAGCAGTCGCTTGCGCCACAGCAATCGCCGCTGGACTGCGAGGAATGATGCGCGCGCGGCTGCGTCGTCGACGAACGCGCCGCCCAGCGCAAGTGCGTTGGCCTGATCGCTCATCAGCAGCTCTCCAGGAGGTGCCGCAGGTGCGCCGCCAGCGCGACGAATTCCGGCGTTTCGCGCAGCGCCACCTTGCGGGGCGTGGGCAGCACCACCGGTACCAGCTCGCGCACCCGCCCGGGACGCGCAGCAAGTAGCAGTACCTCCTGCGCCATGAAGGCCGCCTCATAGATCGAGTGTGTGACAAACACGATCGTCGTCCCGGTCGATGCCCAGATTTGCAGCAGCTCCTCGTTCAGCCGGTCCCGGGTAATCTCGTCGAGCGCCCCGAATGGCTCATCCATGAGCAGCAGCTTCGGCCCGGACACCAAAGCGCGCGCAATCGCGACGCGCTGCCGCATCCCCCCCGACAACTCGTGGGGGTAGGCATGCTGCCAGCCGCCAAGGCCGACCAGCTCCAGCAGCTCGGCCGGCGAGCGCGGGCCGCGCGGTGCGCTGCCGCCGCCGATTTCGAGCGGCAGCTCGACATTCTGTTGTGCCGTGCGCCAGGGCAGCAGCGCAGCGTCCTGAAATACGAAACCGATCTGGCGGCTTTGCCGCGCTACCTGCGGCCGGGTGCCGAGAACCGTGGCGGAGCCGGCGCTAGGCTGGATCAGGTCGGCGATCACGCGCAGCAGCGTGGACTTGCCGCAGCCGGAAGGCCCCAGCAGGCTCAGGAAGCTGCCGCGCTGGATGCTGAACGCAATATTCTCCAGCGCCGTGACCGTGCCCCGCTCGGTCGTGAAACGCACCGTCACGTCGTTGAACGCGATGGCCTCTTCAGTCCCCCTGCCTGACGCGCCCCCGGCGTCGGCGCCTTTCGGCACCCCTTCGACGCGCTGTGCGGGAGTCGCAAGAGAGGCTGCCATGACGGCGGATTCCATCGTCATGCGGGTCGTCGCGGTCCTTCGTCAGCCAACCTTTGGCCGCTTGTCCTTCGTTGCCGCAAGAATGCCGGTAGTGATGACGTCGTCGAGCTTTGGGGCGCCGGCGGTGAACTGCTTGAGCTCGTCGTAGGTCTTGATCTGCTCGGCCCAGATCGCCGGCTCGAAAGTACCCCAGCCTTCGGCGCGCGTCCGCTCGTTGAAAACGAAGCGGAGCAGCGCCTTGGTGCCCTCGACCTCGTCGGCTCGCACCAGATTGGGATAGTCCTTGAGCAGGAAGTCGACGGCCTTTTCCGGATTGCTGTAGGCAAACTCCCAGCCGCGCGACGCTGCCCGCACGAACGCCGCCAGCACCTCCGGCTTGCGTTCGACGGTCTCGCGGGTGGCGTAATAAGGTAGCGCATAGAGGCGCACTCCCGTGTCCCACAGCATCAGATCGATGCGCTCAGGTCCCAGCACCTTCAACGTCGTCGTGTTGGAGACCCAGCCGCTCACCACGTCGGTCTGGCCGGTCAGGAGGGGGGTCATTTCCGATCCGATGACGACGACCTCAAGGTCCTTTTCGGAGATACTGTACTTCTTGAGGACGGCCGACAGCAGGATCTTTGCAGTCGCCTGGACGCCGACCTTCTTGCCGACCAGGTCCGCCGGCTTGCGCACCGGCTTGGCCGGCATGCTGAAATAAGCATAGGGATGCCGCTGCGCCCCGATGGCGAAGCATTGCACCGGAATCTTCTGCGATGCGGCCAGCATGAGCGAGGGGCTCGACGACACCTGCCCAAGCTCGTAGCGGCCGGAGGCGACGATCGCAACGCCGTCAATGGTCGGACCACCTGGTTGGATCGCCAGGTTGATCCTCTCTTCCTCGAAGTACCCGAGGTGCTTGGCAGCCACCTCGCCCACCTGATTGTTGCCGGCCAACCAGCCGAGTTGCATATCGACGGTCGTCGTCTTGGGCTGCGCATGGCCCACGCGCGGCAAGAGGCCGGCGGCGGCAAGCCCCGCCGCGGCCGTGGCTCTGACGACGGTACGCCGATCGATCGGCACGCGCGCGCTGCGCCTTGGCTCACTCATGACTTTCCCCTTATCTATGCGCGTTTGCTGCGCTCCTGGCTGCATGCTTATTTTAGGACGATACCAATCGCGGCTGCTCGCGAAAAGAACATTAATTCGCAGCATGGTGCTGCTTTGAGAGATCGCCAGGAGCGCAAGACCGGCGGCATTCAATGAGCCTCGTTCTCTCCGGCGCCGCGGTGCTGACCATGGACCGGCAGGGCCGTGTCCTCCACGAAGCGGATATTCGCATTGAGGGCAACCGTATCGCCGCCGTTGCGGCGGCTGACACGCTCGCCTGCGACGCCGACGAAACCATCGACTGCCGCGACATGCTGGTCATGCCGGGGCTGGTGAACACGCACACCCATCTCTGCGCCGGCCTTTTTCGCGGCTTGGCGGAAGACGTCGGCCGCGACACCTGGGGAGCGGATTACCGTGTCCCGGGACAGGAGCAATTCCAGCTGTCCGATTATCTGCTGTCGGCACGGCTGGCATGCCAGGAGCAGCTGCTCAACGGCGTCACCTGCGTGGCTGACCGCTGGAGCAATATGGACAAGATCGCCGAAGAGATCGCGGCATCCGGTCTCAGGGCCATCGTCGGCCACACGCTCACGGATCAATCCGCCGCGGACGCGTGGTCCGTTGCCGAAGCGCTGATCGAGCGCTGGGGTGTCTCCCCCGTCGGTCGCGTCAGTGCCGGCCTTGCGCCGCGCGCCCCCGATGCCTGCACCGACGATGTCCTGCGACGCTGCGCGCGCATGGCTGAGCGCCACGGCTGTCGCGTCTTCATTCACGCTGCCCAGAGCGAAAGCGAGATCGCCAAGTTGCGTGAGCGGGGCTACGACGGCGCGCTCGCATGTCTCGAGAACAACGGGCTCGCCGGACCGCACGTGGTCGCCGCCCACTGCATCTATCTCAGCGCGGCGGAGATCGCGCGCTGGTCCAAAAGCCCGATTGCGATCGCGCACTGCCCGGCGAGCAATCTCAAGATTGAAGCGCGCACGCTGGCGCTTCACAAGCTGCTCGGCAGGACCGCAATCGGTCTCGGCACTGACTGGGCGGCGAGCGACAATGCGATGGACATGTTCGCGGAGCTGCGCATTGCAGCGCTGGTGGGAAAGCTGATCGCCGACGATCCAACGGCACTCCCGGTCGAAACCATGTTGCGTCTTGCAACGATAGACGGCGCGCGTGCGCTCGGTCTCGACGAGGTGATCGGCAGCGTCGAGTTAGGCAAGCGTGCCGACCTGGTCGTGCTCGACCTCACCAGGCTCGAGGCCAGCCCGGCACACAACCTTGCCGCCAACGTGGTGTACTCGATGGGGGTGCGCTGCGTGCGCGACGTGATCGTCGACGGCGCTGTCCTCGTGCGCAACGGTCAAGCGACGCGCGCCGACATCGCGGCTCTGCGGCGAGAAATGGTTGCGCGCGTGCGCCGGCAACCGCGCGACTAGACGAGCGATCCCATGAAAGATGGCATTCCGGGGCACCACGAAGTTCAATCATCCGAGCCGAAAATGCGATCGAAATCCTCGTCCGCGCGCACGACGATGTCGCGCGCAATATCGGGATTGGCGATGGCAGTGTGACCGAAGACGAACGAGCGCCGCCGCTGCGCCGGTGCAGCTGCGTCGCGGCTGCTCTCGACCGGCTGGTCCTTCGGTTGCCGTTGGATCTTGGTATCGCGGACCACTTGGTCCTCCTGCCTGCTTGGCGGAGGACCCTCAAGTCTCCGCCGGTTAGCTTCGCCCTTGCTCGCCCGTTTTCCGATGCCTATTCCGATGCTTGGGCATGGCCACACACGAACGCCGCCAATCGCTCGGCCGTTCAAACGGCCGTGCGGCGGCGATCGAAAGTGCGGCAGCGTATGGTGCTAGCGAAAGCATCTCTTCCTCAGAGCGACTATCCCTTAACGGCGCGCTGATATAACGGCCGGCTACAGAAAGTCAAGGTTTTATCAGCAGCCGGCGGCAATACGAAATATTGTGGCAACGATGCTGCGGTTTTCCTAACAATCTGCCAGCCAAGCCCGGATATGCGACATGCTGCGCCGCGCGACTTTCACCGCTACGAGCGCTTGAACGAGTTATAGACCATTTTCAGGAAGGCGACCGCCGCTTCGTCGCTCGCCGCCCAGGTGGCGTCCAGTTCGCGCAGCGGCCTTGCGGCTATGACTTCAGCCTCGCTCTTGCCCTCGTCGAACATCTTCTGCACGCGCTCGCGCGCGGTCTTCAGCATGGCGTTGAACTCGCTGATGTCGGCCTTCTTCGCCAGCGGCCCATGGCCGGTCATCACCTTGGTCTCGTCGTTTGTCACCTTCAGATAGGTTTCGGTCGCCCGGATCATGCCCCGGATGTCGCCGCCGTTGGCAAAGTCGATGGTCTGATACCGCTTGGTGTTGTTCATGGTATCGCCGGTGCAGAGCACGTTGGCGTCGGGAAAATAGACCCAGGTGTCGCCGTCGGTGTGTGCGTTGGTGACGTGGGTGAGCTCCGCTTTGCGGCCACCGACCTCGAGCGTCATCGAGCCGCCGATGTAGGTCTGCTTCGGCAGCGCGCCGGGCGACACCGGCGGCACCTTGGCGCCGGTGACGCCGTTGGTGGTGCCGGCGGCGAGGCGAACGCGCACATTATCCTGCGCGACCACGGTGGCGCCGTCCTTCTGAAAACCTTCATTGCCGCCGGTATGATCGCCATGGAAATGGGTGTTGATCAGATACCTGATCGGCAGCGGCGAGAGCGCCGCGATCGCGGCATTGATCTTGTCGTGCAGGGGCGCGAACTGACCGTCCACCATGATGATGCCGTCGCTGCCGACGGCGACCGTGATGTTGCCGCCCTGCCCTTCCAGCCGGTAGGTGTTGTGGCCGAGGTCGATGGTCCTGATCTCGACCTTCGAGAAATCGATGTTCTGCTGCGCGTTTGCGGGAGGCGCAAACGCGACGGCTGCCGCAAACAGGGCGAGTGCGACGCGCGCCATGGGCTTGCTCCTTATCGACCGCCAGTGACTGACGCGGCGGCTTGGGCGCTTTTGTAGCGCAGCCTCACGCGATCCGCTATAGTCGCGTCGAGGATTGCCCAGCGAACATGTTGAAGTAAGTGCGCCCGCAGAGCGCCTACAGAGTTCGCGTCTCACGTGGAGTGCATGGAGATGACGGTTTTCCGCGGGACGAGGCTGCTCTTTTCCATTGCGCTGCTTGCCATGACAGCCGTCTTTGCGCACGCGCAAGATCGTCGGGAAGATACGCCAGGGCAGTTCGACTACTACATTCTGTCATTGTCGTGGTCGCCATCGTTCTGCGAGACTGCGACCGGGTACGCGCGCCGCGCACAATGCGGGCCCCGTCCGTTTTCATTCGTAGTGCATGGCCTGTGGCCGCAATACGAGCGCGGCTTTCCCGAATCCTGCCAGGTGCCGCCGCCTAGACTCGACCGCAATGTCATGCGCGGCATGCTGGATCTGATGCCGGCGCCGGGGCTCGTCTATCATGAATGGGATCAGCACGGCACATGCTCGGGCCTGCCGGCGCGGGCATATTTCGATCTTGTTCGCAGGGCGCGCGAGAAGGTGAAGATCCCGGAGCAATACTCCAATCCGACGACGCCGCTGAGCGTCACCCCCGATCAGGTCATCGATGCGTTCGTCGGTGCAAATGACGGATTGTCGCCGAGCGGCGTCGGCGTGGACTGCAGCCGCCGACGATTGCGGGAGGTGCGCATCTGCCTTACCCGGGACCTCAAGTTCCGCGACTGCTCTCCCGGCGCCCAGCGCGCATGCCGCAGCGAACGTCTGATAATGCCACCGGTGCGAGGGGGCTGATGCTGACGCGCTCTCGTTGGAGACGAGTTATTTCCGGTTACTGCGGGGCTACGGACCCCGAGCAGGCCCCTCCTGACTGATGAAAACCTACGCGTGAGAGCTTTATTGGCTGCGCGTGGGCAAGCGACCAGAACAGCGACGCGTCAAGCAGACCCAGGGAAAGAGTTACATGAGACGCCGCGATTTTATCAGAGCGATTGCCGGTACAGTGGCAACATGGTTCGATGCAGCGCTTGCCCAAGAACCCGGCCGAACGTACCGAATAGGATTCCTGATTCGGGCGCCGCGAAATACCCCCGCCGCCGATGCTCTCTTCGATGAGCTGCGCGGCAATGGCTTTATCGATGGGCAAAACCTGATTGTACTTCCTGGAGGCTTCGACGATCGAAATGAGATTATAGGGGAGCGCGCGGCGGCGTTGGTGAAAGCCGCGCCCGATGTCATCATTGCAGGCCCCGATGTTCCCATCCGCGCATTGCAGGCTGAAACGCAGACAGTGCCAATCATTGGGATGACCGAGGATATGGTCGCGGCAGGGCTGGTGTCATCGCTGGCGCGTCCAGGAGGTAATACGACCGGAGTTAGTTTGCTCTCGCCCGAACTCGATATCTTGATTTCCGCAGTGCCGAACGCGCGTATCATTGCGGCCATGTCGGATAACGCTGCTGCGCCTCCGCCCTACCATCTTGACATGTTGCGCCATGCTGCGCGATCGCGCGGCGTTGAATTATTGATTTTTGGGGTTGGCGGCGCAGAGGAGATTCCTGCGGCAATGGATAAAGCAAAGTCATCCGGCTGCGAGGCAATCAATTTTCTGGCAGGGCCGCTATTCTCGGTTGTTGGCAGCCGAGGCAATAGCGTTTGATGGAAAGGAGCTTGCAGTTACGTCTGCCAGGGATCTTTCAATGGCCGGAAGCTGCAGAGGCTGGTGGTCTTCTAGCCTATGGCCCGCGATTTACCGACATGTACCGCGTAAGGGCGCGAATTGCAGTCAAGGTCCTCCGCGGCGCCAGGCCTGCCGACATCCCTGTGGAGCAACCATCCCGATTCGAGCTTGTCATCAATCTGAAGACGGCGAAGGCGATGGATTATGAAATTCCAGCGGGTCTCGTGCTGCGCGCCGACAATGTGATCGAATAAGCTTTTTTGCTGCGGTGCACCGGTCCGCTGTGCCGATACATCCCGACGGCACCGCTGTCGGAGCAAGCTATAGTTCCCACTCCATCCGCACCCCGGAGCCTGGCGTACTTATCTCGAACAGCGGAATTTGCAGTCGACGGTGCGATACGCGACTCTGGCGCCCGACTGATAGACCGGGCAACTGCGAGCGCTATGCAGTAGACCTGTCGCGTCTGGGCGATGCAGCTAGCGGGTCGTTCTTTCCCCCTGGCGGGCGAAAAAACGTCTTCTCGACGTGACTGTGAATGTGCGCGAGCCAATCCTCCGCACGATCGGCGCGGCCCCGGAAATGAATTGCCTCTGCCTCAAGCTCTTGTGCTCTTTCCTCGGCAGCCCGCAACTGGGAAGAGAGCTTGTGCGCGAGATCCATGGCCCGCTGGCAGTCTTGCTTTGCCGTATCGGCAGCCTTCTGCAGCATGGCAATGATGCGATGACCGGCATCATCCGCCACCATATCCGCATCCTGATGCCCCTTCTTAGGGGCGAATGCAACAACGGAATCT
>Ga0306925_10001981_pt1 | contig 17277 bp, 16 predicted proteins | sample flu12Cox44000176_FD_203755 | JGI IMG/M metagenome (GOLD analysis project Ga0306925, IMG submission 203755) | Lab enrichment of tropical soil microbial communities from Luquillo Experimental Forest, Puerto Rico - flux8day.12C.oxic.44.000.176 (v2)... | ecosystem: Environmental > Terrestrial >... | reverse complement strand
CAGGCATGCTGATCGGGGAACTCGCGCTGGTGGTTGCGATGAAGCGGCCGTCGAGTGCGGTCGCGCTGGAGCATTCGACCGTCATCCGCATCGCCCGCAGTCTGTTTCAGCGCGTGCTGGAGAGCGACCCGGACGCGGCGCGGCGCCTGCGCGACGAATTCGCCAACCGCACCAGCCAGATTGCGAGCGACCTCCTGACGGCGGGCGCCAAGCTCAGCAATTAAACCTCGAGCGTTACTGTGACCGGCACGTGATCGGACGGCCGATCCCAGCCGCGTGCATCCCGCAGGATTGCGAAATCGCTGACCTGATCCTTCAGCGCGCGTGACACCCAGATGTGGTCGAGACGTCGGCCGCGATCGCCCGCCGTCCAGTCGGCTGCGCGATAGCTCCACCACGTATAGACCTTCTCCGAAAGCGGGATCCGCTCGCGTGCCACGTCGAGCCAATCGCCTTCCGACTGCGCGGCCAGGAGTTTTTCGCACTCGATCGGCGTATGCGAGACGACCTTCAGAAGCTGCCTGTGCGACCACACGTCATTCTCGTGCGGTGCGACGTTGAGATCGCCGACCAGGATATGGCGGTCGTCGCCGCGTGGATGAAGCGGTTCACAGGCTTTCAGTTCGTCGAGGAATTTCAGCTTGTGATCGAATTTCGGATTGAGCTCGGGGTCAGGAATGTCGCCGCCGGCGGGAACATAGAAATTGTGCAACACGAGCGGTTTGGCGAGCTCGGCCTTCGCGCCGAACGCGACCGAGATGTGGCGCGAATCGATCTTGTCGCAGAAGGTACGGATGTCGGTGGTGTCGAACGGCAGCTTCGAGATGATGGCGACGCCGTGATAGCCCTTCTGTCCGTTCAGTGCGATGTGCTCGTAACCCAGCCGCTTGAAGCGCTTCGTCGGAAAGGCATCGTCGATGCACTTGGTCTCCTGCAGGCAAAGCACGTCCGGCCGAAACGCCCTGATGAATTTGGCGATCAGGTTGATGCGCAGCCGCACCGAGTTGATGTTCCAGGTTGTAAGCGAGAGACGCATGGGGGCAGTTATGATGGTGATCGCGAGAAGCGCAAGCGACGAAACAATCCGGCAAACAGGAAATTCCGGATCGCTTCCGCCTGCGCGCTCATGCGCTTCGACGCCTTCCCGCGCTGCGAAGCTCGCGCAGCGAGCGCAGAAAGGTCACTATCGTTCGCAATGACGGAGCGAATGCTAGCCCGGCGGCGTCTGGTAGTTGGTGAAGTCGATCTTGAACATGCCCGGATCGATCTTCTTGGAGGAATCCAGGTTATAGACTGCAACCGTGGTGTCATAGCCCTGGGGATCGGTCACGGTCCACTGCTTGAGCTGGCCGTCCTTGGCGCCGACCATCAGCATCAGACGGCTGGTGCCGATCAGCGCCTGTTTCTCCTCGATGGTGATGGTGACGAAGAGATCGTCGGCCGACACGTTCACCACATTGGTGTCCTTCAACAGGTCGATGCGATCGGACAGCAGGAATCGCAGCGGTGTCTGCGACAACGGGTAGATGTCCTGGGTCGCCAGATTGCGGTCGCGCACCGCCAGCGATGAACCGTCGGCGATGATGTCGATCGGCGTCGGCGGATCATAGGCGAAGCGGACCTTGCCCGGTTTTTGGATGTAGAAATCGCCCTTGGTCTTGGTGCCGTCGGGCCCGACCTGCACGAAATTGCCGACCAGATTCTGCAGTGAGGAGAGATAGGAGCTCACCTTGGCGGCTTGCGCTTTCTGACTTGCATCGAAGGATGCAAAGATGTTGGTCGGCACATTGCGATGCGGATCGGGGATGACGGGTTCCGGCGGCGTTGCCGATGTCGTCCCCGTCGTCAGTGGGCGCTTTTGCGCCTCCGACGCGCTCATCTGCGTGTTGTCGCGACCCTTCGGCGCAGGTTTTGGCACGGGAACTGTCTGCGCCGACGACAGCGTCGCTGCGCCTGCGACGGAGGCCGTGATCATCACCACGAAAACAACGCGCGCGCCGGCAAATGCGAGCGATCCGGCCGGTCGGGTTTTTCGATTTCTAATCAACGCCCAATCCTGAATTTGCTTTCAAAGAGTGTATCGCGCCTCGGGAGCGAGGGGATATCGTTTTTCCGTGAAAATGCCAGCCTGCTTCACCCCAACACTAATCCAGATTGCGGCTTTCAAAAGCCGCCTTCTTCCTCGGGTACCAGAATCTCGCGTTTTCCCGCGTGATTGGCCTGGCCCACAATGCCCTCCAGTTCCATCCGCTCCATCAGCGACGCCGCGCGGTTATAGCCGATTTGCAGCCGCCGCTGGATATAGCTCGTCGAGGCCTTGCGGTCGCGCTTGACGATTGCGACCGCCTGCGCGAACAGGTCGCCGCCTCCGTCCGCGCCCATGCCGGTCGAATCGAACACCGCGCCATCCTCCTCGCCCGGCTCTTCGGCGGTGACGGCCTCGAGATATTCCGGCGAGCCCTGCGTCTTCAGATGACGCACCACCTTCTCGACCTCTTCGTCGGAGACGAAGGGGCCGTGCACGCGGCTGATGCGTCCGCCGCCCGCCATGTAGAGCATGTCGCCCTGCCCGAGCAGTTGCTCGGCGCCCATCTCGCCGAGAATGGTGCGGCTGTCGATCTTCGACGTTACCTGGAATGAAATGCGGGTCGGGAAGTTTGCCTTGATGGTGCCGGTGATGACGTCGACCGACGGCCGTTGCGTCGCGAGGATCACGTGCAACCCGGCGGCGCGCGCCATCTGCGCGAGCCGCTGCACCGCGCCTTCGATGTCCTTGCCCGCGACCATCATCAGGTCGGCCATCTCGTCGACGATGATGACGATGTAGGGCAGCGGCTCGAGATCGAGCTTTTCTTCTTCGTAGATAGCCTTGCCGGTTTCCTTGTCGAAGCCGGTGTGCACGGTGCGCGTCAGCTCCTCGCCTCTGGATCGTCCTTCCGCGAGACGCGCGTTGTAGCCGTCGATGTTGCGCACGCCGAGCTTGGCCATGTTCTTGTAGCGCTCTTCCATCTCGCGCACCGCCCATTTCAGCGCGACCACGGCCTTCTTCGGGTCGGTCACGACCGGGGTGAGAAGATGCGGAATGCCGTCATAGACGGAGAGCTCGAGCATTTTCGGATCGACCATGATCAGCCGGCACTGGTCGGGACGAAGCCGATACACCAGGCTCAGGATCATGGTGTTGATCGCGACGGATTTGCCGGAGCCGGTGGTGCCCGCGATCAGAAGATGCGGCATGCGCGCGAGATCGACGATGATGGAATCGCCGCCGATGTTCTTGCCGAGGCAGAGCGGAAGTTTCGCCACCGACTCGGTTGCTTCTCTCGCGGTCAGGATCTCGCGCAAATAGACCTTCTCGCGATGCGCGTTCGGCAGCTCGATGCCGATGGCGTTGCGGCCGGGAACGACGGCGACGCGCGCCGACAGGGCGCTCATCGAGCGCGCGATGTCGTCGGCGAGCCCGATCACGCGCGAAGACTTGATGCCGGGAGCAGGCTCGAGCTCGTAGAGCGTGACCACGGGTCCGGGATGGGCCTTGACGATCTCGCCGCGCACGCCGAAATCCTGCAGCACGCCTTCCAGCGCCCGCGAATTGTTTTCAAGCTCGTTCTTCGAGAGCGGCTGGCGGTCGGATGCTTTCGGCGCTGCCAGCATCGACACGCTCGGCAGATCGAACTTGTCGGAGGATTTGCGCGAAGGCGCACGAGGGGCCGCCTTCTTGCGCCGCGCGCGAGCGACCGGTTCGTCCTCATCCTCCTCGTCCTCTTCGTCTTCTTCGTCCTCGTCGGAATCGTCGGCTTGCGGCGCGAGCGATGGCGCGGCCTTGCCGAGATTGGGCTCCTGGCGGTCGAGGGTGATCGCGCGCGGCGGCGGACCGCTTGAAACCAGCGAACGATAGGCCGCGCTCAACAGCCAGACGAGCCGCGCTTTCGCGCTCATCAGTGCATGAAACGCCCACCCGAGCGAGATGGATCCGTCGTCCTCCTCCTCTTCGACGAACGGCGCATCGTCATCCTCGATCGGCGTCAACTCCTCCTCGACAGCGCGCGAGCCTGCGCCGCTTGCGATCAGGAAGGTCGCGACCACCGCCGCAAGCAGCATGATTCCAAGCACGAGCCGGTACACGAAGCCGGGCGGCCCGAACACGACCGCGGGCGCGCGCACCAGCGCGTCGCCGACCACACCGCCGAGGCCGGTCGGCAAGGGCCACGCGCCCGAACGCGGCCAGCAACTGAAAAAGCCCGCGGCGGTCACCATGCACAAGACCCACGCGCCAAGCCGCAGCGCTTCGCGGTCGAAGCCGCGATGCGTCATCATGCGCCAGCCCCACACGGCCATCGGCAGGATCACCATGATGGCGCCGAGGCCCAGGATCTGCATCAACAGGTCGGCGAAAATCGCGCCGCCATAGCCGAGCATGTTGTGAATACCGCGCGAGGTGGCGTGGCTCAGGCTCGGATCGTGCACCGACCAAGTCGCCAGCGCCGCGGTTGCAAGGCCTGTCACCACGATCAGGCCAAGTCCCATCAATTCGCGAAGGCGCCGCACCAGGGCTTCGCGGATCGACGTCGGCAGATAGCCGACCAGGGGAGTGACACGTTCGATCGCCGGCATATGCTGTGCGCCCCGCGATTAACCCAAAACCTCGACCAGACGGTGTAACGCTTCGCCGGTCTGTTCGCTGTCGGAGACCAGCGCAAGCCGGATGTAGCCGGCGCCGGGATTGAAGCCGTCCGGCTGCAGCCTTGCCAGGTAGCTGCCGGGAATCACCCGCACGCCGGCCTCCCGATAGAGTTTCACGGTCGCTGCCTCGTCGCCGCCGTGCCGTGACACGTCGAGCCAGACGCAGAAGCCGCCGGCCGGCCGCTTGTAGCCATATCGGTTGCCGAGGATCTGGTCGGCAAGGTCGAACTTGATGCGGTAGAGCTTGCGGTTGTCCTCGACATGCGTCTCGTCGCCATAGGCTGCGACCGCGACATGCTGCAGCGGCACCGGGACCTGGGGCGCGGCGACATTGCGCAATTCGTGAAAGGCCGCAAGAAAGCGACCGTCGCCGGCGGCAAAGCCGACCCGCATGCCCGGCAGGTTCGAACGCTTCGACAGCGATTGAAACACCACGACATTTTTGAAATCTGCGCCGGCGCATTCGAGCATGCTGCCCGGCGCTTCGCGGGTGTAGATTTCCGAATAACACTCGTCGCTCAGGATCATGAAGCCGAAGCGATCGGCGAGCTTTTTCAGACGGCCGAAATAGGCGGGCGAGGCGACGGAGCCTTGCGGATTGGCGGGCGAGGCGATGTAGAACGCAACGGTTCGTGCAAGCGTTGCCTCGTCGAGCGCGTCGAGGTCGGGGAGGAATCCGTTGTCCGGTGTGGTCGGCAGATAGATCTGCTCGCAGGCGGCAGCGCGGGCGCCCGCGCCATAGGCGGGATAAAACGGATTGGGCATCAGGATCGCCGGCCGCCCGGAGCGGTTGCCGACATAGCTCGCCGCCGTTAGTGCCGCGAAGAACAGGCCTTCGCGGCTGCCGTTCAGCACCAGAATCTCGCTTTCGGGATCGACCGGCCGCGGCAGCTTGAAGCGGGTCGAAAGCCAGGCGGCTGCCGCCTTGCGGAACGGCTCGATGCCTCTCGCCAGCGGGTAGCGCCCGAACTCTGCGATATGCTCCGCGAGCACCGGTCCGACAAAGCCGGGTACGGGGTGCTGCGGCTCACCCAATGACAGCGTAATCAAGGGCTTGCCGGGTTTGTACGGCGCCAGAAGCTCGGTCGTCCGTGCAAAGGGCGAGCGTTCGCTTTCCTTCTGGCTGGCCGTCGAGGGGACGCGGGATGAAGCGGTCATTGCCATAAGTTAAGACGCCAGCACTCTGGGGGTCGCCGCGCATGTGAGCCACGGCGCGAAAGCGGATCAGACCACCATAGATACGGCGAGGTTAAGACGCGATTAACCATCGAGGCCAGCGAAGATTTTGCTTGCGCGTGGTGCCGGCGAGGCCGCGACTAACGGACCCGCGGCCTAGCCGCCAGGCCCTAAGAACGGGGTACATTTGGTCAAAAGAAAGAACAAGGGAATTTGGGCGACCACAGAGTTCAAGACGCTCAGGCGGACCAAAAAATAGGGTGCGGGCATTGCTAGTGAGTGGGTATCGGCTTCGTTCCGGGTCACTCTTTGCACAGGCTGGTTCCAACGCACGGCGATCAAGCACCCAAACGCGTTCAACGGGCCGCCCAGACCAAGCAATAGAATCCAGAGTGAGGTGGAGTGGGCATTCTTAAGATGCCAATCGGGACACTGAGAGGGAGACGGCGCTAGCAGAAGGATCGCGACCATGACGATCCATACAAGAACGCTCAGCGCGACAACTGCTCTGGCGAGCTTCACCCATTTGTCCTGCTCTGAACTTTGCAGCTGCTGCATCGGGTTCACGCGCTGGCCTGATCTGCGCGGCCCAGAGGGACACGCGAGAGCTAATCGCGTTAATGCCAGGTGACCCACCGCTACTTGATCAGGAGGAGGGTGTATAAGTGGGTGTATACAAACAACCTCATATCGGATACGTGTGGTTCCGCCTTAAGCGGCGGGGGGTGCAAGACCATGAAACCACGGGCCTATTCCTGCATTCGTATGTCGACGGACCTCCAGTTTCTGGCTGCCGTAAAGGCAGGGTCTGTTGCGCGCGGGTCCTACCTCTTGGTCGAATCCCTGGACCGGCTCAGCCGCGAGAAAATTCTGCGCGCCCATACCGTCGTGCGACGACGCCTTCGAGTCCGGAGAGCATTCATGGACAGACGATCGCTTATGAAGGTAGCGGCTGGAGCAATCTCTGCCCTCGTGCTTTCCGGCGCGGTCGGCAACGCTGGAGAGTTGAAGGTGCTTTCCTCCGTGGCACTGACCTCCGTCCTCAACGAGCTTACGCCGGCCTTCGAGAAGAAAACGGGCGATAAGCTGGTCATTGACTATGACTTGGCCGCGAACTTGAAGAAGCGCATCCTCGATGGAGAGCGCGCCGATGTGATCATACTCACGCGCTCGATGATGGAGGACCTGCTAAAAAATAATAAGTTGGCCGCGGACGGCCTCGTGAACGTGGCCGGCACTCCCGTAGCCCTCGCAACTCGCGCGGGCGCGCAGAAGCCCGACATCGGTAACGCCGAAGCTTTCAAGCAGGTGTTATTGTCGGCCCGGTCAATCGTCTATGCGGACCCGGCGAAGGGTGGCCTCAGCGGGGTTGTTGCGGCGCGCGCCATCGAGCGGCTGGGCATCGCCGAGGAGATGAAAGCAAAGACCATCCTTGTGCCCGGTGCTCAGGCGGCGGAGTTAGTGGCGAAGGACGAAGCGGAACTGGGTATAGCTCAGGCTTCGGAGATCGTTCCCTTTGCGGGCGTCCAGTTGGTTGGACCGCTGCCGGGCGACCTGGGCGGCATGACCCTGTTCACCGGAGGCATCGGCGCGGAGAGCCGATCCGCCGAGGCGGCCAAGGGGCTGATCAAATTCCTCACTGGACCGGAGGCAACTCCGAACTTCAAGGCGAAAGGCTTCGAAGCAGAATGAAGAGGAGCCGCACGAGCCCTGGTCAGTAATTGGGCTTGGGCAGCGCGCGAGACGAATGATTCGCGTCGACGCCTCCTGGCAATCCCCATTCGTGCAAAAAGAAAAGGGGCTCCAACTTGCGCTGGAGCCCCTCAACGGTCGGGGCATTGCCGGGTATGTGCCCGAACCGAAGTTGAGGACGCGACCGGCCAGGATCGCGTCCCGGGAGGAACCTTACATGTTGTAGGCGCGCTCCGTGTGTTCGGTGATGTCGAGACCTTCGCGTTCGGTCTCGACATTGGCGCGCAGGCCGACGATCACGTCGACGATCTTGTAAAGGATCGCCGAGCCGACGCCGGACCACACCAGCGTGGTGCAGACGCCCCAGGTTTGGGAGGTCATCTGCGCGACGAAGTCGTAGTCGGCGATCTTGCCGGTGGTGTAGTCCATGATGCCGGTGCCGCCGAGCGCCGGGTTCACCAGGATGCCGGTGCCGAGCGCGCCGACGATGCCGCCGACGCAGTGAACGCCGAACACGTCGAGGGCGTCGTCATAGCCAAGGGCATTCTTCACCACGGTGCAGAAGAACAGGCAGACCACGCCGACCACGAGACCGAGCACGATCGCGCCCATCGGACCGGAATAGCCGGCCGCCGGCGTCACCGCGACGAGGCCCGCGACTGCACCCGACAATGCGCCGAGCACGGACGGATGGCCCTTGATGATCCACTCCGCGAACATCCAGGCCAGCGCCGCGGCTGCAGTCGCGACGAAGGAGTTGGTCATGGCAAGCGCTGCGCCGCCGGTGGCCTCCAGGTTTGAACCGGCGTTGAAGCCGAACCAGCCGACCCAGAGCAGCGAGGCGCCGATCATGGTCATCGTTAGCGAGTGCGGAGCCATCAGGTCCTTGCCGTAGCCGGTGCGCTTGCCGACCAGCAGACAGCCAACCAGACCGGCAATGCCGGAGTTGATGTGCACCACGGTTCCGCCGGCGAAGTCGATGGCGCCCTTCTTGAAGATCCAGCCGGCATCGGCATTGACTTCGTCGAGCTTGGCCTGGGCCGCCGCCTTGGCCGCATCGTCAGTCGCCGCTGCAAGCGCCTTCACCGCATCCGAGATCGCGTCCGGGCCGGCCCAGTACCAGACCATGTGCGCGATCGGGAAATAGATCACGGTCACCCAAAGCGGGATGAACAGGGCCACCGCAGAGAACTTCGTGCGCTCGGCGAACGAGCCGACGATCAGGCAGGGCGTGATCGCCGCGAAGGTCATCTGGAAGCAGACATAGACGAGCTCGGAGATGTTGGCGTCGACGCTGAAGGTGGCAGCCTTGGAGTCCGGCGTCACGCCCATCAGGAACGCTTTCGAGAAGCCGCCGATGAAATCGGAGCCGCCGGTGAAGGCAAGGCTGTAGCCGTAGAGAGCCCAGATCACGACGACGATGCAGACCGTGTAAAACACCTGCATCAAGACCGACAGCATGTTCTTGGACCGAACCAGGCCGCCATAGAACAGCGCGAGGCCGGGTATGGTCATCAACAGCACGAGCACCGTGGATGTCAGCATCCACGCATTGTCGCCCTTGTTGACGGTAGGCTCCGCATAGGCAGCGGTCGCGGCGAACAGACCGATTGCGAGGGCCGCCAATCCCGCGCCGTAGGGACGCTTGAACGTCATTTTGTATTACTCCTGGATGATAAGTGTGAGCGCGAGATCAGAGGGCCGCAGCGTCGGCTTCTCCGGTGCGGATGCGCACCGCGTGGTCGAGGTTCATGACAAAGATCTTGCCGTCGCCGATCTGTCCGGTCTTGGCGGCGGACGTGATGGCGTCGATCGTCTTGTCGACTTGATCGGAGGCGATGGCCACCTCGATCTTGATTTTCGGCAGGAAACTCACGGCATATTCGGCGCCGCGATAGATTTCCGTGTGGCCTTTCTGGCGGCCATATCCTTTGACTTCCGTCACCGTGAGCCCGTGAACGCCAATGGCGGTCAGGGCGTCTCGGACTTCTTCCAGCTTGAATGGCTTGATGATCGCCATAACAATTTTCATGGGTCCTGTCCCCGCTTGGGCCCGGCCAGAGAAACTGACCGGGCGTGTTCTCGACTGAGGTTTGCCACGCGGAGAGAGAAGATCACTACGCGGCCACAGCCGGCCCCTTAGAATCAAATGCCGTGCCAGATCGGCCGCAGGCCCTAACGGACTACAATTGCGGATGTTTTTGCGGTTGACGAAACGGGCTGGAACCTGCGCTATTCGGTCGCGCCTAAAATCTGGACAGGCCTGATTAAATCCTGTGCTAGTCGCGATATCGACATAATCCTGCTCACGACGTTGGCAGGATTTTTTCCAAATTCAGTTGATTGCTGAGGCGCTTGGCCGCGCTGGAGAGTGTCGACGTCCGCCGGATGCGAAGGCGAGAGCGGTCAAAGCGCGTCGCTGTCGGTTTCCCCGGTCCGGATGCGCAGCGCGTGATCGAGCGGCGTGACGAAGATCTTGCCGTCGCCGATCTGGCCGGTGCGCGCATTGGAGGTGATGACGTCGATCGCCTTCTCCGCGAGATCGGACGGCACGGCGATCTCGATGCGCAATTTGGGCAGGAAATTCACGACATATTCGGCGCCGCGGTAGATCTCGGTGTGACCCTTCTGGCGGCCATAGCCCTTGACCTCCGTCACCGTCATCCCATGCACGCCGATCGCGGTGAGGGCTTGGCGCACCTCGTCAAGTTTGAACGGTTTGATGATCGCGACGACGAGCTTCATGGTCGGGCGGTTCCTTACCTGGTTGCCGATTGAGTGGATTCTCGGTCGGAGGCAGCCAACTCTGACATCTTTCTGGGCAAATGGCACAAAGAATTTGCAGCACGGCTGGGGATTCTTGGCCGGCCGCCTCCCACCGGGCCTGTACAGGCCGACGAGGGGTCCACCACAATGGTTTCGGCGAGTCGCGAAGGCGAGTCATGGGGAAACGAGATGCCGGAACGATCCTGGTTCTTTGCGGCCGAAGGCAAGCAGCAAGGCCCCTACCCGGACGCGCAGTTTCGCGGCTTCATCGCGCGCCGCATGGTGCAGGCGGAGACGCTGGTCTGGACCGAGGGCATGTCCGGCTGGCAAAAAGCCGGTGACGTTCCGGGCCTGATCGCCAGCGCCGGTTCGCCGCCCACGCTGCCGGGATCAACCGGCGCTGTGATGAGCGGTGGCGATCACGGCGGCGGTTCGCTGTCGATCGATCTCGAAATCTGGGAGTTCGTCTGGCGGTGCCTTGTGTGCTTCCTCGGCCTCATCACCGTGATCGCAGCGCCCTGGGCCATCGTCTGGTACGCGAAATGGCTGGTGTCCCGCGTCCAGGTTCCGGGGCGGCCGAATCTCTCGTTCACCGGAAGCGCGCTCACCATCGCAGCGTGGTATTTCGGATTTATCGTGCTTGCGATCATCGTGGCCATGATCGAAAGCCAGACGCTCGGCGATCTCTTGAGCATCGTGCAAATTGCTCTCTACTGGCTCTTCCTCCGATGGTTCATAGCGAACCTCGCCTCGAACGGGCAGCCGCTGGGCTTAAGCTTCTCAGGGTCGTTGTGGGCCTATCTCGGATGGTCGCTGTTGATGGTTTTTTCCGTCATCACCATCATCGGCTGGGCATGGGTTTACACCGCGCAGATGCGCTGGATCTGCCGCAACATCCAAGGCACGCGCCGGCAGGTCGTCTTCCATGGCGCCGGCCTGGAATATCTCTGGCGCGTCATCGTCGCCCTGCTCTTGGGCTCGCTGATCATTCCGATCCCCTGGGTGGCGCGCTGGCTGCTGAACTGGCAACTGTCGCAAACCGCGCTGGTGGAGCGGCACGCTTATGCAAACGCGTGAACGGATTTACCGCCTTTCGCGCACAGAGCCTTCCTGCGCGACGGAGGCGATCAGCGTGCCGTCAGGCTTGAAGATCAGGCCTCGCGTCAGTCCTCGGCCGGCCTGCGCGCTCGGGGAATCCTGCGCATAGAGCAGCCATTCGTCGGCGCGGAACGGGCGATGAAACCACATCGCATGGTCAAGGCTCGCCGGCATCATCCGCTTGTCGAACAATGTGCGGCCGTAGCGCGCCGTCACGGCATCGAGCAGCGAAAAATCCGACGCATAGGCGAGTGCGCACATATGCAAGGCCGGGTCATCGGGCAGTTTTGCGGCGGTGCGGATCCAGATATGGATACGGCCGTCGTCGATTTTCTGGCCGAAATAACGGCCGAGCTCCACGGGTCGCAATTCGATCGGGCGGTCGGATTCATAATAGCGGCGGATGAAATCCGGCATCTCGCGAAACATCGGCTGCTTGGCCACCTCTTCGGCCGTAAGCTTTTCCGGCGGCGGCACGTCGGGCATCTTGTCCTGATGATCGAACGAAGCTTTTTCCTCGGCGTGAAACGACACCATGATCGAAAAGATCGCGTTGCCGTGCTGGATGGCGGTGACCCGCCGCGTGCTGTAGCTCCTGCCGTCGCGCAGGCGCTCGACCTCGTAGATGATCGGGATCTGCGGATCTCCGGGCAGAATGAAATAGCAATGAATGGAATGCGGCAGGCGCCCCTCGACGGTGCGGCAGGCCGCGACCATCGCCTGCCCGATCACCTGGCCGCCGAACACCCGCTGCCAGCTCGTCTTCGGGCTGTTGCCGCGGAACAAATTCACCTCGATCGGCTCGAGATCGAGGATCGAGATCAGGTCGATCAGGCTTTTGGACATAGCGCACCTTTCGAACCGGCCAAGGACGGAACTACCGTCGTCGGTCTTGTTTGGTGAACCTGCTTCCCCCAGCTATAATATACGAAGTGTACGAGTAAGCAGGCTCTCATGTCAGCACGGCGAAGCATAGTCATTGGCGGCGGCGCATTCGCCGGGCTGGCGTTGGCACTGGCCCTGCGTCAGGGCCTGGGCGCCGATGTTGCCGTCATCGTGGCCGACCCGGCGCTTGCGTCGCGGCCGAGCCGCGATCCGCGCGCAACCGCCATCGTCGCCGCGTGCCGGCGGCTGTTCGAGACGTTGGGCGTGTGGGGCGAGGTTGCGGATAATGCGCAGCCGATCCTCGACATGGTCATCACCGACTCAAGGCTTGAGGACGCAACCCGTCCGGTGTTTTTGACCTTCGCCGGCAATGTCGAGCCGGGCGAGCCGTTCGCGCACATGGTCGAGAACCGCTATCTGATCGATGCGCTCGCCAAGCATGCCGAGGCCAACGGTGTCGAACTCAAGGCTACCGCGGTCGCATCCTACGAGTCGCATGGCGATGCCGTCGATGTGCGCCTTGCCGATGGCGGTGCGATCGAAGCGAGTCTGCTGATCGCAGCCGACGGCGCCCGCTCGAAGCTCAGGGAGCGGGCGGGCATTGCGACCAACGGCTGGGATTACGATCAGTCCGGCATTGTCGTCACGGTCGGCCATGAGCGCGAGCATCACGGCCGCGCGGAGGAGCATTTCCTTCCCGCCGGTCCCTTTGCGATCCTGCCGCTCACGGGAAAGCGTTCCTCGCTGGTATGGACCGAGCAGCGCAAGGAGGCGGCGCGCATCGTCGGCCTGAGCGACGACGAATTTCATGGCGAGCTCGAGCGGCGCTTCGGCCTGCATCTCGGCGAGGTGAAAGCGCTCGACAAGCCGCGCGCCTTCCCGCTGTCCTATTTTGTCGCACGCTCCTTCATCGCCGAGCGCATGGCACTGGTCGGCGATGCCGCGCATGTGATTCACCCGATAGCGGGTCAGGGCCTCAACCTGGGCCTGAAGGATGTCGCGGCGCTCGCCGAAGTCGTGGTCGATGCGGCGCGGCTCGGCATCGACTTCGGGCAGTCGGATGTGCTCGAGCGCTACCAGCGCTGGCGGCGGTTCGACACCATGGCGATGGGGCTTGCCACCAATTCGCTGAACTTCCTGTTCTCCAACAAGTCGACGCTGTTGCGCACGGTGCGCGACATTGGGCTCGGCCTCGTCGATCGCACTCCGCCGCTGAAGGAAATGTTCATCCGCCAGGCCGCCGGACTTTCCGGCGAAATCCCGCGCCTGTTGAAGGGCGAAGCGCTGTAAACATGCTAACGCGCGGCGCCTGAGAGGATGAACGCCGCCACCGCATCGATCAGCGCGGGGTCGAGCGGCCGCTCCGGCTGGTCGTAGGCGGCGAGATCGTCCGTCTCGTCGGTAACGTCGACCAGAACGTGATTCATCTCCGGCAGCCACAGCGTTTTCGCGGCGGGCGCCGCAGTGCCGAGCGCCAGAAAATCGAGCCGCGCCAGTTGGCTATCGCGGCCGCCCGCGACGATGAATGTCGGCGTGTCGAGTTTGCTCAAGGGATCGATCGGATCTTCGGTGAAGACCGAGGCGATGGAGGGCTGCAGCGCCGGCGGAATCGCGAGACCCGGCGGCAAGGGATCGACGATCTGGCCGGCCATGATGGCGTCGATCGCTTTCGCCATCGGCGCGAACGTTTCGGGCGGAAGCTTCTTCTCGAGTTGGGCCTTCACCACGTCGCCTTCCCGCCGCGCAGCGGTCGCAAGCAGCACCAGGCCGTCGACGGGAACGCGATGGGCGGTGAGGATCGCGACGAGTCCGCCCTCGCTGTGGCCGGCCAGGATAATCTTCGAAAACTTCTTGCTGTCGCGAAGGTAGCCGACCATCGCCGCCGCATCGTCGACGTAATCCTTGAAGCGGAAGTCTTTGGGGTCGCCGAACTCCGTTTTCCATCCGCCCGCGCCGCGCTTGTCATAGCGGAGCGTCGCGATGCCGCGTGCGGCCAGTTGTTCGGCGAGCTTTTTCAGCGTGGCCGGTTTGACCTTGGGGCCGTTGCCGTCATGGTCGATGGAGCCGGAGCCCGCGATGAGAAGCGCAACGGGCGGCCGCTCAATTTCGGGCGGAACGGTGAGATAGGCATCCGTCGGGCCGACCCTGATTTTGCTTTCCCCGGCGCGCGCGGTCGCGGCGAAAGCAAGAACAAGAACCAGGTATGTAACCGCAGTCGCGATCGCCCGCATCTTATTCGATCTTGCGCGCCTCTTCCGGCAGCATGATCGGGATGCCGTCGCGGATCGGATAGGCGAGCTTGGCCGAGCGCGAGATCAGTTCCTGCCTCGCCGCATCGTATTCCAGCGGACCCTTGGTGATCGGGCAGACCAGGATTTCAAGGAGCTTTGGATCGACGGTGTTTTCGAGGCGTTCGGGCGAACTGGTCATACGCGCAGTCTCCGGCTTCACGCACGCCCCTTAGCATATTCGCCGCCGGTGGAGATACCTCTTTTGGTCATTGTGCTTTCTCCACGAGGATCGGTGCCCGCCTCGCTTGAAAGCGCCTCTAGCGCATTGCGATACGCACGAGCTCGTCGAGCAGCGCCTCCTGCTTCGCCTTCGCCAGCGGCTTGTCCGAGAGCGCGTAGCCCACGAAAGTCCAATAGAGGATTTGGGCGCGCGCATCGGCGATCCCGGTTGCAAGTCCGTTCGATCGCAGAAGCTGCGCGACATAGTCGACCCGCCGCCGGTCGATCGCCTGCACGGCGGCGCGCGCCTCGGCATCGAACGACGCCCAGCTCCGCACTGCCTTTTCCAGCGCCAGGCGGCTGGAAAAGGTCCGGCGCAGCAGCAGCAGCAGGGGATTTTCCTGGGCCGCGGCGGTCTCGAGGTCGGCAATGACCCGCTCGGCTGCGACTTCCCGCCAATGTTTCAGGATCGCGGTGCGGAACGCGCCGACATCGGCAAAGTGCCAGTAAAAGCTGCCGCGCGACACGCCCATCGCCTTGGCCAGCGGCTCGGCCTTCAGGGCGGAAAAACCGTTCGCGGCCAGCGTTTTGAGGCCCTGGTCGAGCCAGTCACGGGCTGAGAGTTGATCGGACATGATGTCGCGCACCATACAGGAGTGTATTGACGGGAGCCAGTATCGGCGTATGCTACCATACAGCACTGTATGGAGGTTCGTTATGCGCGATATCCTGCTGCAAAGTTCAGGGGCCCTCGCGATCCTGGTCGCACTCATCCACGGCGTGCTGACGGAAACCAAGGTGTTCCCGCGGGTGACCATCGAGCCGCAGCGCCTGCGGACGCTGTTTCGCCTGGTCTGGCAGATTCCGACGGTGGCCTGGATCGCCTGCGGCGTGCTGTTGATCGCGGCGCCCTCGATGGCGTCGGATGTGGCGCGCCACTGGATGGTCGTGATGTTTGCGGTCGTGTTTGCTTTCAGCGCGTTCGGCAATGCGGTGGGCACGCGAGGCAAGCACTTCGGATGGATGATGCTGAGCGCGGTGACGGTGCTCGCGGTCGCGGGCTACTAGAGCGTCTGCCGGGCGTCACTGCAGCGGCGGGTCGCCGCTGGTGCGTTTCTTGGCGAGGTCCATCTCGGTGACGGCGATCAAAATCTCAGCGCGCGTCTTCAGGTCCGGCGCCTCCAGCATCGCCTGTTTCTCCGCGGGACCGTAGGGCGACATCATCGCCAGCGCATTGACCAGCGCCTCGTTGGGGGCGCTCTCGACATCGGCCCAATCGACCTTGAGATTGTTGGCCTTCAGGAAATCCGTCAGCACCCGCAGCAGCGCCGCGCGGTTGACCGCGTCCTCGCCCTTGCGCGCGGTGAAATCGTCGATGAAGGGAAAGTAGTCGACCCGGCACTGACGGTACGCGGTCAGCACGGTCATCTCCTCGACCACCCTGAAGCGGGAGACTCCTGTCAGCTCCAGGATGTAGCGGCCGTCGCCGGATTCGGCGAGCTGGGTGATGCGCCCGACGCAGCCGACATGGAACAGCACCGGCTTTTCCTCGCTCTGCGAGTGCGTGATATCGGGCTGGATCATCCCGATCAGGCGGTGGCCGTCGCGCAGCGCGTCGTCGACCATCGAGAGATAACGCGGCTCGAAAATGTTGAGCGGCATCTGCCCGCGCGGCAACAACAGCGCGCCGGGCAGCGGAAATACCGGGATCACCTCCGGAAGGTCGGCCGGTCCGCGATATTCGATATTGATCGGCATCAGCGCGCGGCCTCGAGTTTCAGCGTGGTATCCCGCGAACCGCTCGAGCGCGTCGCGGAAGCCGCGCCGCAATCATGAAAACAGGATCGTCGACAGCCGCTTGCGCCCCTCGATGGTCGCCTCATCGGCCCCGCCCCACGCCTCGAAAAACTGCACCAACTGCTTGCGCGCGGCGTCATCGTTCCACTTGCGATCGCGCTTGACGATCTCGAGCAGTTGCGTGGTCGCATCGGAGCGCTTGCCCGTTGCGTTCAGCGCGGTGGCGAGATCGAAGCGCGCCTGATGGTCGAGCGGGTTTGCGGCAACTTTCTGCTCCAATTCCCCGATCGGGCCGACCGATTTGGCCTGCTCGGCGAGATCGATCGCCGCCTGCACCGCCTTGACCGCCGGGTCGTTGCGCTTGGATTCCGGCACCATGGCGAGCGTGTTCTTGGCCTGGTCGACCGCGCCCGTCGTCACATAGCATTTCGCAAGGCCAGCCAGGGCCGCGATGTTGGTGGCATCGAGCGACAGCGCTTCGGCATAGACCTGCGCTGCGCCCGCCGGATCGCCTTCGGCGAGCAATGCGTCGGCCTCTTTGAGGATTTCCGCAATGCTCGGTTCGCCTGCGGCCGGCACGCCACGGGTCAGCTTCTCGATGAACGCGTTGACCTGGCTCTCGGGGATCGCGCCCATGAAACCGTCGGCCGGCTGGCCGTTGACGAAGGCGATCACCGCTGGGATGGACTGGATCCCCATCTGGCCCGGGATCGCCGGGTGCTGGTCGATA
>Ga0306925_10001980_pt1 | contig 17279 bp, 17 predicted proteins | sample flu12Cox44000176_FD_203755 | JGI IMG/M metagenome (GOLD analysis project Ga0306925, IMG submission 203755) | Lab enrichment of tropical soil microbial communities from Luquillo Experimental Forest, Puerto Rico - flux8day.12C.oxic.44.000.176 (v2)... | ecosystem: Environmental > Terrestrial >... | reverse complement strand
CCGCGCCGCCGAGCAGGGTGATGAACTCGCGGCGTCTCATGTGCTCTCCTCAAGCCGAGGATAACACCCTACCACAGCGTTGAAAAAGCCGTGTTGTGCATCACAGCATTTTCGCCCACCCGACTTCCGCAACGGGTCAATAGTTCGCATAAGCCCGCGACGCCGGCGACGACCCTTACCGCCGAATTGATCCGAAACCGGATCTGTTCAACCCTCAAGTGCATCGGTGGTAACAGCCTAGAAGTGCCAATTAGCGTGATCTCGCCACTCTCAGAACTTTTACTTCCGCGCTCCTGGCGCTTCGGGTTTCAAATAAACAATCAGACAGAAAATGCACATTCCGAGTCCAAGCAGCGGATATTTTAATGCCACCACCGCTGCCGTTGCAAAAATGCATAGCGTCGTGATGGATCGAAAACGCATGATCCTGCGCTCGCTTGGCGAAACATCGGCTGCCGGAACACGGTCAATCAATTCGTAGATCAAACAAATGTATGTCGCGTTCACCAGGCAAAAAACCGCGGCATAGAAGGCAACCGGTTGCGGGGCTAATCTGCTCACCGCCATCCAGGCCGTGGAGAGTGGAAGCAGAGACACTGAAAACAGATGCGCGAAGTTGAACCACATTAGATATGGCGTCGCCTCGGTGGCATAGCGCATGAGATGGTGGTGATTGGTCCACACTATCGCGATGAAGAGGTAGCTCACCGCGTAGCTGAGCCAAGTCGGCCAGAGCGATAGAAGCGCGCTGAATGACGGGAGTTCCGGGGGCCGCAGTTCCAACACCAGCACAGTTATGAGAACGGCGAACACCCCGTCCGAGAACGCGTTCAGCCGCTCCGGAGTCCTCCTCGCATTTGGCATGGCCCCCCGTTTTCCCCCGTCCTGTTTCGGTATCGCCTCGGTCAATTCAACGTCTTCATCCAGCCGGCAATGGCCCGCCCGATCTCGTCCGGTGAATCTTCCTGGACAAAATGGACCCCCTTGACCGTCACTTCCGTCTGCGCAGGCAAGCTTCGGGCGTGTTCGAGAACTTTGCCGCCGGCGAGGATTCCGCCCGGCTCCGCCTTGAGAAACAGCTTAGGCACGCTGCTCGTCTTCAGCCAGTCGGCATAGGCGTCCACGATCGCGGTTACATCGGCAGGATCGCCCTCGATGGGGATTTCCCGGGGCAACGTCAAAGTCGGTCGTCGGCCCTCGCCGGGCTCGGCGAAGGGCCGCCGGTACTCCGCCATCTCCTCATCGGAGAGCTTCCGCAGTATGGCGCCAGGCAGGACCTTCTCGATAAAGAAGTTGTCTTGCAGGACCATCTGCTCGCCGGCATCGGAACGCAGAGCCTTCAAGATCGGGCGCATTCCGAACTTGTCCCAGTGGTCCCAATACTGCCGTCCGACCATTGCCTCCATATACGCGATGCCCTTCACTGCATCGCGGTGACGATTGGCCCAGTCGAAGCCGAGAGTCGAACCCCAGTCGTGGATGACCAAGGTGACGCGCTCGCGCACATTCAGGGCTTCGAGCAGGGCGTCGAGGTAACGGCGCAGCTCAACGAACCGATAAGAGCCCGGCCCGCTGTTGGGCAGCTTGTCGGAATCCCCCATGCCGATGTGGTCGGGCGCAATGCAGCGACCTAGCGGCTGCAGGTGCGGTATGACGTTCCGCCACAGGTATGACGAGGTGGGATTGCCGTGCAGGAACAGGATGGGGTCGCCCTCTCCGACCTCCACGTATGCCATCTCGTGGTCGAGGACCCGCCGCCGCTGCTTTTTGTAGGGAAATGCCGCGGAAATCATGTCTGCTCCTTCTCAAGCACGACGGGGCACGTCGGCCTCAGCAAACTACGCCTGTTCATGAAACCATCCATCGACGGGGTGGTCAGTAGAGCGTAGGCCGGTAATGAGCCGAGTCAATGTCCGCCTTGGGGTCCAAGAGTGCGCGTCAGCCTCGGCGTCCTCCTGCGCAGAAGCCATGCCCAAAAAGAAAGGCCCCGCGGGGCGAACCGGCGGGGCTGAGGAAGGCGAGAGGAACGGAGCAAGCCTCGTGCGCCATCGCGGCCAAATCAAGGCCGCAAATGCCAACCGTTTACTTCGTTATAGAATTGTCACAAGTGCGGTCCTCGACTACCGCACCGGCAAATCAACCTCGGCTAGCCTTGCAATCCCTCACCCGCACCTCGCAAATGATACCTCACAGCCCCGGTCCTCGGCCTGAGAACCGTTCTCCAACCGGGGCTTTTTCTTTTGTGCAGCTGCAAAGAAAAACCCCGGCTGTCTGGTCCGCAAGCCGGGGTTTCCCTTCGCGAGGCTGTTCGTGAACAGCCTCGCAGGACCATCCTACAACCTTTGAATAACGCCGAACCTGTTAGCAAACGATCAATCGCGCTACACCCAAAGTGTCCAATTCGGTCATTTCCAAGGGCTGACGCATCTACCCCGAGACGCACATGCGCAGCCTCGTACATGCGCGCAAATCACGCCGCCGCTACCCGATACGAGCCGCGTCAGATTCGGGACCAATCGTTTCAGCAGCTCGACACGTTTGCTCATCAACTCGGGTGAAAGAATCTGAAATCCGGTGACATTGCCACCCGGTCTGCGCAGACTGGCGATCAGTCCGGTACCTCTGCGCGAAGCTTGGGCCGATCTCGAAGCAAGTGACCGTTACCTGCGGGGGTTTCCTCAGCCTCAGGCTATGATACAATACGTTATGAGCCCGCTGGGGTGATTGTCGGGACTAAATGACTTCAGCAGGCGCGGTAGTGGGTCCGGCCGTGAACGCCGTCGGCAACTCCAAATACTTCATTTCTGTAATTCTGCTTGTTCCGCTCATAGGCACCGCTTTTGCGATCAGCCTGCTGTTGCAGGGAGGCATCCGCTTCTCCGACCTTGCGCTGCTGGCAGCGATGTACATCATGACGGGTTTTGGCTTGACGATCGGCTTCCATCGCCTGCTGACCCATCGTAGCTTCCAGACCTATCCTGCCGTCAAGATCATCCTCTTGATCCTCGGTTCCATGGGAGTGGCAGGACCGCCAATTGCGTGGGCTGCAGCACATATCAAGCATCATTCCCGGCCCGATCTTGAAGGCGATCCTCACAGTCCCATGGAGGGGATATTTCACGCGCATGTCGGATGGCTTTTCAAGAACCGATTTCCTGATGCCGAGATATACTGCCCCCACTTGCTTGCAGACTCGAGCGCAGTTTTTGTCAATCGCACATTTCTGTTATGGGTGGCACTATCTTTTGCAATCCCGTTCATGATCGGAGGTTGGACAGGTCTGCTGTGGGGAGGCATTGTGCGGGTATACATAAGCCATCACACCATGTTCTGCGTCAATTCGGTCTGTCATGCATTCGGCAGTCGCGAGTTCGAGACCAATGACTGCAGTCGCAATCAGTGGATCGTTGGTCTGCTGGCTCTCGGAGAAGGTTGGCATAACAATCATCATGCCTTCCCCCGTTCGGCATTCCATGGGCTCCATTGGTGGCAGATCGATCTCTCCGGGTACGTCATCTGGGCGCTCGAACGCCTCGGTTTGATATACGATGTATATCGCGTTTCGCCGGCCGCGCTCCAGCGCTCATCCGCGTTCAAGGCACGTCTGGCTTCGTCCCCCATTTTCAAGGAAGAGAGCTGATCGACAGATGTTGTCGGCTTGGAATTCGTTACATACGGTGAAACGAGTTGGGCAGCCAGATCATGACAGCGCTTAACGTGACAGCACCTAAAACGAAAACCTCGGACCGAGCAGCCGAGATCACGATATCCCTGCTGAACGATTTGATTGGAGCGTGTCCTCCGCCCAATCTTGCCGTGCGTCTCTGGGATGGGACGGTCTGGAAAGGCAGCACGGATACGGGGGGCCCGGCCCGTTGCACCCTGGTGCTGCGACATCCCGGCGCGTTGCGCAAGATGTTGCTCCTCCCAGCGACTTACGGTTGGGTGAGGCATATGTCTTCGATGATTTCGATATCGAGGGGCAGAGCGAAGCCATGCTGCCTCTGGTGGAGCAATTCCTCGAGCGACGCTGGAGCAAAACGGATCTGTTGCGTTACAGCGCGCGCCTGCTTCGTTTGCCGACCGGCGGCCGTTCTCATCCTCTCAGTATCGCAGCGAAGATGCGCGGGCGCATGCACTCAAGGGCGCGCGATCGTCAGGCTGTTGCCTATCATTACGATCGCTCCAACGAGTTCTTTGCCCTGTGGCTCGATTCGCGGATGGTGTACACCTGCGCATATTTTGCAACACCGGATGACGATCTCGATACGGCGCAGAAAAACAAGCTTGATTACGTTTGCCGGAAATTGCGACTGCAACCGGGAGAGCGTCTGCTGGACATAGGCTGCGGCTGGGGCGGCTTTACCATCCACGCCGCAAAGCACTTCGGTGTGCAGGTGGATGGCGTAACCCTTTCTGCCGAGCAGGCACAATTGGCGAACGAGCGGATCAATGAGGCGGGGTTGAGCCAGAGCTGCCGGATCGTGATGTGCGATTTCCGGGAGGTGAAGGCGCCAGAGTACGACAAGCTCGCGGCAATCGGTTGCATCGAGCATGTGGGCGAGAAGAACCTGCCCGATTTCTTCAAGCATGCATGGGACCTGCTCAGGCCGGGAGGCGTTTTCTTGAATCATGCGATCGGTGTTCGCTCAGGTGCCCCTCTCTTTGGAGCAGACTTCGTCCATCGCTACGTCTTCCCGGACGGCGAGCCGTTACCAATCGGCGTGACCCTGCGCGCCGCGGAGGCGGCCGGGTTCGAGGTTCGCGACGTGGAAAATCTGAAGGAGCACTATGTGCACACCTTGCGTCATTGGCTGTCTCGTCTCGAGCAGCATGCCGAGGCGGCAAAGCGGATAGCGGGTGAGATCAACTATCGCAGCCTGCGGTTATTCCTGTTGGTGGCGCTCCGGGAAATGGCGGAGGGACCGGGCCACCTGTATCAAACCCTGTTGCTCAAGCCGGATAAGGGAAGGAACTGCCTGCCCCTGAGGAGGGCGGACTGGTAGAGCTGATTAGTCGGACGACGACCCGACGAGGAATGCTTTCCCTGCCCAGTTGCAATCTTCCCGCGCTGTGCCCACACGCCATTTCTGGGAACATTGCGCGCTCATGGAAGTGGAGGCATTGAACATCCCCACGATATGCCGCCTTCACGTCGTCACCGACTTTCGCCCGTAGCTCCAGGCGCAGTATTCCAGCCCTCTCGCATCAGCGGTAGCCCGCTTCTCCCATGCTGACACTTCCCTAGCACGGTCTGAGACTCATGAACCGTCTGCACTTCTAGGAATTCGTGAAGCGCCATTGCTAGATAGACCCGCCAGCTGCGATAGACCAGTTCACCCACTAGCCTCCTCGCTTCGTTTGCGCGTTCCTCAAAACGCTGAAGCCAATGCCGCAAAGTGAGGGCATAGTGCTCCTTGACATTCTCCACGTCGCGCACTTGGAAGCCAGCTAGCTCTGCTATCTGGAGGGTAGTACCGATCGGTACCGCTTCCCCATCAGGGTGTACGTAGCGATAGACAAATTCGCGCCCAAGAAGGGTACGCGCAGTGGCATGGGTATTGATCCCTTGATTGAGGAAGATGCCGCCTGGACGGAGCAATTCCCATGCCTTTTTGAAGTAGATTGGTAAGAAGGCCTTCCCTAGGTGTTCAGCCATGCCTACAGAGACAACCTTGTCATAGCTCTCTCGTCCATTCAGATCACGATAATCGCAGATATCGACGTGACAGGATTCCTCCAGTCTGGCCTGCTTGATTCGCTCACGTGCCAGTTTCGCCTGTTGCTCACTGATAGTGATGCCGTCTGCTTGCACGCCATAGCGCTGTGCGGCATAAATGATCAACGCCCCCCAGCCGCAACCGATATCCAGCAAGCGCTCTCCCAGTTGCAAACGCAACTTGCGACAAATGTAATCGAGCTTGCGTTCTTGCGCCGTCTCAAGATCTTCATCGGGTGAAGCGAAATAGGCGCAAGAGTAGACCATACGTGTATCCAGCCAGAGCGCAAAGAACTCGTTGGAGCGATCGTAGTGATGCTGGATAGCCTGACGATCGCGCTCTTTGGAGTGAATGTGTCCATGCAACTTCACGGCTGACTCACCGGAACGAGGCTGGCCGATATTGGGCAAGCTCAGCAGGCGTACGCCCTGCCGGACCATATCCAGCTTTCCCTTGCGTACTTCAATGAAATATTTCATCAGTGGCACTATGGCTTCTATCTCTCCCTCGATATCGAAGTCATTGTAGAGATAAGCCTCGGCAAGATTCATGTCAGTGGGGGGAATGAACATCCTGCGCAAGGCACCCGGATGTTGGAGGACTAGCGTACAGCGTGTGGGCTCGCCTGCATCAGGCTTCCAGACAGTCCCATCCCACAATCGTACGGCAACCTTGCTGGCCGGAGCGGAACTTAACACGCCCTGCAGCAAGGAGAGCGTGATTTGAACGGCCCGATCATCGGTCCTCGTTGTCAGTTGCGCCACGTTTGTTTCCTTTTTGGTTGCTGAACGGGCGAGGTAGGTTGGCACACAACACGATCTCTACATCGAAACCGGCAGGCGCAATGATCGCCCGGAGCTTGTGCGAGCGTCAATCGTGGCCGCTTAGGCCAGCGATGGAGCAGCGTCGCAGCCCAGTCCTCATTGGCCGCAAGGTTGCGGTCATCTTGGTCGGGCCTATGCCCCCGGCGCACACGCTGCGATAGGGGCAATGGAATCAATTTCGATCGTCTTCACGATTAGGACCAATCCCCGTCGCGAGCGAGCTTGTCGTCGTCTCAATCGGCCGGGCGGCAATGTCCTGTGCATCACGTTCATGGGCGACCAACTCATACCCAAGTAATTTGAGCCGCTGCATGAACTCCTGCGGAACGACATCAGCACGCCGACGCGCCGCATCCGTTTGCGCCGCTACTCCCGCGCCGCGCAGCGGCCAGGTCGCCGCACTGCAAAGTAGCGAGACGAAGTCGCGTCGCTTCAACGGATCGAATTTCATACGCTGCCCGGCCAAGACCCCAGGCAGCTTACCCCATCGATGAGCATTAAGTCAGGGTTTGCTGCGCTGCGGGATCTCAAACTGGCCTACGTCCGCAGTGGGTCATAAGCGGCTGTGAGCAGGCGCAGCAAAGAAAAGGAACTCGCCTATTCGATTACCTCGTCGGCGATCGCGAGCAACGTCGGGGGGACTGTAATGCCAAGTGCCTTGGCGGTCTTGAGGTTGATCGCGAATACAAACTTGGTCGGCATCTGTACGGGCAGATCGGCAGGCTTTTCGCCCCGCAGAATGCGGTCCACATAGAAGGCGGCTAGACGGAACTGGTCGTTGTTGTCGGCTCCGTACGACATGAGGCCGCCCGCCACCACGCTGTTCCGTAGCTGAAATGCCGTTGGCAACCGGTACTGCTGCGCAAGCTCGGCAATTTTGCCTGCGTACGCATCTTGGGAAGGATCGGCGAGCAGTAACACGCCGTTGACGCCGTCGATCTTGAGACGCGCGAATGCGCGCTCGTATTCTGCCAGCGTACCTGCATTGACCAATTGCGACTGCAAGCCTAGAGCGTGCACCGCTTGCTGCGTTCCATCCATTTGAGCGACCGCGCCTGGATTGGCGGGATTCACCACCACGCCGACGCTGTGCATGCACTAAGATCGGGCGCGACGTTGCTGCTGCCCGTGGCGTTGCCGCCGGGGTGTGGGAGACTCGCCGCGAGTCCAGACCCGACCGGGTCTGAGATGCCCAGGAAGACGATTGGAATTGTCGTAGTCGCGCGTCGGACAGCGAGAGCGGTGGGCGTCGCCCAAGCAACAATGACATCGACGTTACTATGCAAAACCTCGGAGATGAGGCCGGGATCTTGTGCGAACGAGCCCTTCGGCCAGCGTACGTCAATGGACAGGTTCTTCCCTTCGGTCCAGCCGCGTTGCTGGAGCGCTTCGCGAAAGGCGCTAAGCATCGCCGGGAGCGGCGACACCACCCCGATCACGGCTACGCGCCAAACCCTACTAGTCTGCTGCGCCCGCGCCGCGAGCGGCCATGAAGCCACCGCACTGCCGACAATCGTGATGAATTCCCGTCGCCTCATGGGCTACCCCTCAAGTTGAGAAGCCAAACGTACCACATTGGCGGGTAGCCGAAACCGCGTTGTGCAGCACAGCAAAATTGCCCCCTTGATGACCGGAACGGATCATAATGAGAAGCCGCCTCTTTCGGCCATTATCTCAGCTCTGACCAGCTGCGGACATAACGCCGCAAATGCTTATGGCCGCCTAGTGCCAAGAGGAGACCTGAGCAGGTGCAGCAAATACATTGTCACTAGGGCGGGTCAGAAGGCGTTTGTGCTTGACCAGCTCCGCCAATTTTCGTGCGTGAAACTCCCTCGGATCACCAAGTTCCGCGGAGCCACTTGCCGATCAACAGGACGATCACGCCTCCGAAGATGCTCGGCCCTGCAGCCCAAAGGAATCTAGGGTATGAGGTACTCAGCCAGTAGAGCCATGAACGCTTTTGCCTGTGGAGCGCGATGTCACCTTCGATTTCGATTCGCTCAGTTTGTGGCGACACTCTATTTTTTAGAAGTATCTCCGCTCCATACTTAGAAATATTCTCCCAGTCTTTTTGCTCCAGTAGAAATGGTCCCTTTGACGTATAGGCGTACATTGGAAACGGCGGTGGCCTGTTTCCAAAATGCTCGTACACCTTCTCCATTAATCTGATGCCTAGCGCGCGGGTGTGATCGATGACCCCTATTTCATTTGCCGTATCCCGCAGCTGTTTAGCCAAGTCATCTATTTTTCTTTCAACCCGTTCTGCTTCCTGAACCGTATCGTAAAAGAAGACATCGCATAATAGTGCATCCGGAAGGTCGCCCCGAACAATTCGCTTCAAGACAGCATCAGTCGACAGGAAGGTGGTAACGTCGAAGTCCGCAGCATGATTCTTGGCAAACTTCTCTAGGTTTCGAGGCAGATCATCTACAAACCAAACCTTGGATTTCCCAGCCATGTTCTCTATTTCCTGTCGAGCATGACATTAGCTCCGCAGTGCAATCTAAACTGCGGTCCATCTCGCCGAAGCAGTCGTTCACGGGCTCAACCGTCAAGTCGCTGATCCAGTGGCGTTGAGGGCGAACGTTTTGCCGCCCCCCCTCACTTCTTCCTCCTACCCTGCTTCACCTCCGCTTCTTTCGCTTTCGCTGCCGGGCTTCCCACTTGCCACTTGGGGACTCATGCAACGCAGCATAAACTCGGTAGAACTCGGGCGACGCGCTTCAAGTCGATTCGAAATACATCCGCTGCTCCCAATGCCACCGTGGCAGGATAGCGGATTGGCGAGGGTCGGGTCAGGCCTCGCTGCAGTGCAGGATTTCGAACTGGCTAATGACCGATGGGGTCCCCGGAAATCGTGCCTGACCGGCCCCATGTCAGCTTCCGCCAGTTGACAGGGTGAGTGCACCTCCTCTTCACCGAGGCTTTCAGCGGCGCTGTTCTCTAAGGTATGCCTGCGACGCTGCTTCGTCTTTATGCGGGGTCACCTTGTCGGGATCGATGCGCATCATCAGATAGGTGATGTGATCGTCGATCTTCGTGAACCAATGCCCTGTGCCAGCCGGAATAATGACCACGTCTCCTGCCTTGAGTTGATAGCTCACACCATTGCGAATCGAGGAACCATTGTTTCCCGGCCCATTGAAAAAACGCACGGTCTCGTCCGTTGCGGGGCGGCGCTTCATGTCCAGGATATCGGGACCCAGCACCAGCGTCCCCGAGCCGTCGATGGCGTGATAGACCTCGCTGACCAGATCGTGTTCGGCGACTGAGTTCGGCGCAGGCGCGTCCAGCTTTCCGCGATGCACGACGCCGATAGCGACGTTAGCCTTTCCGATATCGACGTCGCGCACTTGTTGATCGATCCGCCTGTCGGCAATCGCTTTCTTAACGTACGCTTGTATTTCGTCGACAGAAATGTAAGTCCCCGGGCACATATTGCACGTTGGTTGTGGATTATCACCCTGCGCATTGAGCGAGGTGACATAGGCGGTCAGGCAACCAACGGCCACGAGTCCCAGCATCACTTTTTTCATAGTGTCCTCCCGAGCCATGTCAGGGGGCGCTCATCGATCATTTTTCAAAGTCGACTAGCGCCCCAGATTCGAGGCGGGTTGTTGTCGCGCGTCCCGTGCTTCCGCCGAAAGGATAGCACAATTCGGTAATCCCGGAGCTTGCTGCCCTGCGGGATTTCGAGCCCGCCTTATGTCAGCTCGGGGTCAAAAGGAGCATTCACCTTTTGGGCCTTTATGTCAGCTCTGGCCAGCTGCGGACATAAACGCATAACAAATTAATGGCTGGCCTTCCCCTAAGGGTTTAGATACTCAAAAATCAGATCGGAATTATCCGTCCACGAATAATTGATTGGATCGCATCCAATGTATTCTGCAGGTGCTGGCCCTCGAAGATGTACTGACCAGCCACCGCGATTATTCGAATATAAATTTCCCTCAACACGATACGGAATTGGTGGACAACCCGACTTGAATACGTACGCTATGCCAAACCAACGTCCGTCAGTTTCGTAACCTTGAAACAACAAGGTTCCTTCTCTCACCCCAGTATCCGCCATGGCAGGGCGAGGGAAGTGATAGTAGATCGCCCGCGAATCATTCTCGCCTTCGACCAGAGTCATAAGAGAACCGTCGTGACTCCATTGCCCACGATCATATGGACCAGGGTATGCTCGTCCGAAGCTTCTACTAATCTCGGGAGATTGCAAAGCGCGATTTACTAACTCGATCCCTATTCGCTCGCCCACAGCGCGGGGCAGATCAGCAAGAAACGGACCTTGAAGAAAGAGGCGCCCGCTGCCTTTCCCATAAATCTGGTCGTGGAGCAAACGCATCGCCGTGAGCGGCTTATCGCAGACGTTAGAACGGAGGACGATCCAGTCGGTAACCTCGTTGAGCCGATTTTTCCGATGTAACGTGATGACGTCGGGATTCTTCAAAGCAGCTTGGGCGACACAATCGGTAGCGGCTTTGATGCTCGATTTCTCTAACTCGCTGCGCTCTATTGCGAACGCTGTGGAAGCGAAGAAAACCGTTGCCATTCCGAGACAGGCGGGCAGGTATTTCGACATTTCGACCCCCATCACGTGAGGTGCGAGTCCCGACCCAATATCAATGTTTAGAGAGGGCTTGTTTTCGACATTTGTCAATGTCCGAGTTTGCGGCTCGCCTGGCCGGGTCCAGGCGTTCAACCTGCCTGAAGAACGACGGCACATCGCGGCTCGGCGGGAGACTACTGCGCTGCAAATTTCCCTGAGCTAATGACCGTGGGTCGAACGGCGTCGGTCGCGCACGGCACCCGAGCATGATTCCCGCTGCGCCTCACTAACCGGACTTAATTCGTGCTCTCTAGGTTTTCCGGGTTGTGCCAGGACCGGACTCATGCAGTGCAGCAAAATTTTCCCTCACTCTGGTGCGAGTCACCGCCGGATTGCTCCGTAAGCGGAGGCCAACCGACACCGGCTCAGACATGCCGCTTGTGCGTCATCGGCGACCAATTTGAGCGAACGTCGGTCGTGGTTTGCCAGCCAGTCCCGGAGAACGTAACGCGCGGCCCTCAATGCTTGGCTTCGGCCAGCGTCAACGCTGGCGTCGGCGGCGCAATGGCCTTCGGCGCCGGATAGAACACGGCGGCATCACTAGCGCAGCGCTGTGCAAACGCGCGCAACCTGGTCTAGTAGTGCCACTATCGGCACTACCTTTTTTTGGGGCAGTGTTCGCAGGCGCTATTGTTGGTTTTGGCCCTGAATGTTCTGGAGATGCTGGTTTATGAGAGTGTTGCTATTAATGTCGCGAAGTTCCAGACCCCCCGTTACAGCTGCTCCAGCCGAGACGATAGTGCAGTTGTACGCTTGATTGGAATCGATAGACCCACCTATACCACAAGTGTGCCCGGGTAGAACCCCCGTATCCGGGCAAGTGTTGAACGGGGCGGAAACCGGATTCCCGGCCTCGTCTCGGATTGTGATAGTTGGCTTGGCGACCGGAGCATTGCCCGCGTTCAGGAAGTAACAAACCGCGAATTTTTGCGCGCTCCCGGCAAAGAGTGGAGTCGAAGCCAAGGTTACAGCATCTGCCCGTACGCTTATGGGTGCCAGCGCCAAAGCCACGACAAATGCTGCTGCAATTCCAGATACTCGCGTCATGATATTCTCCTGTTGCGTTCAATAAAAGCGCACGGCCGCTCTTCGCCGTTCGCGCGGGAGCGACGAACGCCGACGTACGTGATTGACTTCCGGCTTATGCGATATTCACGCATGAGCGAGTGCGGGTGGTTTAGACCGGCAAAAAAGGGTAGTCGGTTTGATAAAGTGTCGTGCCTGTCCGCTGCCATCGCCCCCGGCGGAAATCTCGGCATCCTTCCCGCGTCAGAGGCAGCTGGAAAAAAATACACCACTGCATGATGACGTGACAACGAAAATCGGCGGGCCATGTTGCCCCTGGTGGAGTCGAGTACGAAGATACCGCGCATCAGCAACGGTTCTCGATGCTTGGCTCAAGTCCGTAGCGGAACGAAAGCCATGCTGTGCATCACAGCAAAATTGGCTGCCGATGTCGGAGATGGGTCAAAACGGCGGTGTCGCAGGGTCCGACTCGGGCGCGCCATTTCCGCTATCCCTCAGTCACCGGACTTAACTCGCGCTCTAAGGGATTTCCGGGTGGTGCCACTTCCGGAGCCATGCAGTGCAGCAAAGACGTTGCGACATGTAACTTGGCGCGAGCATTTTCTTGGGGTGAAGGCGCCAAGCTCCGGTAGCCAGCGACCGCGTCTGCGGCGCATTTGCGCATCAACTTAGCCGGAACTCGCACTTTAACGCGATTTTAGCTGGTCGCGCACGACCGCGATGTGATTGCGCAAGAGGTACATCATGCTCTCGTAGGCAATCGGCCTTTTGAGCTGGTTAGCCCGTTTCTCGAGACGATCGAGCCGCTCGATCAGGTCGGCTATCGGCGGCCCCCCTGCGCCGGCTTCCATCTCAACCTCCAGGAATCGTAGTTCACCGTATAATTGCGCAATCTTTGCCCGCATCAGCCAATTATACAGAGCCGGTAGAAACCGCATGATCGGGTACAGCAAGGCGAGAATCGGGATGAGCAGGACGAGCAGACGGCCAATCAGCGATGCCATCCAGAAGGGAAAATGGCTCTGTAACAGCGGTAGCCCCGACTTGTAGAATTGGACCGCCTCGTCGCTTAGCGGCAAATCGGTGCCTTCGGCCGCGGGGAAACGGCCGGCGTGCTGAAATATTCCAACTCCGGAATGGATCTTCACCGCCGCGCTTAGAAGGAGATCCTGGATGGCGGGGTGCAACTCCTTGCGCACCACCAGGCTGGTTTTGGGGGCGAACAAAGTCAAGTCCGTGGGCGGGAGGTCTTTGGCTAGATCGGCGAGACCCCGGGGCACAGTCACTTTGCTCAGGAACGGATAAAGAGCGACATACGCATCTGCCCGGGCGAAGTTGCCAAGCCTGACACGTTCGTCGGTAATGAGTTGACGCACGATTGGGGAATCCCATTGTGCGACGAAAGCAGCCATATCGATCCGACCGGCCAGCAGCTCGTCGGCGGCGGCCTGTGGCTCGAGCGAAAGCAGTTCGCCCACCTGCTGGTCGAGTTCATTGCGCTTCAAGAGCTCGAACAGGAGCGCGTGGGTGCCGCTGCCTACCGGTCCGATCGAAACCTTTCGGCCGCGCAGGGCACTGGGCGACAGCTCCCGGACCTCGCTCCCAAGAAAAATCCAGACAGGCTCGTAGAACAACGTTCCGAGGGACTCGAGATCCGGTCCGTCTTCTTTGCCTATTGTGCCGTCCTGGATCAACGCGACCTTCACACCGGAATTGGGGTCACGTAGCAACGCCAGATTTTCGATGCTGCCTGCCGTTTCGACCAGTCTAAGCTGTTCCCCGGCGCGTTCGAGTACCGTTTGGTATTGCTTGCCGATCATTTGGAAGCCACTGCTTTCGGGCCCGGTTGCCATTGTGATCGCTCGCGGCGGCATCGTGTTCAGCAGCAGCGCGGCGCCCCAAAAAGCTGCAACGGCTGTCACGCCGATGGCGGCTAGGCGCCAGTTCGCTTGAAGTAAGTTTCCCACTGCGATGCCGCGACCCTCTGACCGTGCCCTGAACAACTGCTTCGCCTCTCACAATGGGAACACTCGCTATTGCGTCACTAGACCACGCGACCATCAGCGCCCGACATGCATTTATGGCAAGCGTACCCTCGGTCGGCAAAGCACGCGTGATCCTGCCTGCATTAAGGCCACCGCCGCGCGTCCCGATCTCACCTCGTCAGCAACGCCGGAGTGCCCAAATCTCCATAGCCTTGTTGCCGCACCGCCCTCCTGCGGCATCGCTTTCCCACTTACTTCCCGACGCGATTTCGTGCCTTGGCGGTTTTCAGCCGCCGGTCGCCGGAGCGTGTGGCGAGATCATCGTTGCCGGCGGCTGAAAACCTGCACAAAACTCGAATCCACCCTTTCGGCGATTATGTCAGCTCTGGCCAGCTGCGGACATAGCGCTGTGCCACAACCGGACTCATGCACTGCAGCATACGGAGACCCTATTCGATCACTTCATTGGCGAGTGCAAGCATCTTGTCGGGAAACGTAATCCCGCGCAGCATCGCGATCGTGAAATTGATGCCAGCATGGCAGCATGCTTAGGGCGCGTAGGTAATTACCATCCAACAGCCTGACCATCTTTGCGATGGTCGGATCCCGCTCTGTAGAAGCCGTGAGTCCGCTGGGCGCTTGTGTTGGCCATCGCAGGTCCTGCTGGCATGACAAGGATTGATTGGAAACCGCCTACGGGAGCGCCATCGACTGAGACTACGTTGTGGCCCATCCGGGCGAGGTCCTGGCCGACCAGGGTATAAAGGTTCGACTCGAGTTCTAGCCGGTTCGACACCTGAAAATGGCGGAAACGAGCCATGTCCGCCGCGGCCTGCATGTTGGCGCCAAGATCGAATATGTTTACCAGCACTTGCGCATGGCCTTGCGCCTGCATGTCACCGCCCATCAGCGTGACCGTCATCAAGGGATTGCCGCCCTTCATGACAAACCCGGCAGAGAGCGTGTTGAACGGCCGCTTATGCGGTGTGATCACGTTCGGGCTGTTCGGGTCGAGCGAGAACAGCGCTCCGCGATTGTGCAACATGAATCCATAACCTGGCACCGTGATGCCCGAGCCGAACAACGCGAAATTGCTGTTGACCCAGGAAACCATGTTCCCTTCGTCGTCGGCCGCCGACAACACGATCGTGTCGCCGCTTGAGAAAGCGGAGGACGTTGGCCCACTCGCCGAGGCACGTTCGGGATTGACTTTGCCGCATAGAGATGCGGCGTGCGCCTTCGACAAGAGCATGTCGATGGGCACCTTCACGAAGCGAGGATCGGCGTTGTAGCGAAACAGGTCCGCGTAAGCGAGCTTCTTGGCCTCAACCAGGAAATGCCAGTATTTCGGATGTCGTGGTCCGAGGCTCGCTAGAGTTGTCCCTTTCATCCATTTCGGTACGCAGGCTTCGAGAATGTTGAGCATGAGATTGGCGCCCCAAGCTTGCGACGGCGGAGGCAATTCATTGAGCGAGTAACCGCGATAATCACTTGCCGCGGCCTCCACCCATTCGCCCGTGTAATTGGCAAGGTCTTCCAACGTCATGCTGCCGCCGAGCGCAGCGGACTTCGCCACGATAGCCTGGGCGATCTCGCCTTTGTAAAACGCGAGCCGCCCGTGCTGCTGTAATAGGCGAAAGGTCTTCGCGAGATCGGGATTGCGGAATATCTCGCCGGCGACTGGTTGTTTCCCGTTTATGTACCAAGTCGCCACCGAATCTGGATCGCGTGAACTGCAGCAGGCCCGGAGCGGCAGTGCATTGGGCAGGCGCCAGTCATTGGCGATCCGCTCTGAGACCGGAAAGCCATTTTCTGCATAGTCGATGGCCGGTTGCAGAACTTCTTTGAAAGTGAGCCTGCCAAAACGTTTAAGGACTTCCTCCCATCCCCAGGCGGAGCCCGGTACGGTCACTGCGAGAATGCCGTAGACCGGCATTCCCGATCCGGGTCCCCAATTGGTTGGATCGGCACGGTAGCCAAGCGAAGCGAAGTGCTCGACTGTCGCCCCTGAGGGCGCCATACCGCTTGCGTTCAAGACGTAGAGTTTCTTTTCCTTCGCGACATAAATTACGGCAAAGAGATCGCCGGCAACGCCGGTCATCATTGGTTCGACCAAGTTGAGCACTGCAGCCGCAGCCACTGCCGCGTCGATGGCATTGCCGCCCCGCAACATCATCTGTAATCCCGCCTGGGCAGCGAGTGGCTGGCTAGTGGCCACCATGCCGTGTGGCGCCATTACCTCGGAGCGACTTTGCGCACGCCAGCCATCCGCACGATCGCCGCGTGCGGCATCGCACGCAGCAGGCTTTTCGTTGCCAATGCAAACCGACAACTGTGGGATCGTCTGCGCAAAACCATGACAGGGCAGGAGGACCACAGCCAGTAATGCGAAGCGACGAATGCCATTCGTACGGATTTTCATGAGCGTCTCTCGGTTTCTGCGCCAGCCTTGACGTGGCCAAAGCGATCAGACTGCATCAAGATCACAGTTGCCGTATTCAATTGCGACGTTCTTACCCTCTACATACCCGATCTCGGCAAGGCCCTGATGAAATGCTGCGACTAGATTTGCCACGAGCAAACCGATGTAAAGGTAACCGATCACGGGCGTTGCCGTTTGGGCCGCACTGGCAATGATGCCGTCGCGCCGCCGAGCGTGAGTATGAATTCTCGGCTTTGGATATATAGATTGCCATGCCTCTCCCATAGGAGGTCATGCCTATGCAGGGGGGGACGTTACCACGCTTCGATTGCGTGACGTGCGGGAAGTCCGCTTACCCTCAAGACTCTCCGTAAATGCGGACCTCCCCGTTCGGCAGCCCAGTGCCAGGAGCCGACATATGCAGTGCAGCAAATTTGGAGCCTTCTCGGCGGAGCTGGATTATATAATTTGGCGATGACCCGGGAGCTTTCGAACATCTGTCCGATAGTGTAGCGTGAGCTTGCAGGCTGACCTCAGGGTTGGAGTCTCCGGTCGCACGCGCGGCGTCGGGCGAGGCCCGCGCCGAAGTTGAAGCTTTCGGACCGGACATGCCGGTCCAGGGAGGAAATCATGCGCAGCAGGAGGAATCCTCGCGGCGAGGATGCGCCGCAAGTTGCCGCCAACGGACTG
>Ga0306925_10001971_pt1 | contig 17308 bp, 16 predicted proteins | sample flu12Cox44000176_FD_203755 | JGI IMG/M metagenome (GOLD analysis project Ga0306925, IMG submission 203755) | Lab enrichment of tropical soil microbial communities from Luquillo Experimental Forest, Puerto Rico - flux8day.12C.oxic.44.000.176 (v2)... | ecosystem: Environmental > Terrestrial >... | reverse complement strand
CTGCCACACGGAAAAGACCGCCCCCTCGGGATCGGCGAACACGCCCATCCGCCCCGCGTCAAACACGTCGAAGGGCTCAGACAGCACCCGCCCGCCCGCCTGGCGCACCAGGGCTGCGGCATCGTCAGCGGAGTCGACGCGGATGTAGGTGTTCCACATGGCCTGCGGCGGCGCGCCAGGGGGCGGCGAGGAGATCGCGGCCACGTCCCGGCCGTCGATGCGGGCCATGTAGTAGTGAGCTCCCGCGTCGGGGGGCATCGCGTCCTCGGTCTGCCACCCGAAGAGCCCGGAGTAGAACCGGGCGGCGTCGGCGGGGTCGGGCTGGTTGGTGTCGACCCAGCATGGCACCCCGGCTGGGTAATCCTCGCGCGTGCTCATGGCGGCAGCCTACAGCGGCTCTCATCGAGCACCCCGGCAGCGAGCCGCTAGAACGGCGAACTGCCCAGTCTGGACGGGCCGATCTTCAGCACTGCTGGCCAGCATCTTTGCTGCGATGGCCCGCCGCAGAAGCCGGTCAGCGCTTCTGATCAGGTGGTCCAGCCGGCGTCGATCTCGTCGGGGAATGCAGTCATCCAGTAGTCGGGTAGAACGTCCCTGAGGGTCTTCCACACGACGACGACCGGATCGCTGCGATCCGCCACGGCCACCAGGACGCCCGGGCCATAGACAGCAAGACGCTCCCTGCACACCCCGCAGGGACTCAGCACGACGGTGCGGCCGCCCCGCTGCCGATGGAGGCAGACGGACGCGACGACGCGCTGATTCAAGCGGTAGGCCCCGCAGTAGGGCTCAATCTCGTGGCATACCTCGACAGAAGCATTCACCGCATCCGGCGCGGTACCGGTGAGGATGGTCCCATCTTCGAGCAGCATCGCTGCGGCCCCGTGATCCCCGTCATCGGGAAAGCGCGAGTCGATCAAGTCCTTACACGAGGCCACGGTCGCAGCCAGGGCTCTCTCATCCACACGGCTACAGTAGCCGCGCACGATTCTGCCGCCGAGCGGGCGATGAGAGCCGCCCAGTCTGAGCCGCTGTGCGGCACCTGGGCAACCGTGTCCGCCGCTCGAGGATTGCGTCGGCGCGGTTCGGGTCAGCCCACGGGGCTCAAGCACAAGCTGGACCGGCCGAGTCGGCGGGCGCGGTCCGGGGGCCAGCGGGCGTGGCGACGGGATTGTCGTGCCCGTGGGTGAGGATGAGTGAATGGCTATCGGAAAGCTCAAGACGGTCGTCCTGGACGCACCGGACATCGCCCGGCTGTCTGCGTTCTACAGCGAGCTGGCCGGCTGGACCCAGAAGTACGCCGACCACGAGTGGATCACCATGACCACAGGCGACGGTTGGCGGATCGGCCTGCAGAGCGCTCCCAACCATGTGCCGCCGCAGTGGCCGGACGCATCGCATCCGCAGCAGGCCCACCTCGACCTGCGGGTACCGGATCTGGCTGCGGGTGCACAGAAAGCGATCGAACTGGGGGCGAAGCTTCTGCGGGAGAACGAGCGCTGGAACACCCTCACCGACCCCGCCGGTCACCCGTTCGACCTATGCCTGGCCGAAAGCAACGAGATGACGACGCTGATGGGCGTGATGCTCGACTGCCCCGACGCCAAGCTGCTGAGCGCGTTCTACTCCGGCTTGCTGGGCAAGCCCGTCACATACGAGGGCGACGGCGTCGCGATGATCGGCGAGGACGGCGCGCAGCCGGTCATGTTTCAGCAGGTCGAGAACTACCAGGCCCCGTGGTGGCCGGATCCGGCGTATCCGCAGCAGTTTCACCTGGACGTGACGGTGCCCGAGATCGAGGCAGCCGAGCAGGGCGTGCTGGCGCTCGGTGCGACCGCACTCGACGGCGAGGGCGAGAACTGGCGTGTGTACGCCGACCCGGCAGGCAAGCCGTTCTGCCTGCTCTGGAACGCCGGCTAGAAACACTACGGAGCCGGGTAGTTACAGGGACGGTGGGCTCGCAAGGCTCTGGCCGCATGGGCGTGGCCGGCGAGCCCCGGCGAGCTTGACCTGGTGCGGTGGTGATGGCTCGGACCGCTGCGGTGGGTCCGGAGGCGGCGACGTAGGCCACGCCGGGGAACTTCACCGCAGCACGAACCCCGGGACCATCGGGTCGTGCGGGTCGATCGAGAACAAGTGCTCGCCGGTGCGGTACGCCGTTCCGGTGACCTGGGGGATGACGGCGGGACGTCCACCGGCGTCGACGGTATCGAGCACGGTTCCGGTGAAGGTGCTGCCGACGATGGAGTCGTGCCGCAACACGGTGCCTGCAGGCAGGCGGCCATCGGCGGCGAGGGCAGCGAGCCGGGCGCAGGTGCCCGAGCCGCACGGGGACCGGTCGACCTCGCCGTCGGCGAAGATCGTCACGTTGCGCTGGTGCACCAGGCGCTCGGCGGCGCCAAGTTCGTCGAACCAGATGGTGCCGTAGATACCGTTCAGGCGTGGGTCGGCCGGGTGTACGGCATGCTTGGTGTCGTTAAGGGCCCACTTGATCTCGCGGCCGAGTGCGATGAGGTCACCGAGGCACTGCGGCGTAACTGCCAGACCAAGCTGGGCGGCGGGCAGGGTCGCGTAGATCGCTCCGCCGTATGCCACCGTCACGCGAACCTTGCCACGGGAGGTGGTCATCGGCACGTCGCTGGCCACCACCCAGCTGGGAACGTTGACGAAGTCGACGGCGACCACCCGCGCGTCTTCGCGGTGCACCCGTGCGGTCACCCGCCCGGATGGCACGTCGATCATTACGTCGATGCTGCCGGTCTCCGGGGCCACGACTCGGCCGGTTTCCACGGCCCAGGCCCCTAGCGCGATGGTGCCGTGCCCGCAGGCGGTCGAGAAACCGTCCTTATGCCAAAACAGCACGCCCAGGTCAGCGCCATCGTCGTCCGGCGGCACGATGAATCCGCCGTACATGTCCGCATGGCCGCGAGGTTCTGAGCACAACACGGCGCGCAGGCCCTGAACCGCGGGGTCCGCCATCGCCCGGGCTCGCCGCTCGGCCACCGTCCGGCCCGGGATCTGTACCGGGGGGTCTGCCACGATCCGGAACGGTTCCCCGCCGGTGTGGTAGTCCGTGGCCGCAATCGTCGAGGGCAGCATGCTGCCAGCGTGCCAGGTAGGCAATCGCGTTGCCAGGCTCAACGTCACGTTCTGTGATTAGTCGAGCTCCTGGCCTGTTGAATGGCTGGTGGGGCTCATGCTGCGACGAGCAGGATGCCGATCGTGGCAAGCCCAAGGCCAGCTCGCTGTACCCAGCGCAGCCGTTCGCCGAGTACCACTCTGGCCAGCAGCACGGTGATCCCGGGGTAGAGCGAGGCCAGCACGACGGCCAGGCCGAACATGCCGATCCTGGTGGCTGCGACGTAGCAGATGTTCGCGATGACATCGATCACGCCTGCGCCGGTCACTGCAAGCAGGAGGTACCGATCGGCACCACGTAGCCGCGGGCCGCGCCTCAGCATGGCTGCGGCGGCCAGGACGACCGCCAGCTCGCCAATCCGCGCGGCCGCCACTGGCCACAGTTCCCCGGTCTGCCCGGCGTTACGGATGAGGAGAAAGAACAGGCCAAAACAGGCGCCAGCCGCGATGCCGTAGGCCATCGCCCGGGTCCGGCGGTTGTGCGGTTGCGCCGCGCTGGTGTCGCGCTCCGAGCTGGCCAGGACGATGGCGACCAGGCATAGCAGCGCGCCGGCGTAGACGGCGGCTCCGGGCCGCTCGCCGCCGGCCAGCGCTACCGTGACCGGCAGGACCGTGGATACCAGCCCGGAGACCGGCGCGACAACGCTCATCGGCCCGGCCGCCAGGCCGGTATAGAAGATGATCAGCCCGAGCCCGCCGATTAGGCCGGCGCCGGTCCCCCAGGCCAAGCCGGCCGGGCTGGGCTGGCCTGGTGACATGGCGGCGGCAGCGAGCGCGACGGCCGCCCCAGCGCCTTCGGCCAGCGTGAGCACCGCCAGCACGTGCAACCTCCGGGCCGCCAGGCCGCCGAGGAAGTCACCACTGCCATACAGCACGGCGGCGGCGAGCCCCAACAGGATCACCATGACTTGTGCCTCCGATCGGCCAGGCCGCGTGCGAGCCGCGGCACTAGCTCCTCATGGGTGACCAGTAAAACTATTTTAGTAGTCACTCAGAGACCGGTCAAAATGTTTAGATGGTCACGAAGTGCTATGCTGTCGGGCATGGCCCTGCCGTTGTGGGTGCCCGGCGAGGAGACCAAGCCGGCCCCGATGCCGCTGCTGCTGGTGCAATCGTTCGTCAACACCTGGGATGGCGACCACGGCTCCGACCTGCTGCTCGATCCCGCAGCCGCCCGCGCCTGGCTGACCCAGGCCGGACTATGGAACGCCGAACGACCGCCGGACCCAGCCGAGCTGCACCTCGCCCGCGGCGTCCGCGAGGGCATCCGCGCGATGCTGGTCACCAATAGCGGCGGCCCCCCGCCCCCGCCCGGTGACCTGCTGCCCCTGCAGGCCGTCGCCCGCGGATCTAGGCCCGCGCTGCAGGTGAGCGCAGGCGGGCAGGTCAGCCTCGGCCTCGACCCCGCCGACGCGCCTGACGCGGCCCTGCTCACGCTGCTCCTGCTGATCCGCGACGCCCAGCGCGATGGCACCTGGCAGCGGCTCAAGGCTTGCGGTAACCCTGACTGCCGGTGGGCCTTCTACGACCGCTCCCACAGCGGCGCCGGCGCCTGGTGCGACATGGCCACCTGCGGCAACCGGATCAAGAACCGTCGGCTCCGGCAGCGGCAACGATGACCGGACGCTGTTGAGGACCGCTGCCTGGGCGGCCCAACGGCTGCGGGAAGTCGCCGCCGAACCGGCGCCGGAAGGCGTCGTAGCGCTCAATCAGGCGGATACTTGCGCACTGGCCGCGGACTAATCTCGGCCGCTCAGCATGCGGCTGCAGGTGGCGGGGCCCTATTAGCGGGACCCGGTGATGTAGTTCGTCAATGCGGTTCGCTCGGTTTCGAGTTCGTCGATACGGATCTTCACCACGTCGCCGATGCTCACGATCCCCTGCAAGCCGCCATCACCCACGACCGGCGCATGGCGGACTCGGCGGTCGGTCATCATGCGCATGACCTCCTCGATCGGGGTCTGCGGCGTGACCGTGTGCACCTCGGCTGTGTAGATAGCCGTGACTGGCTCAGACATCACCGCGGCACCCCGCTGGGCCAGCGCCCGGACGATGTCCCGTTCGCTGGCGATTCCGTCGACCGCGGCGCCGTCATGCGAGACGACGACCGCGCCGATCCGGTGCTCGGCCAGGACCGCCAGAAGGCGCCGCACCCTGGTGTCCGGGGTGACGGTGACGACCTGAGTGCCCTTGGCGCGAAGGACATCACTGATACGCATCGGCCCTCCAGAAACCAGTACGCGGCTGATCGCGTGCCCGTACCGGTACCCTCAGGCTGGAGACTTCAATCGCAGTTGCCGGCAGTTGACCGGTGGCGGCGTACGGCAGTGACCGGGCTCGGTCTGCAGCGCGGGCGGCGAGATCAATGCGAGGCGCCGCGCCTGTGCCCGGTATCAACCTTCGGCGCGCCGCGAGCGCGGCCCTCCGGCCTCAGCCGGGCCTGGACGCGACGAGCAGGAACCGGTGCCCTCTGGTCATGACCGGCCAGGCGCTGGCGTCGTCGTACAAGGCGCGGAGGCGGTCCCGGTGTGTCTCGAGGCTGTACCCCGGGATTGACCAGCTCACCGCCTTCAGGTAGTAGACGACGGCCGCGATGTCGTTGAATTGGATGCGTTCATCGGCCCTGGCAGCTTCTTCGATCACTAGTCCTGCTTCGGTGACCTGCCGTTCGGCCAGCCCGATCCAGCTGTCTGGCTCCTCCGGCATCTCGATGCCAAGCATCTGGGCCAGGTCGTCGTGGTCGTGGTAATCGACCTGTTGGGTCACGAAGGTGCCGCCCGGCGCGAGGACGCGGCTTAGCTCGGCAGCGTGGAATGACTCGTGCCGGTTGCATATCAGGTCCAACGACCCATCGCGGAACGGCATGCGGCCGCCGTCGTCAGCCCCGTCCTGGTCCATGTTGTCGCGGGCTCCCTCGACCTGGATCACGGGGATGCCGAGCGGCAGCAGCCGCCGTCCGGCCATCGGCACGTTGGGCGGCCATGCCTCGGTCGCGACAGTTCTGTTTGCCCGGGCCGGCAGCCGGGACAGGACCTCGCCGCCGCCCGTGCCCATGTCCAGCATCGTCCGGGCCGTGCAGGCTAAGGCCGCGACCCGGACGCTGTAGTCCCACGGCAGCGGTTCACTCCTCGAGCGGCCGTCCAGCCAGGAGAAGTCCCAGCCGGAGAAGGGCGCGTCCATCGCCTCGGTCACGAGCTCGTCGAAGTCCGCCATCCCACAGAGCCTGCCAGGACGGCACGCGCGAGCGCTACGGCAAATCCGCCGGAAAGATCCGCGACGCTGGCGGCCATACAGCTGGCAGGGTGGCCGCCACCGGTGAGGATCCGCCCCGTGCTCGGGCTCGATCCGAGACAGCGCTGAGCCGCCATCGCCGGGCCGTGAGCTGTTGCTGGTGTGCGCCTCGGAGCGGTTTCCGCGGCGCTCGTCTCATTGGTCGGTGCTGAACATGCCCTCGGGTACCCCAGCGATCTCGATGTGGCGCCAGATCGGGCGCCACTGCGGGAGTTCGTGGTAGCGGCGCAGCGCGGCGAGGCCGCCCAGCCAGCCGGCCCAGCCCGGGTACGGCGGGTTGGCGGGGTCGAACCCGCTTTGCGTCACGGTGAGCCGGGTCTTGCCGTCCGAGCCTTCCAGCTCCCAGCTGTCGATCATGCCGTCGGCGAACCGCAGCGTCGCTTTGTGGCCCGGCTCGAACTCGACGAACCTGGCCCCACCGGGGTCCAGCTCGAACCCACCCATCGCGAAGCGGCCGCCCACATAGGGCTCGATAGCCACATTGGCGCCAGACCATCGGCGGAAGTGCTCCGCCTGGGTCATCGAGTCGAATACCGCCTCCGGTGCCGCGTCGATCACCATGGAAGCGTGCAGCTCGTTCGACGTGAAGTCGCACTTCGGCGTCAGCTCACGGCCGGCCAGGTAGTCCGCCAGGTTGGCGATTGCCAGCGTCCAGAACGTCTGCAGCGCGCCACGGGCACCGGCCGTGTCGGCCAGCACCTCCGCGAAACTCGGCAGGTCGCTCTGGCTCAGTGTGACCAGCGTGCCGTCTTCGTCCTCGGCCAGCTCGAACAGCACCGTGGTCTCGACTCCGTCGACGGTCCAGGCGAACCGGATGGTGCGCTCGTCCACGTGCAGCACGCGCTGGTGCGGCGTGGCGCCGTCGGGCGTGTAGCGGCCCCAGAACTCGTACTTGCCGGGCAACTCCACGTCGGCGTACTCGGCCAGCCAGACACGCAGCGCGGCCGGGTCCGTCAACGCCTCGTACACGACTTTCGGCAGGGCCGGAACCACCGCGCGCAGGCGCAGGTCAGGCTCGGTCATCGGGATCTCCCTTCGGATAGCAGGCGACGGCCAGGCGGAACGCGTCGCCCTCGGCACCGCCGTAACGGGTGAACAGATCCTGCAGCGTCTGCTGCAGCTCGTCGAGGAACGCCGCGCGCTGCTCCGGGCGTACCCGGATGTCTCCGGACACGCCGATCGAAGGCAGCTCCGGCCGGGCGAGGTCGAGCGCGGCGACGTCCGCCTGGACGTCCTCCATCAGGTCGACCAGGTAGCCCAGGCTGAGCCGGTCACGGGTCTGGCGCAGCCCGATCCGGCCGACCAGGCTCGGGGACAGCCAGTAGGACCGGCCGGCCGCCTGATAGATCCCCTCGTGGATGCCGCGCACCCGGCGCTCGGCCACCTGGCGCACCAGGCCGGCCTCCAGCAGGCGCTGCACGTGGTAGTAGACCCGCTGCGGGGTCTGGCCGAGCTCGACCGCCACCTCGGTGCACGACCGGGGCTCGGCGAGCTGCCGCAGCGCTTCGATCCGCTGCGGCTTGAGCAGGGCCTCGGCCTGCTCGATCTGGTCGAGGTAGACGACATCTCTCATGACGAAAATCAGTCTTTATGTAAAAGAATTTTTTGTCAATGGATCCCGGTGGGGCGGGATCGGGGCGAACGGCACGGGGCGCACGGCCCGTGGCCGTCCAGCCGTCGGCTTCCGGCCGCCGGGCGGCGATGGGATCAGGGGACGTAGGCGGTGAGGGTGATCTTGGTGGTGTGGTCCGCGGTGACTGTCACTGACACCGGCTGGGACCAGGTCTGGTGGAAGGTACCGCCGCTGCCGGCTGCCAGGAGGTGGGGCGAGCGGTAGGAAACCGAGTATCGCCCGGCGGGCAGCTGGCCGGAGAACACCCCTGTCCTGCCGGTGCGGATCGTGACCACTTGGTCCTGGCTGCCGGTGAACTTGATGGTTCCCGGGATCGCGTGCGTGCCCGGCTGCTGGCCGTGGCGGCCAATCGGCCCGCCGTCCATCATGAGCCTGCCGGTGACGGCGCCGGGCGCGGGGGCTTGGCCACAGGCCGCCGCGCACGCAGCGGGCAGCAGCATGGCAGCCAGGCAAATGACGGTCTGTGCTCGCCTCACGGAATCCTCCCCCGCTGTTGCGCTCCCAGATTGGACGGCGCAGCCGGGATCACGGTTCCCATCGAACGCCAGCCTGCGGCCGTGGCAGATCTGGCCGACATCAAAGGTGAGGCGGCCCGGAGACGATAAGGACTCCTTTCCCTCTCTGCCCGATCCCGTTCTCGATGTGTCACTTCAGCCAGGCGACGTGCTCTACATCCCGCACAACACCCCGCACCGCGCCTCGGCCGAGGGAGGCGTGTCCCTTCACGTGACCGTGGTCGCGGGCCCGCGCACGTGGGCGCACCATCTCCTGTCGGCAGTCCAGGACATACTTCACAACGGCCCCGAATTCTGGGACACCCACGGTCACTGCAGTGGCCCGAAGAAGGCCCGCAGGTCGGCTGCCAGTTCGGCGGGGGCCTCCATCGCGGGGAAGTGCCTGCCGCGGCTGAACTCGCTCCAGTGCGCATCGGGCGGGGCGGGGACCAGTTTCCGCACGGTGGCGTCGGCGCTGAAGACCGCGAAGCCCTGCGGAACGTCCGGCGGCGCGCCCCAGTCGGAGGAGTGTGCTTGCTCGTACAGGGTGTGGGCGGCAGTGGCACCGGAGCGGGTGAACCAGTACAGGCTGACTGTCGTGAGCAGTTGGTCCCGGTCGACTGGCAGGTCGGTCCACTCGTCGACCTTCTCGGCGATCCAGGCAAGTTGCAGCAGCGGTGAGTCGGTAAGGCCGTAGCCGATGGTCTGCGGACGGCTGTTCTGGATCGCCAGATAGCCAGATCCCTCCTTCCGGAATGCGTCCATCCGGTCCAGGATCAGCTTGTCCACTTGGTCGTTCTCGTCGAGCCGGTCGGCCATCCCGGGAAGGAAGGTGACGGTGGCCGCGGCCGTCACAGGATCGGTCACCACGTGCATGCCGAGTACGTGCTCGCGATCGAGGCCAGCGATCATGCCGGACACCCCGCCGCCGATATCGCCGCCATGCACGCCATACCGCTGGTAGCCGAGCCGGCGCATCAGCTCGGCCCAGGCGCGCGCGGTGCGGCCCATCGCCCAGCCGGTGCCGCTCAGCGGGGTGGAGAAGCCGTATCCGGGCAGGGATGGCACGACGAGGTGGAAGGCCTGGCCGGTGGGCGGGGTGACCAATGGCTCGATCAGGTACAGGAATTCGGCGACCGAGCTGGGGTATCCGTGGGTGAGCATCAGCGGTTTGGCGCCGGGCTGGGCGGACGTGACGTGCAGGAAGTGGATGCGCTGGCCGTCGATCTCGGTGATGAACTGCGGATAGGAGTTGAGTTTCGCCTCGGCGGCGCGCCAGTCATATCCGGTGCGCCAGTAGCCGGCGAGGTCGGTCAGGTAGTCCAGCGGGACGCCGCGCGGCCAGCCGGTGCCAGGCAGCTCGCCTGGCCAGCGGGCGGAGACGAGCCGTTCGTGCAGGTAGTCGACGTCGGCCTGGGGGATCTCGATCCTGAAGGGCTGGATCGCGTCGCTCATCACGCTTCTCCTTGTCGATGCGGCCGCTTCGGCCGGGCCGCGCGCTCATGCGGAGAAGGCTAGGATCAATAGCGGAACGATTCGTTCCTAGTTAGCTCGCAGGATTGACGAATGCTGGAAACCTCGGCGCGGCTGCTGCGCTTGCTGTCGCTGTTGCAGGCCCGCCGCGACTGGACCGGTGCCGAGCTCGCCACCCGGCTTGGCGTCACCACCCGCACCATTCGCAACGACATGGGCCGGCTGCGGGGCCTCGGCTACCCGGTCGAGGCCCGGGCGGGCGTGGCCGGCGGGTACCGGCTCGGTAGCGGTGGCGCCCTGCCGCCGCTGCTGCTCGACGACGAGGAGGCCGTGGCGGTCGCGATCGGGCTGCGTACCGCCGCGGGCGGCTCGATTGCGGGAATCGGGGAGACCTCGGTGCGCGCGCTGGCCAAGCTGCAGCAGGTGCTCCCGGCGCGGCTGCGCCGCCGGGTCCGCGCCATCGGCTCGTACGCGCTGCCGATGCCCTCACCCGGCCCGCAGGTGGATCCCGACGTGCTGACCATGATCGCGGCCGCCTGCCGGGATCATGAGCTGCTGCGGTTTGGCTACACAGCACACTCCGGCGCGGTCAGCCGCCGCTCGGTGGAACCGTACCGCCTGGTAAACGATCGGCGGCGGTGGTACCTGGTGGCCTGGGACACCGCCCGGGACGGCTGGCGCACATTCCGGGCAGACCGGATCGAGCCGCGGACCCCGGCCGGGCCCCGCTTCACCCCCCGGGCGCTGCCGCCCGACCGGGAGATCGCCGCCCAGGTGGCACGCGGTGCGGCTGAGGCGACCTGGCGCTACCGGGCGCGGGTCATCGTGCAGGCGCCCGCGGCGCACGTGCAGGCCCGGCTGCCAGTCCCGGTGCCGGTGGAGCCCCTGGGCGAGGACCGGTGCGCGTTCGAACCGGGCTCGGACCATCCGGAACTGCTCGCTCTCTACCTGGGAATGCTGGGCGCGGACTTCACAATTGTGGGCTCGCCCGAACTGGTCACCGCGCTCCGCACGCTGACCAGGCGCTACCAGCGCGCGATTGACACCAGCCAGCAGGCACTGTCGCCATCACCGGCAACGACTGAGTGAGCCGCAGCTCAACCCCCATAGAGCACCTCCCACGCGCCTGACGCCGCATCGAGTTGCCGGGGTGGCCGCCCGCGGTGCACGGACGGGAACGCAACTCGCAGCGTGTAAGGTCGGTGCCCGCCGTTGTACCGGGCGGGACGGCATCTTGCCCGCCGACCGTCACGGCCGCGTTACTGAGTGACCTGCCTGGGGGCAAATTGACCGGAAAGGTGCATCTTGTGCGTATTGGTCCCACTCGGCGCGTGTGAGGGATTGTCCTGCCAAGGCGCATAGATACGGCACGATGCTGTTTATCCCGGGCAGATCTTGGCCCGGTGTGATCACATTCCGCAGCCTGATGGTGTGGTCAAAGCTGCCGATAGCTACGTCTTTCCCGTCTGGGCTGAACGCCACCCAGCCGACCGGCCCGGACCCGCCGGTCAGGTGCCTGCTTAGCAGGTGGCCGCTGGCGCGGTACCACAACAGCACCGATCCATCCGCGGTGCCGCCGGCCACAGCCGTCCCGTGCGGGCTGAATGCCACCGAGTCGACCGCGCCAGAGCCGCCGGTCCGGAGCGTGCCTAGCAGGTGGCCGCTGGTGCGGTACCACAACAGCACCGATCCATCCGCGGTGCCGCCGGCCACGACCGTCCCGTGCGGGCTGAATGCCACCGAGTCGACTGCGCCAGAGCCGCCGGTCCGGAGCGTGCCTAGCAGGTGGCCGCTGGTGCGGTCCCACAACAGCACCGTTCCGTCCGCGGCGCCACCGGCCACGACCGTCCCGCCTGGGCTGAGCGCCACCGAGTCGACCGTGCCGGTGCCGCCGGTAAGGACCGCGATGCCGGGGTGTTTGGCGGCGGTGCGCATCGCATTGCTGGCGTCGGGATTGTTGGGGTCGGTAAACCATGCTGCGATGCTCCATAGCTTGGAGCGAGCGGGATTGGCGCCGCCGAGTTGATGGCTTCGGTTGACCAGTCGCGCAGAAAGCGCCGCGTTACGCTCCTGTCTGGCCACCGCGTTGAGGTGAACAGTGAGCACCGTGGTCACAGCGAAGCCCAGCGCCAGGGCCGTCAAGGTCGCGAGGAAGCCGCGCCGCCGGTGCACGCGACGCCGGTTGGCGGCGTCGCTGGCGTGGAGGAAGTCACGTTCGGTCTGGCTCAGTGGCAGGTATCTCACGGGGTCGGCACGGATTCGAGCGGCGGTTTCGGCGGCTGACTGAAGCAGGCTGCCGGTGTAGAGGTAGGACGGGTCACCGGAGTGGCGTGCCCACTCGGCCGCAGAGTGGTGCAGCCGGGTACGTGCGATGCGGTCCGCGTGCGTGTCGGCGAGCCATGTGTCGCGGAGCAGTGGCCAAGCGGTCAGCAGTGCTGCGTGGCTGATCTCCACGGTGTCATGCCCGAGGGTGAGCAACCGTTCAGCGGCGAAGGCCTCGATGACGTCCGCCACGTCCTTGGCCTGGGCTGCGCTCTTACCCTCGGTCAGTTCCGCCCTGCTGGCGCTATCGGCGCTGTTCACCCCGTCGCTGTTGGCGGCGGCAAGGCGGGTGAAGACCTGCCGGGCCGCGCCTTGCTGGGTTGGGGTGAGGTGTTCGTAGGTGCGCTGTGCCCGGTCGGCGATGGCCGCCTCGATGCCCCCGGCCCGTTCATAGTCGGCCAGAGTGAGAGCTTCCCCGGTTCGGCACCGCCAGGTCTGATCAAGCGCCTGCGACAGCCACGGTAGTGCCCCCGCGCCGAGGAGTCTGGAATGGCTGATTCGCGCTTCGGTCAGCAGAGCGCCGACCAGGTCGTCATCGACTCGGGCGCCGGACTTCTTGGCGGGCTCGGTAATGGCCATCCACAGTTGCCGCTCGGTCATAGACGTAACCAGGTAGCGGTCGCGGACCGCGCTGGCCAGCTCGGGGTAGTTCCCGCAACCGGGCGTACAGTCAGCGCGCACCCCCAGCACGACCAGCGCCGCAGGTGCCTGACCCGGCCCCTGCCCGGTGGTCGCGGCAGCATGCAACGCCATGATGAATGCTCGCCGCTGCCCCTCATCGGCACATAAAGTGAACAATTCCTCGAACTGGTCCACAACCAGCACTACCCGCTGCTGATCCCGGCCTGCCGCAGGCCTTTCCGGTTCTTCCCCCGGCCCGCGTCGTTGCGCCAAGGCGGCCTGGCGCACCGTGAGCGCGAAACCGGCTGGATCGGTGCCAAGCCCCCGCCGTACGCCCGCAGCGTCCGTCCCGGTCAGTAGCCCCACCCGCAGGGCCAGCTCGTCTAGTGGTGCGCCGGTCGGGCTGAACACCAGACACGGCCACGAGGCCGCTCCTGGCGCGCCTTCCAGCCCGGCCCTCCGCAACTGTGGCAGGACCCCTGCGCACAGCAGCGACGACTTCCCCACGCCCGATGCCCCAGACACCACCAGCAAGCCCGCACCCGCCAGCAGCCGCGCCATCCGATCCAGGATCTCGCTGCTGGCTGCCTCACGGCCGAAAAACAATCCCGCGTCCTGCTCCCCGAACGCCTTCAGCCCTTGATACGGGGACCCGGCCAGCGCCCCCGGCGACCGCTGCGTCCCGGCCTGACGGCCAGCCGCGCCACCAGTGGCACCGGGCCGGGCACTGCTGGCGGCTAGCACATCGCCAGCCGGCGCCCGGCCAAGGGCCGCAGCGACGAACACCTCGCGTGCTGGCCCGTCCATGTCCAGCGCACCGGCCAAAAGCACCGCGGTGTCTTTGCGGGCGGTGCGGTGGATGCCCCGCTCCAAGTCACTGATCGCCCGCGGGCTCAACCCGGCCGCTCCGGCCAGCTCCTCCTGCGTTAGCAGGGCCTGTTCCCGCAGCTGCCGCAACAACCCCGCGAAGTCCAGCTCCGGCTGCTCGGTCACCCCACCAGCACCCCCAGGCCCGGTCCCACTGCCACCCGGCTCCGACAGGCTTGGACCAACCGTACGCGCGCCGCCGAGCGGCCGCTATCCCTGTTGTAGCCGGCAGATCTGAAGGCGGCGCGTTCTTGCCCGTACCAGGTCAAACGCTCCAGCCTGGGCGGCCAACCGGTTCGTGTGGCTAACAGGTGGCCACAGCTGGCCGGGGCGCCGGTACCGGGTGCGCTGGCGGTGACGGCGATGCTGGGGTGTCAGGTTTCCCCGGGTGCCGCGAGCACGCAGTGGGTGCCGCGGTAGATGGTCGGCAGGCACTTGTTGCAGTGGATGCACAGCGATCTCACTGCGGGATCGGCCTGCATGCGCCGGATGAGATCGGGCTCGCGCAGCAGCGCCCGGGCCAGCGCGACGAACGTGAAGCCCTCGGCCATGGCCAGGTCCATTGTCTGCTTACGGGTGATCCCGCCCAGGAGGATGAGCGGCAGGGTCAGCGCGGCGCGGAACTGGCGGGCGCGGTCGAGGAGGTAGGCCTCCTGGTAGGGGTAGCTGCGCAGGAACCGGCCGCCGGCAAGCTGGATGCCCGCCCGCAGCGGCTGCGGGAACACCGCGGCGAACTCACGGATCGGCGCATCCCCGGTGAATAGGTACATCGGGTTCAGTAGCGAGCTGCCCGCGGTGAGCTCTAGCGCATCCACGCTCCCGTCAGCTTCCAGCCACTGGGCGACCTGGATGCTTTCGTCCAGCCAGAATCCGCCGGGCACGCCGTCGTCCATGTTCAGCTTGGCGGTGATGGCGAGCTGGCCACCGACGGCGTCCCGCACCGCGCGGGCGATGTCCCGGGCCGGGCGCGCCCGGTTGGCGAGGCTACCGCCGAACTCATCGGCGCGCTTGTTGAGCCGAGGACTCAGGAATGAGCTGACCAGGTAGTTGTGCCCGAAGTGGAGTTCCACCGCGTCGAACCCGGCTTCGCGTGCGAAGACCGCGGCCTGGGCACGGGCGCGGGTGATCCACTGCAGGTCGCTGGCGGACGCGGCCTTGGTCATGCGCATGCTCAGCGGGCTGGGCCGGCGGGTCGGCGCGAGCGCGGGCAGCCGGTTCGAGGCAGCGTTGGCGACCGGGCCCGCATGCGCGATCTGGGCGCAGACCGCGGCTCCTTCGGCGTGGACCGCGTCGGTGAGCCTGCGCAGCCCCGGCACAGCTTCGGGGCGCATCCAGATCTGGTGGCGGTCGGTGCGGCCCTCGGGCGACACCGCGCAGTACGCAACCGTGGTCATGCCGACCCCACCGCGGGCGGGCCGCAGGTGGTAGGCGATCAGATCATCGGTGACCAAAGCGTGCGGCGTCATGCCTTCAAAGGTCGCGGCCTTGATGACCCGGTTCCGCAGTTCTACCGGGCCCAGCCGCGCAGGCGCGAAAACGTCGGCGACGGCTACCACCTGAGCTGGGCGACCCTGTCGTAATCAGCCGAGGAGTACCCAGCCAAGCCTTCCGACAGGGCGAAGATCCACTGCGCCACACTCAGGGACAACGCCATGCGGCTGCACCGGGCGCAGAAGTGAGGCACCTCCAACCGGACCGAGTCGTCGGCCTCGAGCCGCACATAGATCAGCGTGGATCCCGGTAGCATCCGCCAGCCATCACCTTCGCGTGCGAGCGTGATGGCCCGTTGTTCGGCGTGTGTCCGGCACTGGTCGTGGTGGCCGAACTCCCCGAACTTGCAGTAGCAGTGGTCTTCCCCGGGATATGGCACGCCGTTGTTGCCCCAGGCCAGCAAGCTGCCATCTTTCACGAGCACCGCGGCATGCCGGGTCCGTGCATGGGAGTCCCTGGCCAGTTCCGCCGCCCGCTCGACCATCTGCTGCGCCACGTGGCTGTCTTGCCGGTTGAGCGGCCGCCACTGGGGTTGCTGCCCTGGTTGCACGCCTACCATCCCTTCGCAGCGAAGACTAACCCTTCGTCCAGCGACCCACCATGCCGCGTCCGCTCTCTATGCCGCGAACGGGGATCCCGCGCCCGTCCGGGGTAGCGCTGAACCGGGCCCGGTGCCGGGACGTGTGAATGGGAGATGCGCGGGCCGCCAGAGCCCGCCGAATGCTGCCCAGGTTCCCGTAACAGGAGGCAGAAGATGAGCAAGATCAGGTGGCTGCTGGCCGCGCTGGGTGTGGCCCTGGTTAGCTTGGCGCCGGTGCTGGGGGCGTCCGCCCCGGCAGGCGCCGACCCCGGCACAATCCTCAAGTTCACCACGATGACCCCGGTCACCGGGCCCTACGTCGGCGCCGCCAACCCGATCCGCACGGTGCCCGGCGGCGGGCTGCCGTGGATCATCACCGCCGGGAACGGCGCCCTCAAGAGCGACGGTCACCTCATCGTGCACGTGCGCGGCCTGGTCCTGGCCGACCAGGCTCCGGTTCCGCCCGCGCTGCAGGGCACCAACCCCGTCCCCGATTTCGAGGCCATCGTCAGCTGCCAGACCATCAGCGCCACTGGCGCGGCCAGCATCACCAACGTCAGCACCGCCCCGTTCCCTGCCAGCACCGCCGGGAACTCCGACATCAACGCCACGGTGCGCCTGCCCCACCCGTGCATCGCCCCCATCGTGTTCGTGTTTGGCGCGCCGAACGTCGGCTGGTTCGCAGCCACCGGGGGCTGAGCAGGCAGCCCCCGGTGGCCCGGCCGCGCGGCCACCTGTATCGGCGCTTGGTGCCAGATACCACTCGCCGCAGTGATGGCCGCCTCCAGCAAGGGCTGGCGGTCATGCCGGGAGCCCGGCCGGTCATCGCCAGCGGGCCGCTATGTCGTCGAGGAGTGACCTCAGCGCCTGAGCGGCGCGGTGGAACCCCTCCGGCCCGCTGAAGCCGCCGTAGCGTCCGGCCTGTGCCAGGTGCGGTTCGAGCGACAGGTAGCCCTCGAAGCCCGAGTCGGCCAGCGCCGTGAGCGTCTCCCGCAGTTGGCCGTCGCCCTGGCCAGCTGGCACGACCTCGCCGGTGGCTGCCAACGCGTCCTTGATCTGCAGGTAGACGAGGTAGGGCCGGAGCAGGCCATAGCCTTCGGCGTGCGGCTGGACACCGCACTGCACGAAGTTCGCTGCGTCGAAGGTCGCTCGCAAGGCCAGGGAGCCGACGGCCGTGATGAGGTCGGCACACCGTTGCGGGATGTCGCCGTAGATCTCCTTCTCGTTCTCATGCGCCAGGATCAGCCCTCGCTCCTCGGCGAGTTGTGCCAGCGCGCCCATCCGGTCGATGACGCGCTGGCGATGGCGCTCCGGCGGCTCACCAGGCGGGATGAAGAACGAGAACACGCGCACAATCGCGGTGCCGAGCTCGGGGGCTATGTCGGCGACGCGCCGCAT
>Ga0306925_10001969_pt1 | contig 17313 bp, 13 predicted proteins | sample flu12Cox44000176_FD_203755 | JGI IMG/M metagenome (GOLD analysis project Ga0306925, IMG submission 203755) | Lab enrichment of tropical soil microbial communities from Luquillo Experimental Forest, Puerto Rico - flux8day.12C.oxic.44.000.176 (v2)... | ecosystem: Environmental > Terrestrial >... | reverse complement strand
GGCAGCAAAAGCCTTGATAGCACGTGAAGGCCCCGCGCGAAGCCTTGTAATTGTGCGCAATCGGGATTAGCTCCTGCCCAATAATCGGACAAATTGATGATGCAAAAGGCGGCTGCGCCCAAAGTCAGCTTTGTTTCACTCGGTTGCCCCAAGGCGCTGGTGGATTCCGAGCGCATCATCACGCGCCTGCGCGCCGAGGGCTACGAGCTTGCGCGCAAGCATGACGGCGCCGATCTCGTCATCGTCAACACCTGCGGCTTTCTCGACAGCGCCAAGCAGGAATCGCTCGGCGCGATAGGGCTGGCGATGGCGGAGAACGGCAAAGTCATCGTCACCGGCTGCATGGGCGCGGAACCCGAGCAGATCGAGGCCGCCTACCCCGGCGTATTGTCGATCACGGGACCGCAGCAATATGAGAGCGTGCTCGATGCCGTGCATCGCGCGCTTCCCCCGGTCCACAATCCGCACATCGACCTCGTTCCGCCGCAGGGCATCAAGCTGACGCCGCGGCATTACGCGTACCTGAAGATTTCCGAAGGCTGCAACAACCGCTGCAGCTTCTGCATAATCCCGAAGCTGCGTGGCGATCTGGTGTCGCGGCCCGCCAATGACGTGCTGCGCGAGGCCGAAAAACTGGTCAGCGCAGGCGTGAAGGAGTTACTGATCATTTCCCAGGACACCTCGGCCTATGGTGTGGACTTGAAGTATGCGCCGAGCCCGTGGAAGGACCGCGAAGTCCGCGCCAGATTCCTTGATCTTGCGCAAGCGCTCGGCGAGTTCGGCGTCTGGGTCCGCCTGCAATATGTCTACCCCTACCCGCATGTCGATGAGGTCATCGGCTTGATGAGCGAAGGCAAGGTGCTGCCTTATCTCGATATCCCTTTCCAGCATGCTAGTCCCGAGATCCTCAAGGCGATGAAGCGTCCGGCGGCCCAGGAGAAGACGCTGGCGCGGATTTCGAAGTGGCGCGAGGAATGCCCTGAGCTGACGCTGCGATCGACCTTCATCGTGGGCTTTCCCGGCGAAACCGATTCCGACTTTGCTTATCTGCTCGATTGGCTCGAGGAGGCGGAGATCGACCGCGTCGGCTGCTTCAAATATGAGCCGGTCGCAGGCGCCGCCTCCAACGCGCTTGGCGGCGCAGTGGCCGATGAGGTGAAGCAGGAACGCTGGAACGCGCTGATGGCACGGCAGCAGAAGATTTCCGCGCGCCGGCTGAAACGAAAAGTCGGCACGCGCCAGCAAGTCATCGTCGACGAGGTCGGACCGACCGTTGCCAAGGGACGCTCAAAGGCCGATGCGCCGGAGATCGACGGTGCCGTCTATCTGTCGGGCCGGCGCCCCTTACGCGTCGGCGAAATCGTCACTGCGAAAATCGAACGATCCGACGAATACGATCTGCACGGCAGCGTATCAGGCTTCTGAACAAGCGCTGAACTTGGCTCCGATACGCATTCGCTTGCCGCTCGCGACCGTCTTGCTTTCGTGCTCGATCGCCCGACGCGATACCGGAATCGGGCGCGCCAGTCCGCCCGCTATGCCGTCGTCGTCGCCGAGGAGCAGCGATCCATGAACACGCGTGTCCGACATCTCGCCGATCCGACCGAGGCGGAGATTGCACAGCTGTCCGAGGTCTTGATTGACTGCGTCGAGGGCGGTGCTTCGGTGAGCTTCATGCTCCCGCTGTCATCGGAAAAGGCCCACGCCTTCTGGGGTGGCGTTGCGGCCGATGTCCGTAGCGGCAAGCGGATCCTGCTGGTCGCCGACGATGAGGCTGGCATTGCCGGCACCGCGCAGATCGCGCTTGACATGCCCGAGAACCAGCCACATCGCGGCGACCTAGCAAAAATGCTGGTGCATCGCCGCGCCCGCGACCGCGGATTCGGCGCAGCACTGCTGCGGGCCGCAGAAGAGGCGGCCCGCGACGCCGGCGTGAGCCTGCTCGTGCTCGACACGGTGACGGGCGGCGCGGGGGAGCGGCTCTACCAGCGACTCGGCTGGCATCGGGTCGGCGAGGTCCCCGATTTCGCGCTATGGCCCGGTGGCGGCTTCTGTGCGACCACCTACTACTACCGCAAGCTCGCTTGAAGCATTTATTTCCGCGGTTTTGCCGCGCATGAAGTGCGCCTTGACATCTCCATCCCTCAGGCTGTATGAGCGCAGCCCATGATTTTGAACCGGACCAAAGCCCGCGCCCGTTGCCGCCGTCACTACCGTGACGACGACGGGTCGCGCCATGTCCGACGACATCGCTGAACAACTGGATCAGCAAGGTTTTCGAGAAGGCCGCACCCGAAAAGTGCGGCCTTCTTGCGTTTCGGCCCGCCCCTCACCTCAAACCACCGGGAGTTCGACATGTCCAACGCCACTCATCCGTTCGATGCGCTGATGGAAATCACCGCGCGGCCGCAGGTCGTGTTCGTGCGTGGCGAAGGCTCTTTTCTGTGGGACGACAGCGGCAGCCGCTATCTCGACTTCGTCCAGGGATGGGCGGTGAACTGCCTCGGACACTCGCCGCAGGTCGTGGCGGACGCACTTGCGGTGCAAGCCCAACGGCTGATCACTCCGAGCCCGGCGTTTTACAACGACATGAGCCTGAAGCTGGCACAGGCGCTGGTCGAACAAAGCTGCTTGGACCAAGTGTTCTTTGCCAATTCTGGCGCGGAAGCCAATGAAGGCGCGATCAAGCTCGCGCGCAAATACGGCGCGCTGCATAAGGATGGTGCGCACGAAATCATCACCTTCGAGGGGGGATTTCACGGTCGAACGTTGGCGACGATGTCGGCATCGGGGAAAAAGGCGTTCGAACCTCTGTTCGAGCCTAAAGTCTCGGGATTTCCCAAGGCGCGCCTGAACGACCTGGCTTCGGTCGAGCGGCTCATCAACGACAGGACGGTCGGCGTGATGCTCGAGCCGATCCAGGGCGAAGCCGGCGTCTGGCCGGCGACAGATCGGTTCCTGCGTGACCTACGCGAACTGACGACAGCGCATGGCCTTCTCTTGATCCTGGACGAGATTCAGACCGGCTTTGGCCGCACCGGCAAGCTCTTCCACTACGAGCACGCCGGCATCACGCCGGACATCATGACGCTCGGCAAGGGAATTGGCGGCGGCGTTCCGCTCGCCGCCTTGCTGTCGACGGAGGCGGCTTCCTGCTTCGAGCATGGTGATCAGGGCGGCACGTTCTGCGGCAATCCCTTGATGTGCGCGGCAGGGCTTGCCGTTCTGCGGCATGTCTCAACGCCCGCTTTTCTGAAATCGGTGACGGATACCGGTCTTTATCTCGAAGGCGAACTGCAGCGGCTTTCCGTGCGGCATGGTCTTGGCGAGGTTCGCGGCCGGGGTCTCTTGCTTGCGCTCGATCTGAAAATGCCGATCGCCGCCTCGATCGTGGCGGAGGGGTTCAAGGAAGGCGTGCTGCTCAACGCCCCGAAGCCTGACACACTGCGCTTCATACCGGCTCTCAACGTCGCCCGCGAGGAAGTCGCTCTCGTGATCGATTGCCTCGACGGTGTCCTGACCAGAATGGGTGCGGCCAGACGGGTCGCGTAATCGAAGGTCGCCATCACAGGAGAGAAGGATGAGACGATTGCACCTGCCGGTGCTACCGCTTTGCGGCGGCTGCCCCTGCGGAGCAGTGCGTTTCGCCGTCAAGGCCATGCCGCTCCTCGTCTATGCCTGCCACTGCGGCGAATGCCAGAGGGCCTCGGGCAGTTCCTTCGGACTGTCGATGCCCGTGGCTGCCGACAGTTTCGCTCTGACGAATGGCAAACCGAGGTCGTGGCGCCGGGCCGGCGCCAGCGGCGTCGAGAGCATCTCATGGTTCTGCGCCGATTGCGGTGGCCGCATCTTCGGCGAGCGAGCCAGCGGTCCCGAAATCATCAGCGTGCGCGCCGGAACGCTCGACGATACATCCTGGCTGCGGCCGGTCGCCCATATCTATCTGCGCAATGCGCAAGCTTGGCAGAGAATCCCGAACCATGCGGAGTGCTTCGATGTCCTGCCGGCCGACTTCCACCCGCTCAGTGAGCGGTGGCGGCAGATGTGGCGTGAGCCATCGTTTTGACCACGAAAGCGGCTTAAGGCTTCAAAATGGAGGCGCCCGTCGTTGCCCGGCTCTCCAGATCGATATGGGCCTTGGCGGCGTCCTTGAGCGCATAGGCATGGTTGATCGGCACGTGCAGTTTGCCGTTGATGACGGCGGCAAACAACGTGTCGGCGCCTTCGAGCAGCTCCGAGCGTTTGCCGATGTAGTCGTTGAGCTTCGGCCGCGTCGCAAACAACGAGCCGTGGCTGTTGAGTTCGGCTATCGAGAACGGCGGGACCGGCCCTGAAGCGTTGCCAAAACTCACGAACATGCCGCGTGGTTTGAGGCAGGACAGCGAGCCCGGAAAGGTCGATTTACCGACGCCATCATAGACCACATCGCACAATTCGTTGCGGCTGATCTGTTTGACGCGTGCGACGAAATCCTCCTCATTGTAGAGGATGACGTGATCACAGCCATTCGCCAGCGCAAGGTCGGCCTTGGCCTTCGAGCCGACCGTGCCGATGACGTGCGCGCCCAGCGCGCTCGCCCATTGGCATGCAAGCAATCCGATACCGCCGGCAGCAGCGTGGATCAATACCCGATGGTGCGGCTCGACCTTGAAGGTCTTGTGCAGCAGATACCAGACCGTCAGCCCCTTCAGCATCAAAACCGCGCCCTGCTCGTAGGTGATGTGATCGGGCAGTTTGACGAGCTTTTCCGAGGGGATATTGCGTTCGCTCGCATAGCCACCGAGATTGGCATAATAGGCGACGCGGTCGCCGGGATGGAAATTCGTGACGCCGGCGCCGACGGCGAGAACCTCACCGGCGGCTTCATTGCCGGCGATGAATGGCAGGCCCGGCGCCTTGTAGAGACCGGTGCGATAATAGACGTCGATGAAGTTCAGCCCGACGGCATGCTGGCGGATGCGTATCTCGCCGGGGCCGGGCGCGGGCACGTCGACGTCTTCGTAGACCAGGGCCTCCGGACCCCCTACCTTGTGCACGCGCACGGTCTTGGCCATCTTGCGGTCCTCTCCGGCATTTCCCAAGATGAGCGAAAGCCATCAAGGCCGCAATGTCAACTCGCTGCTCTCAAGTGTGCCGCGGAGATCAATTGGTTAACGTCCTCTTCTTTCGGTTGCGCTTGGCAAGAACGTTGAAGAATTCCACCGCCGCGGAAAACGCAATGGCGAAATAGATATAGCCGCGCGGAATGTGGAATTTGAAACCATCCGCGACTAGCGCGACGCCGATCAGCACCAGAAAGGCCAGCGCCAGCATCTTGGTAGTGGGATGCGCCGCGACAAATCGCGCTACCGGACCGGACGCCACGTACATTACCACGCAGGCAATGATGACCGCCGTGATCATGATCGCGAGATCCTGCGCCATGCCGATCGCGGTGATGATCGAGTCCAGCGAAAACACGATGTCGATAATGATGATCTGGACGATCACCCAGAAGAACGCCGACGACCTTCGGTTCTCGTCGTTCGCTTCATCGCCCGCCTCCACTTCATTGTGGATTTCGTGGGTCGCCTTTGCAATCAAAAACAGCCCGCCGCCGATCAGGATGACGTCGCGCCAGGAGAACGCCGCACCGCTTATGGTGAAGAGGGTCGCAGTGAGTCCGATCAGCCAAACCAGAACGCACAGCAACAGGATACGGAATGCCAGCGCCAGCGCCAGCCCGATCTGACGCGCTCGCTTCGCCTGTGCCGGCGGGATGCCGGAGACGCTGACCGACAGAAAGATGACATTGTCGATGCCGAGCACGATCTCGAGCGCCGTCAGCGTCAACAGCGCCGCCCACGCTTCGGTGCTGGTCAACAACTCGATCATGCGTTGAGCGATCGGACAAACCGGATGGCCGCGTCGCATCCGACCACGTAGACGGCGATGGCGCAGAGCGCCAGGGTGACGGCGATACCGGCCTGGAAATCGTTGATCAGCGCGACCATCGCAAGCGCCGTCCATGCACCGATCAGGGATAAGGTCAACCAGCGCAGGCGGACGACGCGAACCGGATGAAGGACATGGAACGGAACGAAGGTCAGTACGATCAACATAGCGACGGCAAGGCTCGACCAGACCGGCGGCAAGCGAAGCAGGAACAGATAGAAAGCCGCGATGTTCCACAACCCGGGAAAGCCGCGAAAATGATTATCCGCGGATTTCATGCGCCGATCGGAAAAATACAGCGCGCCGGAAACGGCGATGCCCACTCCCAGGAGGGGCGCTGCGATCGGCAGCAACAGGCCGCTGGCTGTAATGGCGTAAGCGGGAACGAATACATAGGTGACGAAATCGACCACGAGGTCGAGCACGTCACCCGACCAATTGGGTTGCAGGTGCACCACGTCCAGCCGGCGCGCGATGGGACCGTCCACCGCATCGATGACCAGAGCGACCCCGAGCCACCAGAACATCGCGGCCCAATGTTCGCGTACCGCCTCGAGCAAGGCGATCAGGGCGACACCCGCGCCCAGGGCGGTGAAGATATGCACTGAAAATGCGGCTGCGCGCACGAATGGAGGCGCATGAGAGGGATGCTGCTTACGTGCGTGATCCATGTTGACTGCTGTCGCCGGGTTCCAGTCACTGCTATCAGAAATCGCCGGCATTTGTACATGCGCAGTTGTCGCGCTTTCTGACGGCCGTTTCGATCGAAAGCCGGCATGGTGACGGGCTTGAAATTGCCGGGGGGAGTGTCATCTGTTCTGATATGAGCGACGTATCCATCGCGTATGACGTGGTCGTGGTCGGTGGCGGTCCTGCGGGACTCGCCTCGGCGATTGCGTTGGCGCAGGCCGGCGCGCGCACCGCCTTGGTTGCGAGGCGCGCGCCCTACGCCGACAACCGGACCACAGCGCTTTTAGATGGTTCGATCGATTTTCTGCAGACACTGCAAGTGTGGCCGCGCTGCAAGGACAACGCCGCAGCCTTGCGCGTCATGCGTCTGGTCGATGACACCGGCCGCCTGATCCGGGCTCCAGAGGTGCGCTTTTGCTGCGAGGAGATCGGCCTCGATGTGTTTGGCTACAACGTCGAGAACCGCATTCTGGTCTCGGCTCTGGAGGAACGTGCCGCCGAGCTTTCGAACCTGACGCGGTTCGACGATGAAGCGGTCACGGCTGCCCCCGAAGAGAGGCTGGTCGCGATTCATCTCGGCGGTGGCGGATCGCTGTTTGCTCTGTTGGCGATCGGCGCCGATGGACGGCAGTCGCTTTGCCGCGAGGCTGCCGGCATCGGCGTCAGGCGCCGGGAACTCGATCAGGCCGCGCTGACCTTCAACGTCGGCCACTCGCGATCCCACGGCAATATCTCCACGGAATTTCACACCTCCCATGGGCCTTGCGTCTTCGTTCCCCTGCCCGGCGACCGCTCCAGCGTGGTGTGGGTGTCATCGCCCAGGGAAGCCGAACGGTTGATGGCGCTTGGCGATGAGGAACTGTCGGAAGCCGCCGAAACCCAGTCGCATTCGATCCTTGGGCGCCTGCGGGTTGAAGGCGGACGTCATTTGTTTCCGCTCGCGATCGAGCAACCCAGGCAATTTGCAAAAGCGCGTGTCGCGCTCGTCGGCGAGGCCGCGCATGTGTTGCCGCCGATAGGCGCGCAGGGCCTCAATATGGGGCTGCGCGACGCCGCCGATATCGCCGATGTCGTGCGGGATTCGTTGACACTGGGCGAAGATCCTGGCGCGCCAACCGCGCTCAACCGCTATGCTTCGGCTCGCCGCGCCGACGTCACGAGCCGCACCTTCGCAATCGATATCGCCAACCGTTCGCTGCTCACTGCGTTCCTGCCGATACAGTCATTGCGCGCTGCCGGCCTCCATTTGATCGGCTCGTTCGGACCGCTGCGGCGGCTCGCGATGCGGGAAGGTTTGGCGCCGTCGTGGCGATCTTCTCGGCACGTCAGCTAGTTAGCTGTCGGATTTAACCTGTTCTCTCTACCCAAAATGGCTGAGGACCCGCATTATCCAACAGCATGCTGCGCTTACGCGAGCGCAAGGTCAATTTGCCTCTAGCATCGGCCACAATCATGGTCTATCGACGGGACATGATAAAAACTCGCACCGCCAAATTTCAGATCGGGCAAATCGTGCGCCACCGGATCTTTTCGTTCCGGGGCGTGATTTTCGATATCGATCCGGAATTCAACAATACCGAAGAGTGGTGGCTGTCGATCCCCGAAGAGGTGAGGCCCCGCAAGGATCAGCCGTTCTATCACCTGCTCGCCGAGAATTCTGAATCCGAATATGTTGCCTATGTTTCGGAGCAGAACCTGCTGCCTGATAATTCCGGCGAGCCGATCCGGCATTCGCAGGTCGCCGAGATCTTCGTCAAGGACAAATCGGGCGGCTACCGCCCCCGGAACCCTTCGTTGAATTGACGTCCGTCGCCGCCAAACAGACAAAGCAAGAAGAAAAAAGAAAAAGGCGCTCGAATGAGAGCGCCTTTTTCTTTGCGAAAGCTCGAGCGATGCCTTGAGCTGCTGCTTGCAAGACTTCTTTACTTCGCTGCCGGATTGGCGGTCGCTCCGGCCTGAGGCTGGTTGGCCTCGAGTTTCTTGCGCGCCTCCTCGGCCCGCTTCTGCAACTCTTCCTGCAGCTTCTTCTGGGTTTCCTCGAACACCTTCGGATCGGTCGGAGGACCGTCATAGGCTTTGGCGAAATCGCCCAACGGCAGAGCCAGCGTGATCGGCTGCTGGTTGGAGCTGATCGCCTGAATGTAGAGGTTCTGCCCCTTCTTCAGATTGGCGAGCAAATCCGGCGTGACTTCGTAATCCGACATGCAGCCGTTTTGCAGACAGATCGCATAGGGCGCCTGCGCCGGCGTATTGGTGTCGACGATGACCCGTGTGCCCTGGGCGATCAGCATGCCCAACGGGAGCGTTACACGAAGGACCTTTTTGGTCTCGCCTTCGGGTTCGATGATGACAGCCGCAACGACAGGTTGCCCGGACTCAATACGCCCATCCTTGCCGGTAAAGCAGATCTGCTTGGCATTGGCATCCTGGGCCTTGAGGCAAAACTTGGTCCAGGGCGAATAGATGAGCTGAACCTGTTGCTCGGGCTGCTGTGGCGCCGGAGCCGCCGCAGCGGGAGCCTGGGGTGCTGGCTGTGCCGAGGAGGCGGGCGCACCTGGCGCCGCCTTCGGTGCGGCCTTGGGAGCGGCTTTGGCTTTCGGCGCGGGTGAAGCGGGTGTCGCCGGAGCCGGCGACGGAGCCGGTGTCTGAGCCTTAAGATCGGGGGCAAGCAATGTGGCGGTGAAAGCCGTGGCCGCCATCAGGGCGAAGACCCGCCCCAGCAGCCAGACAGGCGCGGCCAAGATACGGAAATTCATTGCAGAAAACCCTTTCTGAACGGAAGTACCGAAACCGCTGCGGGCGCCGACACGTAGCCCTTTGCGCGGCTGTCTCCTTGCCAATTGAGGCGGATGCGTGACGGGCTCTGCCCATCGGTTGGTCGCACGTCTTCATACAGGCACGGGCGAAAAGATCAATGCCGAGGGCATCTCCGGTCGACGGCGGTGGGCGCCCTCGCCTATGGTAAAATGCGACAGTGAACGCCTCCGAATCAAACAGCATCTTGGCTGTCGTATTGAAGGATTTTCTATCCCGCGGCGGGAGGCTTTCCCGCAACCTCATTTCGCGAAGTCCGGAAAGTTCCGGGCACCAAATAACCTTATGATTTCAGCATTTGAAGCCCCTGGCCGGATCACCACCTGAACCGCCAGGTCTTGGCATCGCCAGCACCGATAAATACAGGTTCGCCGTGGAGTTTTGGATTTGACATTCGCCTTTCGAACTCGCGGTCGGTACAGCGGCGAACATCACCTGCGCTCCATCGGAGGGCGAGTTCCCGGGTGTCACCACGTTGCCTCGTTCGTCTCGGCTGTGCTGGCTCTCAACTTGCTGTTCGCGGCGGCTATCGATGCTGCCGCAGCACCAAGCTATGCCCTTGCCATGCACGGGGAGCCGGCCCTCCCACCCGAGTTCACCCACATGCCCTATGCCGATCCCGCTGCGCCCAAGGGAGGCCGGCTGGTTCAGGGCATCCTGGGGACATTCGACAGCCTCAACCCGCTCATCGTCAGGGGAATTGCGGTCCAACAGATCAGGGGCTTTGTGGTCGAGAGTCTGATGGCGCGCGGCAACGACGAGCCCTTCACGCTCTATGGTCTTTTGGCCAGAAGCGTCGAAACCGACGACGCCAGAAGTTTTGTCACGTTCCGCCTCGATCCGCGGGCGCGTTTTTCCGATGGACAGCAAGTCACAGCCGCTGACGTTCTGTTCTCATGGGCCTTGTTGCGCGACAAGGGCCGTCCCAATCACCGTCAGTACTACTCGAAGGTCGCAAAGGCGGAGGCCCTCGATCCGCTTACGGTGAGGTTCGATTTTGGCGGCGCACAGGATCGCGAACTGCCGCTTATCCTCGGCCTGATGCCGGTGCTGCCGCGGCACGCCATCGACGCGGCGACTTTCGAGGAAACCTCGCTGGCGGCGCCGGTCGGCTCAGGTCCCTACCGTGTCGCAGCGGTCAAGGCCGGAACGAGCGTCACGCTGATCCGCGATGCCGATTACTGGGGACGGGATCTGCCGGTCAACCAAGGCCTGTGGAACTTCGATGAGATCAGGCTCGATTTCTACCGCGAGTCCAATGCCCAGTTCGAAGCCTTCAAGCGCGGACTTTACGATTTCCGCGTCGAGACCGAGCCACTGCGCTGGCACGAGGGATATGATTTTCCGGCCGCACGCGGCGGAGAGGTGATCCGCGACAGCATCAAGACGGGGTTGCCGCAGCCGTCCGAGTTCCTGGTTTTCAACACGCGACGGCCGGTGTTCTCGGACATTCGCGTGCGCCAGGCCTTGACGCTGCTGTTCGATTTCGAATGGATCAATCACAATTATTTCTTCGACCTCTACGGCCGTTCCCCAAGCTTTTTTGCCGGCTCGGAGCTATCGGCCTACGGTCGCCCTGCCGATCAGCGCGAGCGCGAATTGCTCAAACCGTTCGCTTCGCACATACCCTCGGAAATCCTCGAGGGCACTTATCGCCTTCCCGTGACCGACGGTTCAGGCCGAGATCGCGCCACCCTGCGCAGCGCGCTGAACTTGCTTTTCCAGGCCGGCTACGATCTCGATGGCACGGTGTTGCGCAATCGGGTGACCAAAGCGCCCCTTATCTTCGAGATACTGGTGACCACGCGCGATCAGGAGCGCATCGCGCTCGCCTATGCGCGCGACCTCAAGCGTGCGGGCATCGAAGCATCGATCCGCGCGGTTGACGCGGTCCTGTTTGACCAGCGCCGTCTCGGCTTCGACTTCGACATGATCCAGAACCGCTGGGACCAGTCGCTTTCGCCAGGCAACGAGCAGTATTTTTACTGGGGAACCGAAGCGGCGGATAATCAGGGGACGCGAAACTACATGGGGGCCAAGGACCCTGCCATTGATGCGATGATCGCCAACATGCTGGAGGCGCGCGACCATGGTGCGTTCGTCTCGGCGGTGCGGGCGCTCGACCGCGCGTTGATGTCGGGCTTCTACGGCATCCCGTTATTTGACATCCAGGAGCAATGGATCGCGCGCTGGAATCGGATAGTACGCCCCGCCTCCACCGCGCTGTCGGGATATCTACCAGAGACGTGGTGGCAGAGACCTGGAGCGAAATCCCGGTGATTTCTTTCGTTGACCTCTTGCAAGTGATCTCAATTCGGGCGACCCAGATCCAACCGATATCAAATCAAGTGAGCCCGTGATCCAGACCAGCCTATCGCCGACGCTCGACGGACTGTTTCACCGGGTTCTGGCTCGGCAGCCTGATGCCCCGGCGCTGCTCGATCCGCTTAACAAACAGCGCATCACGGGCCTGGCGCCAAGGCGGATGACCTTCGCACAGGCCGATCGGGCGATCTCGGCGCTCGCGGCCCACTTCGTCGAAAGCGGCCTTCCTGCCAATTCCGTCATCGGAATCCAGTTGCCTAATACGACAGAATTCGTGCTCACGGTGCTTGCCGCTCATCGGGCCGGGTTGATCGTCGCCCTGCTCCCGCAGCTTTGGCGGCAGGCGGAATTGACCATGGCGCTCAATCGCACGGGCGCGCGGGCGATCGTGACCATGGCCAGGATCGACGGCGTCAATCATGCCGACCTGGCCTTGAACGCGGCGGCCGAAGCCTTTTCCATCCGTCACGTCTGCGGCTTTGGCGATGACTTGCCTGAAGGCATGGCTTCGCTGGATCTCGCCATGTCAGGCGGATCGACGACGAAGCGCACGGTCGTGCAGGACGGCCGGAAGGCAGCGGCGATCTCCTTCGACGTGACGGCCGACGGCTTCCGCCCGGTACCCAGGACCCATCTCAATTTGATCGCCGGAGGTCTAGCGGTTTTCCTCGAAAGCCGCCTGAGGCAAAGGACGACACTGATGTCGGCGTTCGCGCCCTCCTCGTTCGCCGGATTGACCTCTTCGCTTGTGGTCTGGCTGCTGTCGAGCGGCACGCTCAGCCTGCATCATCCGTTCGATGGCGAAGTCCTCAAGCAGCAGATCAACGACGATTGCTGCGATACCCTGGTGGCGCCGGCGTCGATGGCGCTGCGGTTGGCCGAAATCGACTCGCCCGCGCGCCTGCCGACGCTGCTCCATGTGATTGGGCTATGGCGTACCCCGGAACAGGTCGCATCGAGTGCGCAGTGGATTTCCGAGGCTGCGAGCTTCACCGACGTTTATTTGTTTGGCGAGGTCGGCTTGTTCGGCGCCCGTCGGACCGTGGAAGGGACGCCGGTGCCGATCATGCCCGGAGCGCATGGCGCGCCGCGCGACGTCCCGGGAACGTCGAGCGCTGTCGAGGCTCTCCTCACACCGAGGGGAACGCTGGCTTTGCGTGGTGCGATGGTGCCCGTCCCGGCCTATGCACCACCGTCGCCAGCCGGCGACTCCCTGGTGTCGCGGCCGCCCCAGGATTACGCCGACACAGGCTATGCCGCACGCCTCGACCGAGCGACTGGCGCAATCTGTATTACCGCGCCGCCTGCCGGAATCGTATCGGTCGGCGGTTATCGGTTTTTGTCGCATGATCTTCAGGAATGGGCCAAGCGGCTCGGTGACGGCGCACTGCTGACAGCGCTCCCCGATCGATTGTGCGGCTACCGCCTTGCCGGTCGCGCCCAGGACCACGCGCGCGGCCGTGAGGCGCTGAGCCAGCTCGGCCTCAACCCTTTGATGGTCGAAGCATTTCGAGATCGGAACATCCTCGGCTGATCCGCAACGGTTGACTTCGTTGACGGGGAATTAAGACGGCGGGAACTAGGATCACACCTCCGATCCGAGCGCTTTGGTCCTGAAATTTTCGATGTCCGTGCAAGGCCCCATCATCGTCGTGTCCTCGACAAGGCAGCCTGCGCTCACGGCCGCGCTTGGCGGCGCCGGCATGTTTCCGATTATCGATGCGACCTGGGCTGAGGCCCCAAGCGCGGTCGCCAGGCTCCAGCCGGCCGGCGTCCTCGTTGCGAAGTCGCAGGCCGCCGAAGGAGAGCTCTCCAGGCTTGCCGAACAGATCGCCGCAATCGAGCCCTATCTGCCCCTCATCGCGATCGATCCCGACACAGCCCTTCCCGAAAATGCGATCCCGTTCTCGCAGGCCGGAGCGAACTGGGATCGCCTGAGCGCGCGTCTGCGTGCGGCACTTCGGGTTCGCGCATTGCATGCCACCGTCATGCGCCGGCGTGACGATCAGGCGCAGCCCCATCCGACGGTGGCGGAAACGGATCCGGTTCGCCATGCGACCGTGCTCTTGATCGGGCGAGGCGCGGGCTACGCTGCGCTTTCCGTCGCGCTCGGCGAGCGGATAGGAATCGTCGGTGCGCTGAGCATTGAAGCCGCCGCAAAACATCTCAACACCCGCGACATCGATGGCATCGTGCTGGGCGAAGGTTTCAGCGCTCGCGTGGTGGATGCGTTCCTTACAGTGCTTGGCGAGGATGCGCGCTTTCGCAACCTGCCGGTGGTCGTGACGCTCGGCGGCGTGGTGCCGGCTTACGACTTGCCGAACCTCGAGGTCATCTGCGGCGACCCTGCCCGTATTGCCGCCAACGCGTTGCCGCTGATCCGCCAGCACGCCTTTGAAACCTACCTGAGCCGCACGCTTCGCTCGATCGACGCGGGCGGCCTGCTCGATCCCTTGACCGGGCTGCTGACGAGGGCTGCGTTCGAGCGCGATTTCGCCTTCGCAATTCGCGAAGCCCAGTCGCGCGGCGGCGGACTGTCGGTGGCACGTTTTGCATTCGATCCAAGCCATGCACGCGCGCAGCTCGACGGCGCGCGGATTCTCAGCCGCCTGATGCGGCGGATGGATTTCGGCGCGGCATGGGACGACGGCTCGGTGATCGTGGTGTTCGCCGAGGCCGATCTGCGAAACGCGCACGCGATTGCCCGGCGGCTTTGCAGCGTGATGCGGCATACTTCCCACGGCAAGCGCGACGCGCGCGGGGAGCCCGTCGTCACCCTTGCTGCCCTGGAAAGCTCGGACACGGCGCGGTCCCTGCTCGCGCGGCTCTACGAAGAAGATCGCCGCGCCGTCTCGTAAGATGCAAATCGCCGGCTGCGGTTGCTATGCCGCCTTCTTGCTTTCGGCCAGACCGGCCAGCTGTCGCAGGATTTCGGTCGTGCCCGCCAGCCGTTCTTCCGGCGTTTCCCATTCCTGGAAGAACACGACCTTCATGTCGGGGCGGACGCGCGCCGCCTGGCCGTGCTGGCGGATGAAATAGACCAGTCGATCAGGCTGCGCGAATTTGTTGTCGCGGAAGGTGATGACCGCGCCCTTTGGCCCGGCATCGACCTTCTCGACATTGGCCCTTCGGCAATAGTTCTTGATCGCGGCGACCTTGAACAGATATCGCACTTCATCCGGCAGTACGCCGAAACGATCGCGCAGCTCGGCCGCGAAATTGTCGATCTCCTCGTCGGTTTCCAGATCGGCGAGCCGGCGGTACAGCGACAGCCGCACCGAGAGGTCGGCAACGTAATCTTCCGGAATCAGCACGGGCATGCCGATGGTGATCTGCGGCGACCAGCGATCGGCTGCCGGCTCGACCACCCCCGCCTTGAGGTTGAGGATCGCCTCTTCCAGCATGGATTGGTAAAGCTCGAAGCCGACCTCCTTGATGTGGCCGGACTGTTCCTCGCCGAGCAGATTGCCGGCGCCGCGAATGTCGAGATCGTGCGAGGCAAGCTGGAATCCGGCACCCAGCGTCTCCAGCGATTGCAGCACCTTCAACCGCCGCTCGGCCTGTGCCGTGATCCTTTGCTGCGCCGGCAGCGTGAACAGCGCGTAGGCGCGCAGCTTTGAGCGTCCCACCCGTCCGCGCAGCTGATAGAGCTGCGCCAAACCGAACATGTCGGCGCGATGCACGATCAGCGTATTGGCATTGGGGATGTCGAGGCCCGACTCGATGATCGTGGTCGAGAGCAGGATGTCGTACTTGCCGTCGTAGAAGGCCGACATGATGTCCTCGATGACGGTCGGCGCCATCTGGCCATGTGCCACCGCTGCTTTCATCTCCGATACATTTTTGTCGAGAAAATCCTTCACGCCCGCGAGGTCCTCGATGCGGGGCACCACATAGAAAGCCTGCCCGCCCCGGTAGCGTTCGCGCAACAGCGCCTCGCGGATCATCAGGGGATCGTGCGGGGCGACGAAGGTGCGGACCGCGAGCCGGTCGACCGGCGGCGAAGCAATGATGGAGAGCTCCCGCACGCCTGTGAGCGCCAATTGCAGCGTGCGCGGGATCGGCGTTGCGCTCAGGGTGAGCACGTGCACTTGCGCCCGCAACTGTTTCAGGCGTTCCTTGTGGCTGACGCCGAAATGTTGCTCCTCGTCGACGATGAGCAGGCCCAGATCCCTGAACTTGATCGATTTGCCGAGCAGCGCATGGGTGCCGATCACGATGTCGATCGATCCATCCGCGAGGCCCTTCTTGACCTGGGTGAGTTCCTTCGCCGGGATCAGGCGGGACGCCTGGGCGACGCGGACCGGTAAACCGCGGAAACGGTCGGCGAAGGTTTTGGCGTGCTGTCGGGCGAGAAGCGTCGTCGGAACAACGACAGCGACCTGCTTGCCGTCGAGAGAAGCCGCAAAAGCCGCGCGCAGCGCCACCTCGGTCTTGCCAAATCCGACGTCGCCGCAAATCAGCCGGTCCATCGGGCGGCCGCTTTCCAGGTCCTTCAAAGTCGATGCGATGGCGCCGAGCTGGTCCTCGGTCTCCTCGTAGGGGAAGCGCGCGCAGAATTCGTCATAAACGTGCGCCTGCACCGGCAACTTTGGCGCTTCGTGGAGGTAGCGTTCGGCGGCGATCTTGATCAGTTCGCCGGCGATCTCGCGGATGCGGCTCTTGAGTTTTGCCTTCCTCGCCTGCCAGCCGCTGCCGCCCAACCGGTCAAGCTCGACATTGGCGCTGTCGGAGCCGTAGCGCGACAACAGCTCGATATTTTCCACCGGCAGAAAAAGCTTGGTATCGGCCGCATAATGCAACTCGAGACAATCGTGGGGTGCGCCCGACACTTCGAGCGTCTGCAGGCCGATGAAACGGCCGATGCCGTGCTCGACATGGACGACGAGGTCACCCGACGCAAGACTCGTCACCTCGGAGATGAAGTTGTCGAGTTTTCGGCTCGCCTTGCGCGGCCGCACCAGCCGGTCGCCAAGGATATCCTGCTCGCTGATGACGGCGACATGGTCGGTTTCGAAACCGGATTCCATGCCGACCACGGCCAGCATCGCCTCGTTGCGCGGCGTGGCCTGCACCGTGCGCCAGGTATTGACGCTGGTCAGGTTGTGGAGCTTGTGATCCCGCAGCATGCTGTCCATGCGGTCGCGCGAGCCCTCGCTCCACAGAGCGATCACGACTTTCTTGCGGTTCGCCTGCAGCGCCCGAACGTGGGCGACGACGGCTTCGAACACGTTGACCGAACTGTCGTTGCGCTCTGGCGCGAAATTGCGTCCCTGGCGCGCGCCGGCGTCGATCACGTTGGCGGTCCCCTCCGGCACCGCGAACTGCGTCAGCCGTACCAATGCGCAAGCTTGGAGGCGTTTGCTCCACTCGTCTTCAGCCAGGTAAAGCCGCTCGGGCGGCAAGGGCTTGTAGATCGCGCGGCCGCCGGGGTGCTCCAGCGCCTCGCGCCGCGCCTCGTAATAATCGGCGATCTGCTTGAAGCGCTCGCGCGCAGCGTCCTCGCCTTGCGGCTCGAGCGCGATCGGTGCATCGGCAAGATAGTCGAAC
>Ga0306925_10001968_pt1 | contig 17315 bp, 18 predicted proteins | sample flu12Cox44000176_FD_203755 | JGI IMG/M metagenome (GOLD analysis project Ga0306925, IMG submission 203755) | Lab enrichment of tropical soil microbial communities from Luquillo Experimental Forest, Puerto Rico - flux8day.12C.oxic.44.000.176 (v2)... | ecosystem: Environmental > Terrestrial >... | reverse complement strand
GCCGGCGGTCGGAGGGGTGCACAACCTCAGTCATCATCCCTGGGCGAGCAACGCAGAAATCTCCTGGGTGGGGATCGCGCCCTCGCGGATCACGCGCCACTGGCCATCGCCGGAGCTCAGATCGACAATTGTGGACGCGACTTCCCGTGGCGAAGTCCCGCCGTCAACGATGATGGAAATGCGGTCCTGCAACTGATCGCGGACCTGCTCGGCGGTGGTGCACTCGGTGGCGCCGCTGAGGTTCGCCGAGGTGGCCGTGATGGGAATGCCGGCGGCCTCGATGACGGCGAGCGGAATCCTGGCAGAAGGCACACGCAATGCCACGTTGCCGGTATTGGCGGTAACTTTCAGGGGCAGTTTCGAGGCGGCCTGCACGATGATGGTGAGCGGGCCAGGCCAGAATCGTCGGGCGAGGCGATAGAACTCTTCGGGCAGCGGGCGCGCCAACTCCTCGGCCTGGTCGACGCTTTCAATAAGCAGGGAGAGGGGCTTGTGCCGTGACCGGGATTTGATTTCGTAGACCCTTTCGACAGCCCGGAGGTTCAGCGGGTCCGCAGCCAGGCCGTAGAACGTGTCGGTCGGCATGCCGAGAACCTGTCCGGCCTTGATTTGTTCCGCGGCATAGCGCACCAGCGAGGACTCCGGTGTTTCGTGATGGATCTTGATGATCTCGGCGAGCACGAGCCTTCCTTCCCAAATTGGTGCTGTTGAAACGGCGAACGTTAACATACCACGGAGGGACCTGCAAGCCCAACAAACGGCGTATGATGCTGCGTTAAACGCGATGAATCCACCGTCTGAATTGCGTTCTTCAAATGCGGCCTCGCAGGCACGGTTGCGCCGGATCGAAGGCCGGCACAATGCGCTGGTGAAGGAGATCCGGCGGGCATTCTCGCGGGGGGAACTGACCGAAGCGGGAGACTGCGCGGTGGAAGGGCTGCGGGTGATTGAGGAGGCGGTGCGCAGCGGCGTGCGCTTCAAGGCCGTGCTGTTCAGCGAGAGCGGCGAGAAACTGGCGGGGCGTTTGCTGCCGCAGATCGGCTCACACGTGGAGACGCTGGTTCTGCCGGACAAACTGTTCGCCGGCATGGTGGACAGCGAAACTCCGCAAGGGGTGGCCGCACTGGTGCATTACAAGCAGACTTCTGTGGTGGACGTGCTGGAGCGGGCGGCGTCGGGACCGGTCGTTGTGCTGGCGGGGCTGCAGGATCCGGGGAATCTGGGGACGATCGTGCGATCCGCTGAGGCTTTTGGGGCCGGGGGGATTCTGCTGGGCGAAGGGACAGTGAGTCCGTTCAATCCGAAGGTGGTACGGGGCACAGCGGGGTCGATTTTCCGGCTGCCAATCGCGCGCGGGAAGACGGTTGAGATTCTGTCGGAATTGGGGAGCCGGGGCGTGCGGGTGGTCGCGACCTCTTCGCATAAGGGAGTTCTGCTGCCCGAGGCCAACCTGGCGCTGCCGATGGCGGTCTTGGTGGGCGGAGAGGGCACGGGGGTTTCCAAGGACTTGCTCGGGAAGGCGGATGAGGTTATCGCGATTCCGCACAATCCTCAAGTCGAGTCGCTGAATGCGGGGGTGGCGGCGAGTATTGTGTTGTATGAAATTGCGAGGAAGCAATCAGCCCTCAGCGCTCCGCATTCAGGGGGAAGCACGTAGCATTTGGCCGTTGGCACTTGGCCCTCATGGTTCCGTTCAGAACAGGCGTCAATGCGGAATGAATTTTTTCACCACCGAGCCAAGGAGGAGGACACCGCCGAGCCAGAAAATCCCATGGTGCCGGCAGTTGTCGAATCCCACCCAAGTGCACAGAATGCGCTTGGATGGGGCACCCGTAATTTGACTTGGGTTTAAGAAGGAACCCCCATGGGCCAAGCGCAAAGTGCCAAATGCCAAGTGCTGACTTTCTGAGTGCTGACTGCTGAAACCTTCTATGAGCTTGTTCGAGACAATCCCGGGAGGTGCGAATGCTGGGGACGGCGGGCGGCCGCTGGCCGATCGCATGCGCCCGCGCACGCTCGATGAGTACGTGGGGCAAGAGCACCTGGTGGGACCGGGCAAACCGCTGCGCACGCAGATCGAGCGCGATGACCCGGGCTCGCTGATCTTCTGGGGACCTCCGGGAACGGGCAAGACCACGCTGGCCAAAATCATCGCCAACCTGACCAAGGCGGATTTTATCGAGTTCTCCGCCGTGCTGGCCGGAATCAAGGAAATCAAACAAGTCATGGCCGATGCAGAGCGGGCGCGACAGTATGGCACGCGCACCATCGTGTTCATCGACGAGATCCATCGCTTCAACAAGGCGCAGCAGGACGCGTTTCTGCCACACGTCGAAAAGGGAAATATCCGGCTGATTGGGGCGACGACCGAGAATCCGTCGTTCGAGATCATTTCCGCGCTGCTTTCGCGCACGCGGGTATATGTGCTGAAGCCGCTGAGCGAAGAGCAGATCGTGCTGCTGCTTGAGCGGGCCTTGAGCGATGAAGACCGCGGGCTGGGGTTGATGAGGCTGAAAGCCTCGTCCGATGTGCTGAAAAAGATCGCCAGCTACTCCAGTGGAGACGCGCGCAGCGCCTACAACGTGCTGGAGATCGCTGCTTCGCTGGCCAAGCAGATATCGGGCCAGGAAACGGGCGCCGAAATCACCGATGCCATGGTGCAGGACGCATTGCAGAAACGAATCCTGCTCTACGACAAGTCCGGGGAAGAGCACTATAACCTGATTTCCGCGCTGCACAAGTCGGTGCGCAACAGCGATCCCGACGCAGCCCTGTACTGGCTGGGACGGATGCTCGAAGCAGGAGAAGATCCGCTCTATGTCGCACGGCGCGTGGTGCGCATGGCTGTCGAGGACATTGGGTTAGCAGACCCTAACGCGCTGGCGCTGTGCATGGCGGCGCGGGATGCGGTGGACTTCATCGGGATGCCGGAGGGGAATCTTGCACTGGCACAGGCGGTGGTTTATTTGTCGGTCGCACCGAAATCCAATGCGCTTTACACCGCCTACGGAGATGTTCAGCGGGACGTGGAGCGCACTGCCGCAGAGCCCGTGCCCCTACACCTGCGGAATGCACCCACGCACCTGATGAAGGGCCTGGGCTATGGCGCGGGATATCAGTATGCGCATGATCTGGAGAGCAAAGTTGCCGACATGCAGTGCTTGCCCGACAATCTGCGCGACCGCCAGTACTATTTTCCGACCAAGGAAGGGGTGGAGCGGCAGATTCGCGAGCGGCTGGAGGAGATCCGGAAACTGCGTTTTGAAAGGGTGCCGAAAGCAGCGGATTCGGAGTTCTCTGCACCAGAGAAGAGGCAAAAAAAGAGTCGCGAGTGAAGTCCGGCTCATCAGATGGTCATGGTAAGTTCACCCGAGGCAACAGCTTACCACCGGCGAGGTGCCCAATGAGCGCGACCACCTCCACTGTACCCCGGAACCCCGAACTCCTGGTTTCGCTGCCTTCCGAGCGTCTTCAGCAACTGCTCACGCTGCAGAAGGCCGCCAATAAGATCAACTCGATTCTCGACCTCGATCAACTCATCGACAAGATCGTGAACGATATCGCGTGCTCGTTCGGGTGTGCAGAGATCAACGTGTACCTCCACGACGCGGAGAATGCGGAACTGGTACTGGCGGGCGTGCAAGGATGTACGCTGCACCGCAAAGGGCATCGCCTGAAGCTAGGTCAAGAAGGCCTGGTGGGCTATGTCGCGGCCACCGGCCAAATGCGCTACGCTCCGGATGTATCGCTGGACGCTTACTACATCGCGTGCGAGAAGCAGACTCGGTCGGAGGTGGCGATTCCGTTGCACGTCGAAGGCAAGCTGGTGGGCGTGTTCACCGCGTCCCACCCGGAGTTGGACGCGTTTGATTCCGATCAGTTGTGGCTGTTCCAGGCGTTGGGCCCCCATATCGCGGCTGCGATCGAGAATGCCCGGCGATTTGAACAGGAGCGCAGCGAGCGGCAGAGGCTAAGCAAGGAAGCGCAGGAGGCGCGTGCGATCCAACAGGCGCTGCTGCCCAAGAGTTCGCCATTCATTCCCGGCTTCGCAGTTTCCGGAGTTTCGGTGCCCGCGGGCGCGATTGGCGGGGACTGGTTCGACTTCATTGACCTTGGCCAAGGGCGATGGGGGCTGGTGTTGGCGGACGTTTCTGGCAAAGGAACGGCGGCAGCCCTTCTCATGTCCGCGACAAGAGCGGTGCTGCGCTCCCTGGCGGAGAACTCCTGCACGCCGGCGGAAGTACTCACCAAGCTGAACCGTTTGCTGGTGGAAGACTTCCCTTCCGGACGCTTCGTCACGATGGTGTACGCGGTGCTGGATTCGCAGAACAATACGTTCACCTATGCGAACGCGGGACATCTTCCGCCGCTCCTGGTAGATGCGTCGGGCGCGAGATTCCTGGAGACGGACATGGGGTTGCCGCTGGGAATACGGCACGGGACGTATTCCGAGAAGACCGTCGCGCTGGATGGCAAGTTCCTGGTTGCGCTTTACAGCGATGGAATCACCGAGGCGGCGAATCCACACGAGGAAGAATATGGGGCTCGACGGCTGGTCGAGTTCGTGCAGCGCGGGGAGACGTGCCCAGAGCACTTGATTGACGATGTGCGGGCGTTCGCGAATGGAGCGGGGCTGCGGGACGATGCCACGGTGATTATGCTGCGGCGGTGCCTGGAAGCTTCTTGAAGGCTGCTGAGGGCCGTTTCAATGGAGCGCCGGCATGTCAGCGGCAGTCGCGGCGCTATGGTTTCTAGCGGAATCTGGCGCGGTGCTCCAGCAGGATGCAGCGATCCATCACGACGAAAATTCCAGCGGCGCGGGCTTTCTGGGCGGCTTTCTCGTGAACGACTTCTTCCTGCATCCACACGGCAGGGACCTTCAATTGAATCGCCTGGTCGACCACTTCCTCGACGAATTCCGAGCGGCGGAAAATGTCAACGATGTCGATCTTCTCGGGCACGTCGAGTAACGAGGGGTAAGCTTTTTCGCCGAGCGCAGATTGGATCTGCGGATTAACGGGCACGATACGGTAGCCCTGAGTCTGCAAGTAGGCGGCGACGCCGTGACTGGGGCGGAGCGGGTTGTCGGAGAGGCCCACGACTGCGATGGTTTTGGCGCGCTGGAGAATTTCGGTAATGGGGTCGGTGGTGATTTGGGAAGCCATGGTTGTCCTTGAGCCGAAAGACTCGAAGCCGTGAGGCACCGGCGTCAATGCGATCTGTTGGTTGTATCGGTCTTCGCTTTAAACATCTTCAGGGCCAGTTTGCGGATGGTGTCTGGAACCTCCTTGTTGGATGCCAGGTTCTTCAGGTCCTGCGCCAAAATATTCTTCATCAGACCGAGGGAGAGGTCCAGCGGCGTGCGCGGATTTGCCACCAGATTCCGAACCACATTGTAGTTCTTGGCGAAGCGCCGTTTCATGGGAATCTGGCGCAGGACGGCCTCGAGCACGTTCTTCTGGCTGGCGAACTTCTCCACCTCGCCGTCGCTGATTTTGCCGTTCTCGAGCACTGCGAGCGCAACCAGCTTGGTGCCGTCGCGAATCAGGATGGAGCGCTCTTCCTTGTTGCCCTTCATGGCGAGCTGGATGCGACCCTTGACGTCAAGCTTGGAAATCTTCTGCAGGGCGCTGCCGCGTGCTTCCTCGGCAGACTTGGCTTTCTTGGGCGGAACGTGTGCCTTGCGGACCGCGGCTGCCCCGGTGGTCGCGGTGGTCGCGGCCACGGGTGAAGTGCTAGCCGCCTCGGGTGCGGGCTCGAGGTCGGACGGCGCTTCCGCGACGGGCACCTCTGCGGTAGCGACCTCTGCGGCTGGATCGTGCGCACTGTTGAGTTCTAATTCGTAGAAACCGCCAATCGCTTGAAACGGCTTCTCTCCCTCTAGGGTGAGTTCGTTGGAATGCTCTGCCATGAACGCGGCAATGGCCGCGTCGTTCTCGGCAGCCCCGGAACCCTCAGAGCCCTCAGGGGAGGAGGGAGAATCCTCCTGAACCGGTGATTCAATTGCTGCGATCACCTCTGCCTTTTCCTGCTCCTGTTTCGCTTCTCGATCGGTGGAGTTGGGATTCAGCGACAGCGCCTGGAGAATGACCGGGGACTGTTGCACGCGACTGCTGCGACGCATGGCATCGACAATCTCCCGGGAGCCTTTCTCGGCCATTTCCACCAGTTTGGATTCGGGAACGGCGGTGTTTTCCAGTAAGGCAGGAAGCAAGGGGGGGCGCAAATTCTCGGGAGCGACGAGATAGTCAAGCACCTCGGTCGGCGTCTGGGGGTTCGCCGCCACTGCCACGGATGACTTTTCCTCCCAGCCCGCGAGGGTCATGCGGGCCTGCTGGCCAAAGATTTTGTTGTGATTCGCCAGGTACACCAGGATTTCCATCATCTCGGCAGCGGGAACGGCAAGCGCTCCTCGAGCCGCCGCCTGCACCACGGTGGCCGATACCGCTGACGAACGGATCATGTCGATCATGCGCCGCATAGATTCGATCCCAATTATGACAACGAACCGGCCTGCGAACTGCCGGTTGTTGTCAGTGTTTCCAGTTCAGTAACTACCCGTTGCAATTCGTCGATCAGGCGGTTCGGATTGCCATTCTGGAGAACATCGAGCACCGCGCGGTAATACCAGAGCGTTCCAGCGCGACGCCCACTGAAGCGGTCCCAGACTCTGTCGCCTTCCCTGCGATAGTCGGCAAGGATAGTCCGCACATTGTGCAGCTTGTCCGCGGCGCTCACCAGTCGAATGTCGTCGCCGGCGCGCCGCAGCGTATCGAGATAGTCCAGCTTCCGCTGTTTCCACTCGGGCTTGGGGATGGTGTAGGCATCGGTGCAGCCTGCTACGATGTCGGCAACGCGTGCACCGAAACGTTGTCGAACTTCTTCGAGGACGGGCACGCCTCCGCAATCCTCGACCACGTCGTGGAGAAGAGCGGCGATGGCTTCGTCTTCGCCGCCTCCAGCCTCGAGGACCAAGGCAGCTACCGCCATCAGGTGCGAGATGTAGGGGACGCCGGTGCGCTTGCGGGTCTGACCGGCATGCTTCTCAACGGCAAACAGAAATGCGTCCTTGAAGCGCGGGCCGAGTTTGAGGGCAGGCGCCGGAGCTCTCATGGCTTCCCTGCCCGGCGCATGCGGAGATAGGCCTGAATGAAGGGCTGCAGATCGCCATCCAGTACGCGGTCGACGTCTCCGACTTCTTCCTTCGTGCGATGGTCCTTGACCATGCGGTAGGGCTGCAGAACGTAAGAGCGGATCTGCGAGCCGAAATCGATGTCGAGCTTGGAGTCTTCGATGGCCTTGGTGGCTTCGCGCTTCTTCTCGAGCTCAAGTTCGTAGAGCTTGGAGCGCAACATGCTCATGGCGCGGTCGCGGTTCTTGTGCTGCGAGCGCTCATTCTGGCAGCTGGCGACGAGGCCGGTTGGGATATGGGTGATACGCACTGCGGAATCTGTGGTGTTGACGTGCTGCCCGCCTTTGCCGCTAGAGCGGTAAGTGTCGACGCGAATGTCTTCGGGCTTGATAACGACTTCGATGCTCTCGTCGATTTCCGGGGAGACGAAGACGCTCGCAAACGAAGTGTGGCGGCGCTTGGCCTGGTCGAAGGGGGAGATGCGGACGAGGCGGTGGACACCGATCTCGCTAGTCAGCAAACCAAAAGCGTATTGCCCGTTGACGCCGAAGGTCGCGGACTTGATACCGGCTTCTTCGGCAGGCTGATAGTCGTAGAGGACGGTCTGGAAGCCCTGGCGTTCGGCCCAGCGCAGGTACATGCGCAAAAGCATGTCGGCCCAGTCCTGCGAGTCGACGCCGCCGGAGCCGGCGTGAATCGTGACGATGGCGTTGCGGGCGTCGTTTTCGCCGGAGAGCAGGGTTTCGGTTTCGAGGCGATCGACGAGCTGCTGCAAGTCTGTGATTTCCCGCTGCAGGTCGCCATCGACGGACTCTCCTTCGTGAGCCAGTTCGAAATACGCAGTAATGTCGCCAGCCCGGCGAGTGAGTTCGGCATCGGTGGCGAGCGCGTCTTGCAAGCGCTTCTTCTCGCGCATGACCTGCTGGGATCGTTCGGGATTCGACCAGAGATTCGGGTCGGCAGCCTGCTTGTCGATCTCGGTTAGCTGCTGGCGCAGTTTGGCCGCGTCAAAGGTACTCCTGGAGCGTGCGGACTTTGTCCTTCAGGGCCGAGTATTGCTGCTCGAGTTCTTCAACCATGGACTAGAGGTTCATTCCTTCTGGGAGTGTGAAGCGCGCGATCAACACGCCTAGAGAAATTATCGCACACAGGCAGGCGAACCAATCGCCGTGCTCGGCGTAGAACGTGGTTACGTTCGTGAGGGCGTAGGGCGCGGCCAGGACAGCGCGCGTTTTCCGCGGCAGGCTTGCGACAACGCGGCCGTAGGGGTCGATGGAGGCGGTGAACCCGGTGTTTGTGTCGCGCAGCAGCCATCGATTGTTCTCGACGGCGCGCATGCGGGCCTGGTTCAGGTGCTGCGCCCAGGCGCCGGAGTCTCCATACCACCCATCGTTCGAGATGTTGACGAGGACTTCGGCTCCCTGCGCGGTGAGCTGGCGGATTTCGTCGGGGAAGATGGATTCGTAGCAGATGAAGACGCCCAGTTTTTTGTCGCCCGCTTGCAGTGGGGCGCGGGAGGTCCCACGAGTGAAGTTACCGACTGCCTGGGTCAGGCCGCTGGCGAAAGCGAAAACAGAAGGGAAGGGCACGTATTCGCCGAAGGGCACGAGGTGGATCTTGCTGTAGCGGCCGTCCCAGGCGCCGGTGGGGCTGATGAGCGAAGCGGAGTTGAAGATGGTGTGGGGGTTGTCTACGCCGATCGAGCCGATCACGAGCCAAGCGCGCGATTGCTGGGCCAGTTGGCTGATCGCGGTCCGGAAGACCACATCGTTGGTCTGAAGGGGAGCGGGGGACTCGGGCCAGACGATCAGGTCTGGAGGCCGGGCTGATGCAAATGGGGGAGAGAGGCTGAGAGTCGAAAATTCCTGCAATATGCGCTTGAAGTAGTCGGTTGTCCAGGCATCGGTGTCGGCAACAGAGAGGTTCTGCTGGAGCAAAACCGCGGTGTGATCGGTGAGGATGGCTGGCAGGCTTACCCACTGGCCCGCCTGCAACAACACCGCCGCGACCAGCGATGCAGCGAGCAGGGTGCGGCGGTTGCCACGGGGCACAAGAAACGCCGCCGCAAAAGCGGCGTTCACCAGAGCGATCTCGAACGACAGGCCATAGACGCCGGTGACGGTGGCGATTCGTGTGAGCGGAATGTTTCCAACTTGTGTGATGCCCAGCAGGTTCCAGGGAAATCCGCTGATGCGGGTGCGCGCAAACTCGACGGCGACCCAAAGAAAAGGCGCGGAGACCAGCGCGAGGCGATGCCTGCCTTTTTTTCCGACAAGCAGGGAGAAAATCAGACCAAAAAGCCCGTGATAGAGGCCAAGGTACAGGGCGAATAGCAGAAGCACGAGCAGCGCGATCGGCGCACTCAGGCCGCCATACTGATGCATGGTGTCGTAGACCCAGTAACAGGTGCCGAGATACCAGAGCACTCCACAGGCGTATCCGAGAAGGAAGCCCTGGGCGGGTCGGGCGGGAAGCAATTTTTGCGATTCGTCGAGTTGCAAGGTGTCTGGCAGGCGAGCATGAACGATGGCGACGAGCAATGGGGCGAGGGAGACCCACGACAGGAAGTAGAGGCCTGGCAGCGGGAAGCTCAGGACCTGCAAGGCCGCAGACAACATCACCAGCAGCCAGGCTTGGTGGCGGATTTGGAGCACGTGGGAAGGATAGCAGGGGCCGGGGGCCGGGTAGCGGGCGGCGGGTAGCGGGTCGCTTCCGGCTAGTAGTCGCTGGCTGCGGGCATGCGTGTTTCTATGCCGGCAAGAATAGGTGCTTTCTAACGAAGGCGACAATTTCAGGCGTGACGTAGGGCGGCGGAGCGATCCGGAATGTCGGCTTGCCAGCTACGGGTTTCAGCGAGACATCATTCCAAGCGACGCCGCTCTTGTCTTGGTGGAGGATCACGGCGCTGGCGCGGTCGAGGAATTCGCGTGCCGAGTTCTTGAAGTCGGCGGTGGAGGGATCGAGGACGGTGAGATAGAGATCGGGGCGGAGAAATTTCAGGACGCTGTTCGACTCGAGGATGACGTTCGGTGCGTTCTTGATGCGATCGCGCAGCGTTGGCATGGCCTCCGCGAGCCTTCCCTCCTCAGTGCGGACCCAGTACACGCACTCGGCACCGGCCGCGAGGAAGCGGGAAGTGTCGGAATCACCAGTGCGGCTCTTTTCTTCTGAGATCGCCCAGGAGTGGTCGCTCGTGGCGCAGTCGCAGGCTTGCCCGTTCGCCGAGCAGATGCCGTGGCCATACTGCGTGATCTTGGCGGCGGTCCAGTGAAACTCGGGCAGGGCAGCGATCAGGCCGGCGACCACGCTGGTCTTGCCCACACTGCGTGAGTGTCCGCCGATGACTAGGATGGCCATGGGACAGTCGTTGGTCCTTGGTGGTTGGTCGTTGGTTGAAAGACCGTGGTGGGTCGTCGGGACCGCGTCTCCGGTTGGCGGTCGTCTGCTGCAACAAATGCGCCTGAGAATTGCATGGACTTAGCCGTCTTTCTTCCTCAAGCGAGCAAGAGCTGCCAGCTCCTGCAAATATTCCTTGATGGGCCTGGCCGGGGTACCCCAGAAGACGATTTCCTTCCCACGGATAACTTTCTTGCTCGGGATGCCGCTTTGCGCGCCAAGGATCACGCCCGATTCGATTCGGACGTGATCGGCGATGCCGACCTGGCCTCCGATGATCACACCGTCTTCGATGACGGAACTGCCCGAGACCCCGGTCTGCGCCGCGATGACAACGTCTTCGCCGATTTCAACGTTGTGGCCGACGTGCACAAGATTGTCGATTTTCGTGCCCCGGCGAATGCGGGTCACGTCGAGGGCGCCGCGATCGACGGTGGAGTTTGCGCCGATTTCGACATCGTCTTCGAGGATGAGTCGGCCGAGTTGGGGGAATTTTTCGTAGTGCCCGGTTTTCGCGTCGCGCACATAGCCGAAGCCGTCGCTGCCAAGCACGACCCCGGCGTGAATGACAACGCGATCTCCCAACTGGGTGCCGGGATAGATGGTCACGTTCGGGTAGAGCTGACAGTTCTTTCCGATCGTCACCTCAGGTCCCAGCACGCAACCGGCTCCAATGCGCGTGCCCTCGCCGATCGATACCTGCTCGCGGACCACGGCGCGTTCTTCGATCGAGACATTCTTTGCGATCGTGGCTTTGGCGTGGATCATGGCGCTGGCATGCCACGACGTCGCATTCTGCTCGGAGCTTTGCAACCACGTTCCGGCACGCGCGAATGCGAGGCGCGGGTGGGGGGTGATGAGCAGTGGTTTGCCGTGTAGGCCGTTGGCCGCAAACTCACCCGCAATCACTGCAGCTGCGTTTGAGGACAAAGCCTGGGCGAGATGCTTGCTGTCCTCGACGAACACCAGGTCACGAGGCCCGGCAGACTGCAGGCTGGCGATGCCGGTAATTTCAGCATGGCCGTCGCCCACCAACGACGCGCCCAGAAATTGCGCAACGTCTTGAAGTGCTCGTTTCACTGCTTCTTGTATAACAGGCTACGGGGGGCGAAGAAAAGTTGAGGGTGGTTGGCAACCGACTGCTTACAATCCAGGGATGCAGCGCAAGGTGTTCTGGTTGGTGTTCATCAGCCTGGAGCTTTTCGCGTTCGTGCTGCCCTTCGGGTGGCAGGTTTTCGCGGTGATCCCGATCACCCTCGTCTCGTGGTGGGTGGCGTATCGCAGCGAGTGGTTTTAATAGAGCGGCGGCAGTCCGGGTGGGCGGGTTTTCCAGCGGCGATGCACCCACAGCCACTGGTCCGGGTATCGGCGCACGAAGTCCTCGATCACCTTCGTGAATAACTGCGTGTTCGCCTGAATGTCCTGTTCGTTATTTCCTGTGCGGATCAACTGAACGGCGGGATCGAAGCGCAAGCGATACTTTCGCAGGACGGGATCCCACAGCGTGAAGCCGGGGACAACCGCAGCCTCGGTTCGCAGGGCGATGCGGGCAAGACCGCTGGCCGTGCAGGCGGGAATTCCGAAGAAATTGACGAAGATGCCTTCCGGCGGGGTCATGTTGGTGTCCATGAGAATGCCCACGGTAGAGCCTTGCTTCATGGCGCGGAGGAGGTCTCGGGCGGGATCATCCTTAAGAATCGGCTTGTTGCCGTGCAGGGTGCGATAGCGGCGGACCAGGGCATCGAGATGGGGGTTGTCGAGCGGCCGCATGACGAAGTAGAGGGGGTGGCCGTATAGCGAGTGCGAGAAGGCAGACAGTTCCCAGCCGCCAAGATGCCCAGTGAGGAAGAGCACGCCCTTGCCACGCTCGGAGGCGCGGTCGAAGTTCTCGAAGCCGTCGTAGATCACGGCGTCGCTGACGTTCCGGGCGGTATAGCGCGGGAACAGGCAGACTTCCGCGAACTGACGGCCGAGCGAGGTGAAGACCTTGCGCACGATTTTCCGCCGTTCGCGCCCGGACATGTCAGGAAATGCGAGCTGCAAGTTGCGCATACCTACACGACGCAGCTTTCCGTGGAGCAAGTAAATGAGCTGCGCGAGGCTGATGCCGATGGCACGAGCAAGGGGACGGGGAAGCGCTCCGATAGATTTGACGACACACCAGGCGAGGGCGTACTCGAGTCGGAAGCGCATCGAGGGCGAAGCGGTGACCGTATCATTGGGGATTTTTGACTGTCAACGCGTGGTTGAGCCTCTGGATCTCTACTCCGCGACGAGGCGATCCGACGAGCGGGGGGGCGCCTGTCGCTCCACCGGTGCGGAGGCTGGCTCTGGTGGAGCGCTGGCGGACATCTGCGAGGGCGAGGACGCCCCTTCGACAAGCTCAGGGCAGGCTCCTGCGACGGCGCTCAGGCCAGGCTGCCAGCGCTACCTCTGGTTCGGTTTCTCCTCTGGCTTGGGAGCCTCAGCCGGCTTGGCCGTGTCGGCTGGCTTGGCGGCTTTCGCGGGCTTGGGGCTCGGCGCAGGCTTGTCTTTATCGGCTGCTTTTTGTGCCCACTTCGCCAGCACGCTCAGGAAGGGGTAGGCACTCTGAGGCGCTTCGATTTTCCCGGTGAGCGCGGTACGGAACGGGACCATGCGTCCGTAGAACTCGCGAGTTGTGTTCTTGTCTTGCTTGATAACCGCACCCGCCAGGCTGATACCGGCGAATACGCCGCGCGTACGCGAGTAGGTCAGCACCTGTGCCCGCAGTTTCCAATCAGTATCGGCGGCCGCGTGGCGGCCTACTGGGCCCGCTGCGACCGAAGCATCAGCCCCGAGCTGAAACTTACTGGAGAGAAGCTTCGCCATGCCGTCTTGATTCATGATGAGCATCACCAGGTCGATGGCTTGTCCTCCGATCTGGAAGCCGAGGCTGCCCCCGGTGGTGAACAGGAATGCGGGAGCGCTCCAGCCTTTGGGGGTTCGGCAACTGGCTACGCCGCGGCCGTAATCGGCGGCCAGGACGAATCCGCCCTTGAGGAGCGAGGGCACAACGGCGACACATTCGGCTGAGGCTAGTACTTCTTCGGGGATGCCAGTGTCTGGAGCTGACTCGATCTCATCAAGCACCGTTCCAGAGGCCTGGATACGGTCTCCCGCCTTGCTGTTGTCTTTTTCGTCTTTCTTATCGTCGGCGGCAAAAGCCAAAGTGGACATTACTACTGCAAGAAGCAACGCAAGGGTCTTCTTCATCGCCATCTCTTGGTTTGAATTTTGAAGGTCTGGGAACCGGCAAAAAGATTCTAAAGCGAAGCCACGAAAGCTCGCAAATGAGAGGTGCAGATTTCAGGCAACCCGGGCGCGTGAGAGACAAAAAAATCGGGGCTGATAGTGGCGACCCTAATCTCCACTCCCAACCCCGTCTCCCAGGTTCTGTGGTAGGTGAATGGAGTATGCGGCAGCTCCATGCCACCCACAAGATTACTAGGGGGCAGTGTCCCCTGGTACCTATGTAACCTGCCTATTTCGCGGCCACCAGCGAATGCGTGATGGCGTGGACCGAGAGGGCGATGCGGTTCTGGACACCCACTTTGCGCATAAGCTTGGCCACATGGGCCTTCACGGTACGCTCTTCGATGCCGAGGGCCGCTCCGATTTCCTTGTTGGATCGCCCAGCCACGAGCATCTCCAGCACTTCTTTTTCACGGTCGGTGAAGGTCACGCGGCCGGCGGGGAAGATGCGTCCCGGCGAGGAACTGACGCGCTCAATAAACATGGACAGAACGCGACGGGGAGCCCAGACCGATCCTTGATTCACGATGCGAATCGCCTGGACAAACTCGGCTGGAGTAGCGGCTTCGTCCACGTACCCTTTGGCGCCCGAGGCGATGGCTTTGAGGATGGTTTCTTCGTCAATGCCGGCGCCAGTAACGATAATGCGCAAGTCAGGCCGGGTCGCTTTCAGGCTGGCCATGACGTCGAACAGGTTCTGGCCGGCACGGCTGCCCAGCAGCACCAGGTCGATCCCTTGCAGGGTGCTGATATCAGGTAGGGTGGCGGACACGAGTTCAAAGTCCGACTCGGAATCAAACAGGGCCCGGAAGCCCACGAACCGCAGCGGGTCGCTCTCGACTACGGCAATACGAATGAGAGGCTTTTTCGCCATTGCAGCTTTCATTGAAAGGTCCTTGTTAGAGTGCAACTGCACCCAGCATAGCGGCAGCAGCGTGCCCTGCAAAGAGTCCGTAACAAAAGGGAAATTACCGGAGTAACATAAGTACAAGCCCAGAAAGACGGTAGGAGAGGATGAAAATTCGGAAAACGGTCCTGTTCGTGTGGATATTGGGCGCGGCGGCGGTTACACCCTTGGCTCAAACCTCCGCGCCACCGCAGTCCGCCCCGGCCCCGGCTGGAGCGGCCACGCCGTATCAGCCAAAGTTTCCCGGAGACCCAGCCCGTTCGGACTCTGAGTCAGCAGCGCTGGGCTACATGCGCGTGGTGGTCCGGGCGCAGAAGCTCTATCAGAAGAAGCACAACCAGTACGCCACGTCACTGAAGGACTTGATCAACACTGGTTCATTCACGCGCCGCATGGCGGCCAGCACCGAGCGGGGTGACTATACCGTGGGGTTCAAGGGAAAAAAGGACAGCTATGTTCTGATCATGACACCCAAAAACCTGGACGCGGAACACCGGTCGTTCTATGCCGACGAGGATGGGGTGATTCACGGTGACGAGACCAAGGCAGCAGATCCCAGTTCGCCGAAGGTGAAATAGGTGGCTTGCGGCAGGTAGGCGGCGGCTGGGCAGCCGACAGTTCCTGGCTGCCGAGCTACGCTCGGCTCGACCCTGCGACTCTGCTCAGGCAGGCTCACGAGGGCGCCTGTCCCTACGTGGTCCTAGATTGCTTAAGAAGGCTTGTCGGATTTGATGTCGGTCGCCTTGCCATCGTGGTAGGTGATCGTGAGCGGATTGCCTCCGTTGGGATAGTGAACCGTCTTCCAGGCGGGATCGGCCTGACGGTCGGGGCGGCCCATTCCGATCGCGAAATCGGCCTGCAGTTCGTTCATGCCGGGCTTGACCTGGTGCCGCCCCACGGACTGCCAGATGTCCGCCGACCAATGCTTGTAGAGCTCGCGTGGATCCTGCACATAGAGCATCTCGTCGGAATAGATCTTGAAGTCGCCGTCCTTTAGGTAGCCGACCTGAAAGGCGAAGGTTTTGCCGTCCTGGTCAAACAAGGCCATCAATTGTCTCTGGCCGCCGGAGTTGGGGGCAGTGTCGAGCACAACGTCTTTGATGGTGAGCTTTTGGATGGGCAGCAGCAAGCCGGCTTCCTGCTCAAAATCAGTACGGTGAGTGGCGGGATTGTACGGGTAGTACGGGTAGCGGTATCCCTCTTTGACCCACACAGGCTGCTTTGTCAACTCGCGCGCCGACTTCAGGTCGAAGGGATATAGCTTTTTCGGAGTGACATAGTAATCGGGATTGAGTGGCGGGCCGGACGTCTCCTGCTTTGCCTGTTTCACATTCGAGGTGTGGCGTTCATACAGGATGTAACCGGTTCGAATCGCTGCGACCGCGATCGCGAGCGCCAGCGCAATCTGAATTCGATTCTTTAGCTCAGGGCTCATGGTCGTCTTAAGGTATCAAAGGCAGAAAACGAGCGCCGCATGTCCTAAGAGAATCATTGCAGTAGAAGGGTTGCGTTTAGGTGGAGAATCCGATCTGCTTCAGCGTTTCTTCCAGGCTTCGTGCTGCTCCTGCAGCGTCTTTGCGCGGCCGGTGATTTGGGAGATTTTTAGGAGTTCGTTCTGGGCTTTCGTGAGCAATTCCTGCAGGGCGGGGTCGTCGGAGGTCCGAGCCCGCAACTGCAATAACAGCTCGCCGAGCTCCTCCATGGGAGCATCCATTTCGCGAGCCATTGTGGTTGCCAGCTCTCCGGGGGTGCCAAGGCGCTCGGCGCGGCGCAAAGCCTCAGCAAGTTCGGCGTTGAGCCTGCGAATTTGCTCCTCGTAACGCTTGCGGTCGGTCACGTCGCGGACGGTACTGGTGACGAACATCCCTGCCTTGGTCTGTAGCGGGCTCAAGCTGATCTCGACGGGGAATTCCGAGCCGTCTTTCCGCGTGCCGAACAGGTCCAGATCGCGGCCCATGGGGCGGACATGCGGTTCCGCGGAAAAGGACGCGCGATGCTGCAGGTGGATGCGATGAAACCGCGCCGGAACGAGTAGTTCCACCGGCTGTCCAATCAGCTCTTCGCGACGGTACCCGAACAAGACTTCAGTTTGCGAGTTGACGCTGACGATCTTTCCGCTGGAATCGACAATGATCACGCCGTCGGGTGCGGACTCGAGCAGATCGCCAGCGTCGGGACCAAGCGCGCCGGAGCGACGTCCGAGCAGCTTGCCTGCGAGCCGGTGGAGAAGACCCACGTCCTCACCTCCTGGCAACGATCTGCCCCTGAAGACGGCGACCATGATACACGCGGTGGCGGCTGAAGGCGGTGCTTTGCTTGCTGTGTGCGCGTTGTTTAGCTGCTTGCTCGCTGGCAGAAGAGAGGAAGGCTCGCCTCCGATTGATCAAGGCGTGATGTTGGCCCGGGGTGCGCGAAATGGAGCGAGTTGAATGCTGTAAAATAGACGTGGTTGTAGGGTTTTCGCGGCCGAAACAGGCCATCAGGAGCGGGGGATGCCGGTCACACAAGAGGACGTTCTGAGCGCTTTGAAGCAGTGTTATGACCCGGAGATTCCGGTCAACATTGTGGACCTGGGCCTCATCTACGAAGTGCGCTTTGAGCCCGCAC
>Ga0306925_10001967_pt1 | contig 17316 bp, 14 predicted proteins | sample flu12Cox44000176_FD_203755 | JGI IMG/M metagenome (GOLD analysis project Ga0306925, IMG submission 203755) | Lab enrichment of tropical soil microbial communities from Luquillo Experimental Forest, Puerto Rico - flux8day.12C.oxic.44.000.176 (v2)... | ecosystem: Environmental > Terrestrial >... | reverse complement strand
GAATTTCAATTGCGGCGGCCGGCACATCGCGTTCGTCGGCTGCAGTTGTGCGCGGAATCGGTTCGACCGCGATCATCGCGCCCGGTCCCTGATTTGCGATTGGCCGCGCGTTGGTTCCGGCTTCCGCCAACATCCTTAGTCGCGAGTTCTGATAGAAATTTCTGACTACGATCCGAAACGGCAGACTCCAGTGATCGATTGTCCGGTTCTTTTTCAAAACCGATTCCGGAATCGCCGTGATTTGATCGAGATCGTTGTCGGTCGTGTCGATTACCGCCAGCTCCGTGTGCCGCTGGTCCTCGGAATAATTTTTCGTGTCGCCGCGTTCCAGCCGCATGTGGCTTTCAATTGCGAACAGATCAGTAAAAAGTCCGCCCGCGAGCATGATGATTAGCCCCGCGTGCGTGAGTTGGATTCCGAGTTTGCGCCAGGTCCAACGAAAACGTTTTGCGTGTGCTGCGATCAGATTGACCAGCAACACCGCGCCGATGAGATGGCCACCTGGAAAAATCGGAATTCGGAAACCGCGACTTTCTGCCGGCCACCAAACCAGCCAGCTTTGAAAATAACGTTGCTGTGCTTCGTGAATCCCGAGATGCACTTGCGCGAGCGTGCCCGCGAAAATGAGCGCCATCGCTGCAGCCAGGCAAACAATAGTCAGCTTCAGCGAAGTGAATAGGTCGACAATCTTGCGCATCCTCTCTTTAAAATCGGACGGATTCGACAAATTTCACGAAGTTCGGTTTTTCTTTTTCGATCGCGGCATTTGGACCAGTCGCTTTGAAAAACCAAACGTGTCCAGCGCGCCGTGTCCAGGCGGCCACTGTTCGCGCATTTGCCCCCGCGATGTCGACGCTGGAGAAATTGCCATCTGAGGTCTTCAGAGGCGCCACTTGAGTCGCAACTGCGGCCGGACTCATCGGTGGCAAACCGATTTGCTGACGCCAGCGATTCACGTTGTCGGTGTCGCTTCCGCCTTCACCCGGAAACGTCACGATCGAAATGTCGACTTTGTCGTTGTTCGCCCCTGCGCTGAAGCTCGCATAACGCATCGCTGACGGCGGAACTTGGCTCCAGCCGGCGGGCGTTTGCCATTTGATTTGCGGATTCGTTGAATTCTCCGGCGGCATCGCCTCCGCCATTTGCGCGGATTTGTTTCCGCTTTGTGAATTACAAACCGCCGCGACCCATTTGATGAAGTCGCTCTTTTGCGATTCGGTCAACGCTGCGTTGCCGCGAATCTTGAAAAAGAGCGTTGAGCTTCCATTCGTTGTCATTGCGGCAATGATTCGTCCGTCCTTCGCCGAGTCGGCCCCAATCGGCAGTCCGGCAAGATCGACAACCGCGACATCGCCGATCGATGTCGTGAGGTGTTGGGCTATTTGATTAAGCTTCTGTTCCTCAATCGGCGGCTGACCAATTTGCGACAGCCAACGGTTCACGTTCTCAAGGACGTTGCCGGCAGAAGCTCCGAGGCCGACAAAGGAAATGTCCGCGACTGCGCCGTTGACGCCTTTGACCAGAAAGCTCGCCTGCCGCATTTGCGAGAGCGGTTGCGGCTGCCAATTCGGCGGTACCGGAACGGACGTGGCAGATGCGACCGGCGCCATTCCGCCAGGCATTGAAGGCGAAGGCGCGTTCGCGGGCATCGCGCCTTGTTGTTCCGGCCCAATCTCTTCAAGCGGCGCTTTGGAAACGCGATAAACCTTGATCTCGGATTTGTTGTTGCAGGCGGCCAGCGAAATGACGACGAGACTGAGAAAAACCACGCGCAATTTCATTTGGATTATTTCTGCGGACCGCCGGTGTGGCATTCCACACAGGTAAATTCCGAGTACTCGGCGTCAATATGGATGAAATTGTGCCCTTTGGGATCGATTTGATTCAAGGCGTCGCCGCTGCCCTGCGCCAAAATCAAATGACACGACTTGCAGTCGCTCGCTTTGATCGACTTCTTTCCGTCGGCGGCGACGTGTTTACCGTCGTGGCAGCGGAAACAACCGTTCCAACTTTTGTGTCCGACAAAATCCGGATGCGTTCGCCAATCGACTTTCACTTCCGGGAAGAAATTTTCGCGATAAATGGCCTGCGCTTCCTTGATGATCGGCCCCGCTTGGTTCGGATCGGGATACGCTTCGCGTAAAGAAGCGGTGATCCCCTGTTCAGCTTCGCTTTGGGTTGCGTAGGCTTTTGTTAGTGCGGCTACGGTCTTTGATTTTAGCCACGGAATCTTCGGATCGAGACGGCCGGTTGACATTGCGAGATCGACGGCCTCGTTCGGGTTATGAATTTTGTGGGCCGGACGGCTGTGACAATCCATGCAATCCATTCGACGAATCTGGTATTTGTCAATGTCGTCCTTGAAATTCGGATCGCTGTAGACGGTGGTTACGCCCTGCGGATTTGTGCTTCGCACCCACGGAATGTTCATCAGTCTTTCGTCAGTTGTGATATATTCGATCTTGTTCGCGATGTTCATGTGCCAGTGAATGCCCCCTTGCGGACCGTTTGAAGGATCACCGCCGCCGACATTAAGAAGAAGCCGCACCGCGAACGGCGTGTTCTTTTCGTCAGAAAGGTAATGGTGATAAGTGCGCTCAACGTTGCCGACGTATTTCTTGGGCCAATGGCATTGCTCACAAATTGCCTGAGTAGGCCGCGGATTTGTCGCCGTCACGTAAATCGGGCGTTCGAAATCATTCGCGGCCGTGTGATAGAGCTGTTTCACGCCGTTGAGTTTGGTTTTGAAATAAGCCGCTGCGCCGGGTCCGACGTGACATGCGACGCATTCCACTTTCGCGTGCGCGGTATGCTGCGCGGCGACAAACTGCGGCTCCATCGGAAGGTGACACGCCTTACCACAGAACTGGACCGACTCGGTGAGTTGGTAGGTTTGATAGCTGCCGACCGCACTTAAAAACAGGAATGCGACAGCAACTGTGGCGAATATCCAGAGGATCTTGCGGTCTCTCTCGCGCGCGAGATCAATTTTGATGACGAGCGGTTCGGCGGCCTTGAGCGCTCGACGATTTCTTCGCCACTGCAAAATTGCGCCAAACAACGTGATCGCGAGTCCAAGAATGAAAAAGCTAGGCGCGACGACATAGGCGAGAATGCCGAGGTACGGATTTGGATGACCCGTGAAGAGGTCGAGCGCGAAAAGGAGAAAAAATGAAAAGAGCGCGCTGGCCGAAAGAAGGAGGCCGGTCCAACTGATCCAGTTACGAAAGCGATTCGGTCGCCAATTTGGGGAAGCGACCGTCTCAGCCATCGATCAACTGTTCTACACGATTGTCGATCCAACTGGAAGATCGACCTGCAGAATGCCGCCTAAATTCTCGGCTGAGGGTTTAAATTCTATCTTTTGAACGCGCGGAGGTAAGCAACCAGCGCCTTGACATCAGCATCGGAGAGCTTTCCTCCGAAAGGTTTCATCGTCTCTTTTCCGCTGGTCTTGACGCCTTCTTTGATTGCTCGCGCGGCTTCGGCATCGCTGAATGCCGCCTGCACCTTGGCATCGCGATAATCTTTGATGTTCAATTTCTTGCCCATCATGGTGGCGCCGCTGCCATCTTTGCCGTGGCACGAGGCACAGTTCGTGTTCCAAGTTGCGCTCGCGTCCGCCGCGGCGGCGATGCCGGCTGAACTAACAATGGTTGCGAGCAATAAAGAGATTTTTCGTTTCATGCGTTTGGTTCCTTTCCCGGTTTTGACGTTGCCTACTTCTTCAACGTTCGAACGTAAGCAACGAGAGCTTTAACGTCGTCATCGGACAATTTACCGCCGAAAGCTTTCATCGTCGTTTTACCGTTCTGCTTTACGCCGTCTTTGATCGCGGTCGTTGCCTTGGCATCCGTAAACGAAGCCTGTTTTTTCGGATCGGTCAGGTCCATTGCGCCGAGCGTTTTCCCCATTTTGGTATCGCCGTTTCCGTTTGCGCCGTGGCACGGGGAACAATTGGTGGTCCAAAGTGCCTTGGCGTCGGCGGCGCGAACCGAAATCGCGGACGCAGCGAGCAGAATAAGAACAAGCGAAACGATTATTTTCATAAAAGAATCCTCTCTTGAGTGATGACGTTGCTACCAAATTTAGAAACGATATTGAAGACCAGAAAAAATCGAATGCGCTTCGTAATTGTTGTGGCCGCCAGAGGTCGCGTCCCGGTAGTTGAAGTAGCCGTACCTCAACAACAAGCGCATTTGTTTTGTCAATTGGCGAGTAACGCTGGCGGAGGCAGTGTACTCGGTTGCTCCCAAGCCGTAGGGCACGGCAACGACTGCGTTCTTAAAGTGATCATTGGCACAATAGAATGAAAAGTCGCCATAAACGTCAGTCTTGTCGTCGATTATATAGCCGACACCGCTGGTCACCGTCCAATAATCATTCCGGAAATTCACCACGGTCGGACTTGTGTTCGGGGTCAAATTGATATTGTTCGCCGGTGTGTCCGTTTGATTGAGGGTGTAGGAAAAATTCGCGTCCAGAAAAAAGCGCGCCAGCGGACTCCAAGTAATTGACTCGGTCATCACATGTTGTGTGATTTCACCAGTTTCCTCCTCGGCAAGAAAAGGTTCGCCCGCATGCTCCCACCGGCCGTCGATTGTCGTGCGCTCAAAATCATAGCGGCTTACGAGAGCAAGCGTCCCCAGGCACGCCGGAACCTTCGGGCGGAACGTAACCCGGATGTTCACATCATCCGTATTCCAATCCTGGTCAATCAATCTCGGGAAATCTGCGGTTATGATGTCTTCGTCATAGGCGGCAATTCTGTGATAATACTGCGTTGACAGATTCAATCTCATTAGCGGATACCAGTTGGCACCGACAGTGTACTTTTGGCCCAGCGCATTGGTATCCTTATTCAGGCGCGGTTCTAATTCGTTCATCGTCTGAAACTCCTCGACGTCGCCGGATTCCTCTTCCCACTCCCCTTGGGCATAGAAAAGCCAATTCGCGATACCGATGTAACGCAGCTCCAGCCTTTGGGCGAAGCGGTCGTAATCTGCCGACCTCTCACCAGATGTCGGTATCCCCGGCCCGAAGTGGAATCCACCGTTCGGATTCGTTGTGCTAAACGGCGGCGTGTTCGCGACTGGTTCCTCCGCGAGAAAAGTTGAGTCGCTGTCCCGGTCCTCATGAGTATACCGGAAACCTGCCAAAACATTGAGGCTTGGTAGCGGCATCCAAAACAGGTTGGCATTGACCAAATGCTCCTTGACCTCGGCAGTTCCGGCCAAATCGATGAAGGCATGGTCACGTTGATTAAGTGTTGGAACAGGCTCTCCGAACGCGGAATCAAAACTCGTGCCGAAGATGCGGGTGCCGGAGAGATCGTTTTCGAATGTCGTGTAGGAGTAGCCGGTGGTAAACCACAGGGAATCCGTTAATCGCGTCTCGGTAATGGCGTGGCCGCTGAACAAATCTACATCATCATTCTGTTGTTGAGTCACGAACCGTTGCGCGCCCGGCGGTCTGACTACTGGCGGCAACTGACCGGCACCGCGCTCCATGTTCAACGAATAGTCGTTTTCATTGTGTTCGTAACGCATCCCTAGGAGGACGTCCGTGTTACTGATCGTCTTCGATATATCGAGGGCGAAGATATCGCGCGTTTCATCGATGTCGCGGAAGGAAGGGATAATTTTTCGCGTCGGATTGACTGCCAACCCGGTCAGGGTCGTGTCACCCCAAACAGTCGAATCTTTCTGGCCGTCCCGGAACTCGTGGGAATAACGCAGGGTGATCTCCGGCCAGTCGGGCACTCGCAAGCCAAGTTCAACCCAAGCTTCGCCCCGATCGATATGCATTTCCGGAAATGGCGGCGGAAAGAACGTGCCGCCATTGTGTGGGAAAAAGCCCCCATTCCCGTCATACCAACTTCGAAACTCAGTAAAGCCGGCGCGGATGTAACCGAGCTTGGCCTTGGAAAGCTCCACCTTTACGTCGTAGTCGTTATTGTCCCAGATGGCATGACCATCGACCAAAAGCTGCACGTCCTTCCCGAGGGCCTTTTCATAATGCAAGTCTTGGATCCCGCCGTAGACGTCACCCGACATCCGGTGTTCCTGCTTAAATTGTGCTTCGTCGCCATTGATGATGAGCCCCCCAATTCCAAGCTCAATCCAATTGTTAAACGCTTCCGGCTGTTCTTGAGTCGGAGTCGATTTCCCGTCGGTCAGCGGCGTAGTTTCTCCGGCGCGAACCGAGTAATTTATGCAAAATGCGGCGCACACAAGCAACGCCAGGTTCCGCGCAAGCCCGGCTGTATACGTTGGGAAACGAGTGGAGTCCGGCATACGTCGAGTTAATACCTGAACAGCGGGGTCACGTTAGAGCCGTGCGGTTCCTCATGACAGCCGGCTGACCAGCAGGTTCCTTGCGGCAGGAAGCTGGTGTGGTCGACATCTCCGATAAAAATCTGCCCGGGCGACTTTTGCTGCTGGAAATGGCATTTCAGGCAAAGGGTTGCGTTGCGTTCGTTGAGCAATCGCTGGTTAACGGAGCCGTGGGGCGAATGGCACACCACACAACCCTGACGCAGCGCCTCATGCTCGTAAACAAACGGACCTCTTTGTGCGGAGTGACATTGGAAACACACGTCATTCACACCCATAAATGCGAAGCCACCGCCTTTGACTGACTGCTGCAAACTCGTCCCGCCCCCTTTCATCGCCCTGCCCTTGTGCGGATTGTGACAATCGGCGCAACTCATCTTCCCTTCCATCACCGGGTGATGATGAGGCAGCTCGAATTTTGCGCGGACGTCCAAGTGGCATTGGAAACAAGTGTCGGGAGATTTGCGCGGATTAATGATCTTGCGAGTGTCGCCGCCACTCTGCACGTGCAGACTTCCGGCGCCGTGGCACGATTCACAGCCCATGTTCTTGGCGTTCTCGCCCTTTGCTTGTAAACGCGCGTGCGAAGAGGTCCGGAAATCGCGTACGATCTCTTCATGGCAGGTTCGGCATTCTTCACTGCCGACAAACTCTGCTCCCGGAATACTGGGCGGGGCGAGGATCGTGCGATTCGTTTCAAACGTAGTGCAGGAAAGCAGAATGACGGTGAGCGCCGCTGTTCCCCCGATTGCCCATAGCAGTTTCTCGCGGTTACCGTGCAGCCATTTAATTGGCCTCAGCCATCGCACGACGCTGAGTATTGCCAGATTGGCCAAACAACGACAACGCATTTCTTCGGAAAAAGCGACGCGTTTCGATGCGGACGTTGATGATTACTCTAATGCCGCTTCTGTCGCCTTGCTTCACTCCCCCGATAATCGGTTGGCGATTTTCCGGAGAGCTTTTTGAAGACGCGATTGAATTGGGAGAGCGATTGAAATCCGACCGCGAACGCCGTTTCGCTCACGCGAAGATCGAAATCTTCCAAAAGCTTACGCGCGTTTTCGAAGCGATTTCGCGCGACGTAATCGACAAACTTACTGCCGGTCACGTGTTTAAACTTCTCGCTCAAGTGAGTTGGATTAATTCGGACCGCGTTCGCGACTTTCGTCAGTGAAATGTCTTCGGTTAGATGTTGTTCAATAAATCGGCGCGCCTGCCAAATGTCTCTCGGCTCGGCGGGATGCCCGTTGTGTGCGACATTTCGAAATTGGACGTCCGAAGGTCTTCTTGCTGTCACATTTGTATTCAAAGCGCGGTCGCTTTCTCGGGCTTTGCAACGGTTGTCAATTGCTAGCCGGATTTTGCGCAGGGGTGCCAAACATCGGGCGCGCTGACGCAATTTTTGCCCAGCAAAAGGCAATTGCTGAGAAGCTGCACGGTCGGGGCCAGCTAACCTATGATCAGCAACAACTAAGGAGTCGTTTATGGAACATCTGATTTTATGCGCTCATCATCTTCGAGTGCTTGAGGCATCCCGAATGGTGAGCTCGCACAGAAAAGGAGCTGAAATATGAATACAATCGCAATTCCACCGAGACCGGAAGTAATCGGTGCGGAAAACAAGATCGCCGCGCTGCTCACCATAGTGCCAGGGCTTGGCCACATTTACAAAGGCCATTTGGCTGCCGGCTTCATTTGGATGTTCTTCGGAATGCCGCTCGCCATCTGGATCGGCATCCTGCTTGGCCTGGCCACCGTCGGCGTCGGCCTGCTTTTCCCGCTCGCCTGCTGGGCCGGCCTCGCGTTTGATGCTTACCACGAGCGCGACCTGCGCAAGCATCATTGGCTGATGCCGACGACGGATGGAAGTGAAGAGGAAGATGAGTTTGGCGATTGAGCCGGAACGATGTTGAACCAGCGACGCGGTCGTGCACATCGCATGAAAACTGACTCCGTCGTAACGGACTATCTTTCGCGCCCAAGATTTCCGAGAGTCTCGCCCACGTTCCTGTCCGATTCGTTTTCGGCAACGATGCCGCTCGGCGAATTTCTTTTTGAGTATCTTTATCGGCGCGGTGTTCGCCACAGTTTCGGTGTCCCCGGCGATTTTGCGTTGCCGACATTTACCTGGCTCGAGAGATCGAAGATTCAAAGCGTCACGATGACGCATGAGCCTTCAGCGGGATTCGCAGCCGATGCGTATTCGCGAATCAATGGGATCGGATTGGTCTGCGTTACTTACTGTGTCGGTGGGCTTAACGTCTTGAATGCGATCGCCGGCGCTTATGCGGAAAAATCGCCAGTCGTGGTCGTGAGCGGCGCGCCTGGCCGCAAAGATCGAGAGAAGGATCCGCTGCTTCATCACAAGGTCAAAACTTTCGAGACGCAGCGCCGGGTTTACGATGAAGTAACAGTCGCGAGTACCGTTTTGCTCGAGGAACAACGCGCTGCATCCGAGATCGTGCGTTGCGTCGAAGCCTGTCTGCGGCACAAACGTCCGGTTTACATTGAAGTGCCGCATGACATTGTCGACCGCGACATTCCGATCGTAGGAATTTCCCACGCCGAACCGGCGAAGTCCGATCCGCACACCTTGCGCGCGGCACTCGAGGAGACAGTCGCGCTAATTCGTATCGCTAAAAAACCGGTGATTCTCGCAGGCGTTGAACTGGCGCGATATCGCACTGCCGGTCTCGTCTTGCGAATGGCCGAGCGGATGAACATTCCCATCGCCGCCGATCTTCTCAGCAAAAGCGCGATTCCGGAAAATCATCGCCTTTACATTGGCGTCTATGGCGGGGCGATGAGCAGCGAGGAATATGTGCGCCACTATGTTGAATCGGCTGATCTGGTCCTGATGCTAGGGACGTTCATCACCGACATGAGCATGGGATTTAATACAGCGAAACTGGATCGAAATCGGACAGTGCTGGCGACGACTGAGCGCGTGAACGTGCAATATCACAGCTACGATTCAATCCAGTTCCGCGAATTTCTTGAAGCTCTGGCGACGACGAGGATCACCGCCCCGAAGCGGTTTAAACGTCCTACTGTAGGCAGCGTGCCGCTGCCCCTCAAGAAAAGCGAACGCTCGAAGTTACTTTCAATGGCCGATGTCTTCCGGATTTTATCGCTGCATTTGGATGATCGTTGCTGCGTTATTGCCGATATCGGAGACGCCATCTTCGGCGCAGTTGGAATTCGCAGCGCCCGACAACCGCAGTTCATCGCGCCGGCCTATTACATGTCGATGGGATTTGCCGTGCCGGCCGGCATCGGCGTTGCGCTCGCGGCGAAAAAGTTGCGCCCCTACGTCCTTGTCGGGGATGGCGCGTTTCAAATGACTGGGGCCGAAATCTCGACAGCGGTGCGACTCGGACTGAATCCAATTGTTATCGTCCTGAACAACGATGGTTACGGCACGATGCGTCAGATCCGCGAGGGGGGATTTAATAAGATCACGCAATGGAACTACACAAAAATCTGCGAACTAGTGCAAGGCGGTCGCAGCGCGACAGTTTCGACCAAAGGCGAATTCGACAAAGCTCTCTCGCTCGCGCAGAAATCAAAGCAGGTTTACGTGATCGAAGTCCGAGTTCCGCGCGACGATGTGAGCAATCAGCTTGCCCAAATCGCCCGCGAGGTCCGCAAAATCCGCGGCACGAACAATTCGTCAGTTAAACACTGGCGCGGCTTTTCTCAGCTTAACTTTCGACCTTGCACAAACGCGCGGATTGCTTTGAATTGACTCATACCGTCCAGTCCCGCTTCCGCCATCACCATGGCGCCGGTGCCGCTTCCGAGAAAGTGGCCATGGCGGAACGGATGCAGCGAATGCGCGCGGCCATAATCGGAACGAACCCAGCGCATCATCGTCGCGAACGTGAAGTCGGTGATTGCCATCGACTGGTGTTGATGGGCAGTCGGAAAAATTCGCTCGCGTTCCGTTTCTGGCTGCATGTCGAACAATTCCGACGAGGTGACGACGTAAACATTGATGTCGATCGTATCTCGATCAATCAACGGCAATGCCTGCTGGAGAAAGGCGTTTGTGACGCCGGTTCCTTGAAGTACAACCGTGCCTTGCGAATGTTTGCTTCCTTTGCGCAAACAGTAAACGCCTTGCGCCGCCAAGGCGGGCGACGGCAAACCAAGCGCGACGCGGTCCAACACGATTTCCGGCGGCCGGGTCACGAATGGCGCGATGATCGCCGGTCGTTTGGCGAGCGCCGCTGAAACGAGGAACCAGATTTCTTGCGGGTCCCACGGCGTTAGCGTGATCATTGTTCCGAGTGGAAAATTGTCCTGCAACAATTGGAGCGACTGCGGGTCCGCGTGGGTTGGGCCGTCTTCACCGGTTTTCAGTCCGGCGTGCGCGCAAACCAGGAAGAACGGCCGATACTTTCCACCTTCAATCGTCACTCGCGCTTGATTTCCGATCGCGTGCAATCGTGTGGCGATGTGACCGAGCGGAGCGCTGAAGGCGCCATAGGATGAACCCGCACCGATATGTTTTCCGAACGACGAAATCCCGCACAACATCGACATGATCGCGTCTTCGCAGATTCCGCCGATCGCGAGTTGTCGTGAACGCGGATTTGTTTTGTAGTTGTAGTAACCACTCGGAAAACCTTCCGTCGCTTTGTTAATGCTGGTCGAACCAAGCAGATCGGCGGCGGCGACAACGAATGCGCCACCAGTTTTTCGATTATAATAATTCAGCACGCGTCCGAGCTCATCGCGCAATGTTGCTTTGGCTCCCGGTTTGAGCATGAGCTCCGTCGGTGTTTTGTCGCCGACCTTGTTTGCAGTCTGGAATGCGACTTCTATTCGCGGTGCGGCTATTTGCGGTTTGCGATTGCGGTGGTTGAGCCGGCTTTGCGCCGCGCGCAGTTGCGCCGCGAGCGCATCGACAATCGGCCGCCGCGATTCCAGTTCGTGGCGAATGATTCGCAGTGTTTCCCAATAACAATGTTCGATTATCGGCGTGTCAGCGCCGCCGTGACAGCGCTGCGTCGCGCCATTGCAGCATGGCAACTGTGAATTTTCTAACGGAAGCAATGGCGTGAGCGCAGTGAAAAATTCTTTTGAGCAAAGCGCGTGACCGGCACCGTGCGATGCCTTGCCCGAAATTCCGTACTGCCAGCCTTTGATTGTCCGATACACGATTGCCGTTGGCTGGCCGGTATGAAGATCGAGGGCGAGACGTTGCGCGGCGGTAATTTGTTGCCAATCGAAACCGTCGGGCACGTAAATCACATTCCAGTCGTGCAAGTAGGCGAGCTCGGCCGGCGTCCATTGCACGTACTCCCCAGGTGTTTCCGATTCACGACAAACCCGGTTCGAATCGATCGAGGCCTGGTTCCAATCGACGTGGAGGATAATGTTGTCCAGGGACGCGGTTCCAGCCGCGGCGAGCGCCTCGGCGACACGTCCGGGGGTCATTCCGCCTTCGCCCTCTATAATATGTACGCGCGGCGCGTCCTCCCCGTAAAGATCCGCCGCCGCCCAGGCTAAGCCGAATGAAGAGGGGATGCCGACGCCAGACGCTCCCGTCGAAAGTTTGACGAACGGCGTAGCCGGCGTCGGATGACCATCGAGCGCTTTCGCGTCGAAGTTTGTGATCATCGGGGTCCGCGAGCTCGGATTGCGGCGGAAGCCGATTAGATCCTCCAGTCGCAACTGTTGCTTCTTGTCCGTTGGTAGAAGATTGGCCGCGGCGATGCGCGCGATTTCGTTGCGCAACGCCCACATCGCATAAAGCCCGAGCGCTTTGTGACCGGCCGCGTAGGAAATAATGTCCGCGTCTTCGCGATTCGGTTGCGACAAATCGTAGTCCATCGTGTCGAAGAGCAGCCGCGAAACGATACGGCCAGAGGAAATCGAGCCGCCGGGATGCCCCGACATCGGGACATAGTTGTACATCACTGCGCAAAGGGTTCGATAAAAGAGATCGAACGTGTTGCAATTTTCGACGGTTGTCTGATCGAGCGGCTTGCCATGTTTTTTGATATGGGCCGCGGTGTTGATGAACACGCCTCGGCGCGGACCGAATGAGAGCGTTGATCTTGGCCGGCGGGCCCGTCTCGCTTCTCGAGGAGTTACGTGGGTTGGCATAGGTGTGGAACCTTTCTTCATATCCGCTCGCGACCGGCCCGAGTATTGATCTTGAAGGAGATGCCGAATTCGTTCGGTGCCAGTTTTGCGATGGGCCCGAATGTTTTCTTAGACGTATTTAACGTGGTGGCCAGCTCGGCTGGCACCGGTCCGAATTCGACACCCGAATAAAGATCTTCCGGCAACTGCGCGATTCGGTGCTTGGCCATATTCTGTTGCCATCAATAAGAGCCTTTGGCGGAAGGGTGGCCACGCAGGTCTTGGCAAAAGGCAGGCGTTTCTTGCGCTTCCGGGCGGGGAATCTGTTACTTGCGAGGATTCATCTCGGCGAACCATTCGTTGTTCGCAGAGTCGAAGCGCAAGCCGAACCCGACTTCTGCACTGACGGATTTCATCATAACGTTCTCGGCCGCGATATGTCCGACGATTCGGTGGAGTCGCTCTTTTCGTCCAATTTGGATCAGCAACTTCAACAGCTCTGTTCCCAAACCTTTCCCTTGCCACGGGTCGCTGATTAATACGGAAAACTCCGCCTCGTTTGCTCCATGCTCTTTCACCAATCGGCCAACTCCAAGAATCTGGTGAGAGCCGTCGCGCTTTTTCAGATCTGCCACGAGCGCGATCTCGCGATCGTAATCGATGAAACAGACGCGGCGCAGTCGAGCGTGCGTAATCCGGTCTTGCAGGCTGAGTGTTCCAAAATATCGCAAATGAACGCTGCGCTCGGAAAGGGTTCGATGAAATTGGACCATCAACGGCTCATCTTCGGGCCGGATCGGTCGAATGGTCACGTTCGCGTCTTTAATTTTACGCGTGACGACGTATTCAATCGGATAAGGCCGGATTGTCGATCTTGGCAAGTCACGATCAGCTATATTTGCATCGTGCAAGACCACTCGAGCATCCAGAGCGACCAACGCCTCTGTTGAAACGATCAACGGATTGATGTCAATCTCCTTGATGCGAGGTTGTTGAATCACGAGCTGGCTAAAGCGCACGAGTGATTCTTCGAGCGCGCCCACGTCGATCGCGGCGCGGCCGCGAAATCCCTTAAGCGCGCTATAAATTCTTGTTCGTTCCATCAATCGCCGCGCCAGTGTGCGATTGAGCGGTGGAAGTCCAAGCGCGCGGTCTTCGAAGACTTCAACAAAATATCCACCCGCGCCGAAAAGAAGTACGGGACCGAACTGAGGATCGCAACTACTGCCAAGAATTAACTCATATCCATCGTTAGTGAGCATTGGCTGCACCGTGACCCCGAGGAAAGCGCCGGCGCCTCCATGTTTGTGAGCTGATCTTTCAATTTCGCGATAAGCGCGGCGCACAGCAGGGGCACCGTGCAAATTAAGTTTCACGCCCCCAGCATCGCTCTTGTGGGTGATGGTCTCAGAAAAAACCTTCAAGACCACTGGACTACTGATCGTCTTTGCAAAGTCGACAGCTTCATTTTCGGTCCTGGCGATTTTCGTCGGCACAGGCAGAATTCCATACGCCGTCAGAATTTGTTTTGATTCGACCTCGTTCAGCAATACGCGCCGCGCCTTTTGCGCGCGATGAATAATCTTTTCCACGGCGAGCTTGTCGATCTCCGCCGTCGCAGTCAGGGTCGGTGTTTCATAAAGCGCGTTGAGATTTTCCGAATAGCGGTGCATCGCGCAGAAGGCGCGGGCCGCGTCGTCCGGATATTCGAAAGTCGGTATGCCGGCGCGATCGAGAATGTTTACCCCTGGGCGAACGCCATCGCCGCCAATCCAGCTTGCTAAAACCGGCTTGTTTCTCAGGTTCGCAAATGCGCGCAACTTTTCCGCGGTCCCGCTCGATTCGGTAATCGCTTGCGGCGCGAGAACGACTAACAGGCCATCATTGTTCGGATCGGGCGCGACAATCTCGAGCGCTCTTTCATAACGCCGCGCATCCGCATCGCCGAGAATGTCGATCGGATTAGCGCCGCTCCAGTGCGCCGGCAGAAGCTTGTTCAATTTCTCGAACGTCTCGCGTGACAATTCGGCCAGCTTCCCTCCGCATTCGATTAGCGCGTCAGTTGCGAGCACGCCGGGACCACCGCCGTTTGTAACGATCGCCAGTCGTGGCCCGGCCGGCCGCGGTTGTTTGCCCAAGAGCTCAGCGATATTGAACAATTCGCCGATTGAATCGACGCGCAGAACCCCACTTCGTTGGAAGGCCGCATCGAGCACTTCGTCCGTGCTCGTCAAGGCCCCGGTGTGCGATGTAGCCGCTTTCGCCGCGGCTTCGGTGTGACCAACTTTGATGACAATGATTGGTTTGGTCAGTGCGATCTCGCGGGCGGCGGAAAGGAACGATCGCGCGTGGCCGATCGATTCCATATAAAGCAAAATGCTGTGGGTGTGGGGATCGTCGCCGAGATGGTAAATCAAATCGCCCCAGTTCACGTCCGCCATCGAGCCGATCGAAACAAACGCGCTGAAGCCGACGCGGTTTGTCAGGCTCCAATCCAGAATCGCAGTACAAAGAGCGCCGCTTTGGCTGATGAAACCGATGTTTCCTGGAAGAGCTAGAGGCCGGGCGAATGTCGCGTTCAATCCGATATGCGGCAGCATCATGCCAACGCAGTTTGGACCGATAATCCGCAGTTTGCCGCGACGCTGGACCACTTGTTTTTCCAATTCCGCGCCTGCCGGTCCGCATTCTTTGAAGCCGGCTGAAATGATCACCGCGCCTTTCAGGCCGCGCGCCGCGCAGTCACTCACAACCTTGGGCACAGTGGCGGCCGGCGTTGCAATCACCGCAAGATCGACATCTTCGGAAAGATCGCTGATTTTTCGAAACGCTTTCTGTCCGAGAATCGTGGAATGATTCGGATTAATGGGAAAGACTCGACCTTTGAAGGACTGAAGATTTTCCATCAACGCGCGCCCGACACTACCGGCTTTATCGCTGGCGCCAATGATCGCGATTGATCGAGGCGCGAGCATCATTTCCAGGTTCGGTTTGTGCCCGGGCGCCTTTAATGGCAGAGGCTTCGCGGTTTTGCTCAAGCGATGCATCACTATCAATCTCCGATCCGGTTCCGAGCAAATTCGAGCTAATTCGCAGGTTCGGGCTCTCCGAGCCTTGCTAAATACAGATCATCTCTTGCGCGGGCGCGGCCGCCCTGGCAATCGCCCTATCAAGCGCATCTGCTAGCGTGCGCTCGATTTGCCGCCGCGATTGCAGGTCGTCACTGAGATAGTTGAATTTTACGGACGCTACCGGGCCGCATTCTTCCTGGCCATTTTCGAGTTCGACACTTAGGAGCAGAAACCACCACTTTTTGGCGAAGACCGGATCGTGTAGCTGCCAGTTCAGTCGATAACATTTAATTTCTGCCAGCGGGATGACTGTCTTCTCATCATGGAAATGAAGAATCAGTGCGCCGGAGGTAATTTCGACGCTTCCGAACCTGAAAGCGATGTCTTCATACGACGTTTTCATGGGCGAATCGCAACTTTTAGGACGCCGTCGCGGCGCGAACCAAACAAATCGTAGGCTGCGACGATATTATCGAGACTGAAACGATGGGTAATCAGCGGTGTCGGATCGAAGCGTTTTGATCGCACGAGCGACATCAACCGTCGCATTCGCTCTTTCCCGCCAGGGCAAAGCGTCGTGACGATTTTGTAATCGCCGATACCGGCCGCAAACGCGTCATACGGCACCTGAAGTTTTCCGGAATATACGCCGAGACTGCTCAACGTGCCGCCGGGACGCAAACAGCGGAGACAATTCTCGAACGTCTCCTGGATTCCCAATGCTTCAATCGCCACGTCAGTGCCGCCGCTCGTAATTCTCTTTACCTCCGGAATGACATCGCAATGCGTCGGGTCTAGCACTACGTCGGCACCCATTCGCTTCGACATTTTCATTCGAACCGGATCGCTCTCGACGCCGATGATGAATGAAGCGCCCATCAACTTTGCGCCGGCAGTCGCGCATAGGCCGATGGGACCCTGTGCAAAAACAACAACCGTGTCCCCAATTTGAATCTTTGCCGACTCAGCGCCGCTAAAGCCGGTAGATGCGATGTCAGCAAGTAGAACAACTTGCTCGTCGCTAAGTTCGTCCGGAATTTTCGCGAGGTTCGCCTGAGCGTGGGGCACAAGCAGATACTCGGCCTGCGCACCGTTGATGGTGTTTCCGAACCGCCAGCCGCCGATCGCCTCAACACCGTGTCCGTGTCCGCATTGCGACCATTGTCCAGACAAACAGGCGCGGCACTGGCCGCACGGCGTGATCGCTCCCACCAAAACGCGGTCGCCAATTTTGTAGCCGATCAGTCCTTCGCCAACCTCTTCGATCACGCCGACCGGCTCGTGCCCGATCACGAGACCCGGCTTAACTAGATATTCGCCGCGCAAAATGTGAAGATCGGTGCCACAGATTGTTGTCAGCGTGATTCGAATGACCGCTTCGCCCGCACCGGCATGCGGGCGTGCGACTTCTTCAACTCGGATATCATTTGGGCCGCGAAAGACATTCGCGTGCATCATTGAGTTGGATTCGCGGCGGATCGCGGAACGCGTGCGAGATTCTTCGACAATCGTGTTCATAATTTAAACGGCAGCGAGTTTGAGTTTTGGTTCGCATAATTGGCGGAAAACAACCGTGAGGTCCTCAGCGCTCACCGGTTTGGCGAGACAAGCGGCGGCACCGTTCGCGTAAGCGAGCGCGGCGCAGTGACAAGGCTCGCTCGACGTGATGACGACAACCGGCAGATCGTGGCGACACGCTTTGAGCGCGCTGAGCAAGGTTATTGCGTGACAATCACTGCGATCGAGAATGGCGAGGTCAAATTCTGCGGCGCGCTGGCAGCCAGTTCGTAAGGCCTGATCGACATCGTGCG
>Ga0306925_10001966_pt1 | contig 17325 bp, 17 predicted proteins | sample flu12Cox44000176_FD_203755 | JGI IMG/M metagenome (GOLD analysis project Ga0306925, IMG submission 203755) | Lab enrichment of tropical soil microbial communities from Luquillo Experimental Forest, Puerto Rico - flux8day.12C.oxic.44.000.176 (v2)... | ecosystem: Environmental > Terrestrial >... | reverse complement strand
TCTCTGGATCGGCACGCACCAAGACAATCAGGCCGATAAGGTTGCCAAGGGACGACAGGCGCGCGGCGACAGTCAGTGGACGCGCAAACCGAAGTTTGCCGCGCTGATGAGTGATGTGAGCCGGCGCCGCCGTGCTCATGCCCTCACACCACCGCAATGCAGCTAAACGGCCCCAGGCGGTTGTAGTCCTCGCGGGAGAGAATGTCCCACACCGACTTGTAGCCGGGCGCGGAGTTCGCTATCCACAGGTTCGGGCCGTCCACGCCCCGCACGCCGACCCAGTGATACCAGGCGCCGCCGCTCATGACGCCGCCGTAGCCATGCGAGAAGATGGCGTAGGCCGTATCAAAGTCGATCCAGCCCTGGCGGGTGTCGAGGCCGCCCTGCTCGGCTAGGACGCGCTGTAGCTGCGCCCCGCTGCCGTCCATGAGCCCGTAGGTGCTATTCACGTTGCCTGTGTAGCCGATGGCGTGGGTCGTCTGCTCGCGGCTGGCGTAGATATCGTCCATGTTGAACCCGGACCCGTAAGCCCTCAAGAGCCAGTCGGTCGAGCAGCAGGAGCACGTCCAGTCGTAAAGCTGGCCGGGCTGCGAGGTATTCGGGTCGTAGGCGCGCGGCGGTACGGGCGGTACGTCGCCCACGAGTATCGGGCGCTGGCAGGCTATGTCCAGCGTCGGGTCGAGCGCGTGCAGGTAGGCGTCGCCCGAGGGCGGCTCGCCGCACCAGTAGCCCTCAAGCAGGGAGCGCAAGGCGTTCGTAAACACGCTCTGCTGATCGCTCAACTGCTGTAGCTGAGCTTCGAGCTCCGCGCTTGCCATTACGGGTAGCTCGGGGGGTTGCTGGCGATATTCCCGCTCAGCCCAGGGTCCAAGGAAACCAACCACCCCTCGACGCTATCGGCCTCGCCTACCCATCGGCCTTCGAGGGCCGCCTTGAGCGCCCGCGTCATGGCGCCCTGCTGCTGCTGAAGCTGCGTTATCTGCGCTTGGACCTCTTCGTCGGTCACCTATGGTTCCTCCTCATGGCCGTTGCCTGGCTCAGCGTCGCCGTGCCGGCGAAGCCTGTCAAGGGCAGGCTTACCCTCCGCCCGCCGGCGCCAGTAGGTCACTTCGAGTTCGAGCCGTGTTATCTGCCGGTCCTTGGCGACCATGAGCGCGCGGAAGAGCACGCCTACAGCGCCGCTCAGCCCTCCGATGATTGCCACCAGCGCGACTACTAGCTCGTTGAAGGTCACGGCTCACGGAGTTGGCGTAGGAGTCGGCGTGAGGGCAGCCGCCGTCTGCGTCAGTATCGCCTGCGCGGTACGGGTCGCCGCCGGCCTCGTGAGGCACTGGTTGCCGACCTGAACCATGCCGGGCGGGCAGGGCGTAGGGGAAGGCGTCGGGGTCGGCGCCGCCAGCGTAGGCGTGCTAGAGGGCGTCGGGCTCGGCGTGAAGCTGGCCGTTGGCGAGGGGCTCGGGGTGGCGGTCGCCGCGAGCGAGGCAGTAGCCGTAGCGGTGGCTGTTGAGCTCAAGGAAGGCGTAGGGGTAAGCGTCGGGGTAGCACTCGTCGTGGGCGTGGACGTAGCCGCCGCGCCGGTCGGCGTGGGCGTGGCGCTCGCCGTGGGCGTGGACGAGGTGCTCGGGCTCGGGCTGGGCGTGGCCGATGGCGCCAGCGTAGCCGTAGGCGTGGCGCTCGGGGAAGAGCCGCCGCCTCCGCCCCGGCGCGGGGTTGGGCTGGGCGTAGCCGAGGGCGTAGGAGTCGCCGTGAGCGAGCCGGTAGCTGTAGGGCTCGGCGTCGGTGACAGGCTAGGTGTCGCAGTCGGGGTGTAGGAGGGCGTCGAGCTCGGCGAGCTCGTAGGCGTAGGGCTCGCTGTACGGGTCGCTGTAGGGGTAGCCGAGGGCGAGCTCGTAGGCGTAAGGCTCGGCTCGGGAGAGGGCGTAGGCGCTGCTGTAGGCGGCGCTGGCGTCGGTCTGGCAGGAGCGGCTGTCGGCACCGCAGGCCGGCGCGCGGGGGTTGGCGTAGGCGGGGGCGGCGCGGCGCGAGGCGCTGGCCGAGGCGTTGGCGTCGAGCTCGGTGTAGCCGGAGCGAAGAAGGCGGCAGCCGGTGAAGGCTGCTGCGCTGGCGAGCTCGTAGGGCTCGCTGTACGGGCCGCCAGGAGCGCGGCCGTGGCGGAGGGCTCAGCAGTAGGGAGGTCTGCGGGAGAGGGCGCCAGCGTAGCCAGAGGCGGCAGAGCGATAGGCTGGGGCGATAGCGGCTCGGGGGGCGGCTCCTCTATGGCGAGCTCCGCCGTGGCGGTCGGCAGGGGAAGCTGTACGGGCGGCTCTAGCGGGGCTCCGGCTGCGCTCACGAAGGCGATAGCCAGGAGCCCGGCGGCCATGCCGGAGGCGAAGGTAACGAGCCAGATAGGGCGGCTGAGCCACCATGCTACGGGCGGGAAGTAGAGCAGCCAGAGCAGGCCCGCCGCGCCCCGCTCTATTAGCCGCTGCACTCACACTTGGTCGTTGAGCGGGACTTGGTCGGTCGCCAGCGTTACGCTCTCGTAAACCTCGATCAGCCGCGCGTCTACGACCCCCCACGTCATAGCCACCATTTTGTCGCGCAGGGTTTCCCATTCGCGGTCTTCGAGCTCTAGCGTGCCATTCGCTCGGTCGAGGGCGTCGAGCACCTTTACGCTCTGGCGCATCTCCTCGATCTCGATGCCCTTCGCCTTGTCGAGCGGCTGGCGGGTTACGTGGCGGAGTATCTCTACGGTGCGTAGCTCGGGCTTGCCGTCGGAGCTCTCGTAGACCTTCAAGGCGATGCGCTTCACGGGTTCCCTCCTCCTTGGCCGTGGCCGGTATGCGAGTCGAGCGAGGCGAGATGGGCGTCGATATCCACGAGGTGCTGGTCAATGGCGCTCAAGCGGGGCTCGGTCTGGGCCACGTAGCTCTTGAGGCCCTCGAAGGTAATGCTGCTGATCGCCAGATAGTCCAGCGCGAGGGGCTTGCTCAATTCTTCGGGGTCCATTGTTACTACGTTGGGCTCTACGGCGTGCCAGTCTTCGGCCACGAAGCCTACGTGATAGGGCGCCTCATAGTTGGGGGTTTCCGCGCGGGGCGCCTTGGCGTATTCGAGCTCGGCGGTGCTCTTGTAGAGCATGGCGTGAACGCGAGGGTCCATTACGACGCTAAGCGCATTCGGGTATACGTCCTCAATCTCCTTGAAGCGCTCCGAAGATACATTGTTGAAGCTCTGGCCCAGCACGTCGGCCCACGTCGCGTTCGAGTGGCGGAAGTTGTGCTTAGTAATGGGCGGCATCTGCACGATGTTGTAGAAGGCGCTGGCGCCGTCGAAGAGCACGTAAGTATCGCCGGTGCGCCCGATGAAGTGGCCCTCGCCCGCGTGTACGTCCTGCCCCGCCCAGAAGTGCCCTGTCGTCTTGGCGTGGTTAATCATCTCGATTGCGTCGAGAGTGCCGGTGTAGGTCTGGGTGCCCAGGCGAATAGTGGGGAACCCGCCCGCCAGGATCGTAAATGAGTTGGTCGCCGTCACGCTCGGGGCATTCGTGTCATGCGAGGAGACAATCCGCACCCCGTCCCACCACTGGCGAACGGCGCGCGAGCCCTCCCAATAGAGGTTCGAGCCGTGAATGGTGAGCACCCCTGCTACGTCCGTATTGGCCCCGCCGAGGTTGTTCGCCAGCCCCAAGTCCCAAGCATTCGTCACGAGGCGGCTCTGCGTTTGGAGCATTCCGTCGATCAGGACTTGGCTGTTGGTATGCACCCAGCCGTCCCACCACGTGCGGATCGTGCCGCCCGCCTCATACGCGAAGCCCGAGGCCGTATTCGCCATGACCCCGCGCAGGCCGGTCGGCCAGAGCCACGTACCGTTGTCGGTCCAGAGGTTCGGCGGAATGGGGAAGAGCGAGTAGGGCACCCAGTCAATCGGCACGCCCGCGCCCGCAGCGCCGAGCACGAAGGCGGGCATGACCGCCGCCTGGCGCCCGTGGGTAATGATGAGCTCGTTCGTAGTAGTGGTCGTGCCTACATTGAGCGTCGAGGCTACGCTCGCCGCCGTAGCGATAGCCAGGCTCGCCGCGTTCCACGTGCCCCACTGGACCGTATTGGCGTTGTTGACCCAGCGGAAGGTATCGGCTTGCCCCGCCCAGAACATGGTGGCGCCGGCGGGCTCGTTGACCATCATTGAGTGGATCGAGGTATCAGGCCAGCGCCCCGTATAGCCTGCGGCGTTGCCGACAATCATGTTGCCCACGGCTTCGGAGGTCTGGCCTGCCCAAGCGGTCGTGCCTACGGTCAGCGCTGCCGTGATCGCCGCGTTGTTGAGCACAGTCAGGTCGGTCCCAACGCGGTAGCCGCCAGGCGTAGCCAGCAGGCCGTTCGCGCCGCCGTACTCAAGGATGGCCTCGGCGCCCGCATTGGCGCCGACGAATAGCTGGGCTACGGGGTTCATGCCGCCGGTGATCCGCATATAGCCCGAGGCGACCACGTTGGCGAAGGCGGCCGAAGGCCATAGGTCGATCTGGCCCCCGATAGGAGAAGCCAACTGCTGCCAGAGGGGTTCGACTAGGACGGTGGCGGGGTAGTAATTGAAGTCGCCGCCCGCCGCGTCCACGCCGAGCAGGTAGAGCGCTGCGGCCCCTGCCGTAGCTGCTCCCGTCATTGCCATGACCGAGCCCGTAACGCGGCCAAGGCTCGTCACGGCTCCGCCCGCGTCTACGGTCGTACCCACCGTGAGGCTGGTGCCGAAGGCGCCCGAGCCAGCGCCCGTGTAATTGCCGCCCGCGTCGAAGTTGGCGACCGAGCGGAAGTTCGGGCCTGCTACGTTCTCGCCGCCAGTCGGCACGAGCTCGGCGCCTACCACCTCCCATAGCTGGGCGGGCGGCGGGAATACGGTCGCGTAGTCGTAGTAGTCGAATACGTTGCCCTGCGCGGCCACCCCGAGCACGAAGGCGGGCGTGCCGCCGGGCGCCGCAGCGCCAGTCATGGCGAGGGTGCCGCTAACGGTAGCGCTGGTGACGGTCAGGTTGCGGCCAACGGAGATATCGCGCGGGCGCCCGCCGATGCCGCCAGCGGGGTCGAGGCCGATATCGTGCGAGTTGTCGGGCTGGAAGCCGATAGGCCCTGTCAGGGCTGTAGCCAGCGTCGTTGTACCGATCAGCGGGTAGTAGAGGAGGTCCGTCTCTGCCTGGCTCATGTAGAGCGCGTCGCCCTCGGCCTGCGTCAAGAAGAGGGCGTCGCCCTCGGCTGGCGTAAGGAAGAGCGCGTCGGCCTCGGCTTCGGTGAGGTACTGCGGGTGCGGGTCGCCTACGTCCGAGCCGACGATATCGGCATGGTCGATAGGGCGCCCGTACTGCGGCGCGTGGTTGTGGTCCTCGACCGCCACAGCCAACTGCTGTACGTCTTCCTTCTTGAACGGGTCCGGCGCGGTGTCGGCATAGGGGAAGGCGGGCGTGTAATTGACCGAGGTATAGCGCGCCATCAGCCCTGCGCCTCATAGAAGGCGAATGCGCCAGTCTTGAAGTCGATGCTCGTATCGGCCCGCCCTGGCGGAGCCTGCACTTCGAGCTCCGCGCACTCCTCTTGGAGCGCTCCTCGGAAGGCGAGCTCGGCCTGCTGCGCGGCATTCGCGGCGGCCTGCGCTGCGGCCTTGGCGCCCTCCGCCACGTAGAAGAGCCGCGCCAAGCGCGCCGCCGCTCGCGGCGGGAAGGTGCCCTTTACTAGAGGCGCTGGCTGGTGCCCATTCTGCGTCATGCGGCCTTCTCCATTGCTTGCACGCGCTGGTCGAGCAGCCGCACGGCGGCCCACAGCAGCGCGACCATATTCCCATACGTGACGCCCATTACGTCGCCGTTGGCGTCCCTGGCCAGGAACTCAGGCGCGACGGCCCCGACCTCCTCGGCTATAAGCCCTATCTGCTGCTCGGAGGTCTTGCCGGGCGCGGTTTCCCGAGCGTAGTCGTAGGTGTACTCCTGCGGCGGCTCGCCCAGCGTCACGCTGCCCTGCGGCTCGCGGAGCTTATACGTGTGCGCCTTGATCGCGGGGTTGGCTATGAGCGCCAGCGCCGCCTCGTCGCTCAGGTCGGCTACGTCGTCCTTGTCCTTGAGGGCCGAGGTAGTCACGTAGTTGTTGGCGAAGACCGTATGCTGCACGGTCAAGTCCCAGAAGACGAAGCCGTGGGCCACCATATAGACCACATTCGAGGGCTGGCCCACATTCGAGCCGGGGTACACGCCTCCGCCCGAGACTGGCCCGCCCGTACCGGGCCATGTGTAGCCAGGCCCTACGGGGAGGAAGGTGTAGTCGGCCTCGGCGCGGAAGCGGCCGACCGCATGGACGCTCCTGCTGGCGACGATGTACTCCACGCCGTCCCAGCGGAAGTTGACGGCGCCGCTCACGTCCACCCACGCCGCATTGCCGCGCGGGGAGAAGGCGACGGCGCTCATATTGCCGTCCGAGTAGGAGTTGTGGGTCGAGTGAACGTAGGTGCCGTCCCAATAGGTACGGACTGCGTTGGAGCCCTCCCAATACATCCCGCCGCCGCTCGAATGGAACTGCGTCGTATAGAAGCCATTACCGTAGGGCGCCCAGAGCGCCCCGAGGTCGCCCCGGTACTGGATGTAGACCTGTCGGGAGGCCTCGAAGTAGACCACGGTCCCGTTGGCTTGGAGGTTGGCGCCAGCCACGAGGTCGCCGTCCGAGTAATGGCTGTGCGTATTGTGGTGGTACGTGCCGTCCCAGTAGAGCCGTACCACGTTCGAGGCTTCGAGGTAGATGCCCGCCGCCGAATGGAAGGCGGCCCATGAGCGCACCGCGCGCCCTGGCGATAGCGGGCTCAGCGTAGCCCCATCGTCCTGCCAGTAATTCGGGACCGAGGCGGCTATATCGTCCTTGATCGACTGATAGGTGTAGTAGGCCATCGTGTCGGTCGGCGCCGCTGGCGGCCCCGGCAGGTAGGTCGGCAGGCCGCCGGGAATGGGCGCCGCGACCATAGCCAACTGCCCCGTAGAGGTGAGGGCGCTCACCGTAGCCGTGCCCGTAACCGTGAGCGGCCCCGTAAGGGCCTCGCTGCCGTTGATATTGAGCGCGCCTGTGAGGTCTTGCTGGCCGCTGTAGACATTGCCCAGCGTCAGGTGCATGGCCTCGTTGCCGAGCTTCTGGAAGGCGTTTGTGAGCACCGTTACGCGCACGCGGTCCTTCGGCTCGGGGAGCTCAAGGACGAAGCGGGTAGCGGTGAAGACGTAGGTTTCGGGGCTGGCAGGCTGGCCGAGCTTCTGGCTGTCCTGCGGTTGCAGTATGTCGTAGCTAGTCATGGGCTCCTCACGGGTTGGCGGGCGGGCATTGAGCGCTAGTAGGCTGGAAGTCGCGGCCCGAGTTCTCCCAATAGTCCCAAGTCCAGCCGCCGTCCGGTAGGTCGCCCTGCTGCGGGTGCTCGGGCGGCACGCCTGTCTCGGGCTGGCACCAGATGAGCCCGACCTCGGTGGCGTCGCCCCACGTAATGTAAATAATGAGGAAGGAGATGCCGAGGCGCGCGGGAATGAGGCGGATTATCTCGGCTTGAAGGTCGAGCAGGTTCTCGGGTACTGCGCGGAAGATCACCGTAATGTGGTGGGCCTCGTAGTCCATGACGACCTGGACCTCGGCGCCCGCGTAGGCCTCGGCCACGGCCTTGATCGCGTCGTTGGTCGGCACGCGCCAGGAGCGCAGGCGCCCGCAGATACGGTCCCGCCGCGCTTGGTCGCTCAGCCCCGTAAGGTGGCCGTCCGGTAGGCCCATCTCCTCCTCAAGCCAGGAGAGGCGCCAGGTCATGCCGAGCTCGGGGCGGAAGCCGACTTGCTTCACGAACATCTCGGCCTGCGTTTGGAGCACGTCGAGCTCCCAGTCATTGAGCCCGCCGTTGGTATCGGCCTCGCTCTGCCAGATAGCCCGGTAGCGGAGCGCATTGCGGAAGATCGGCGGCACGTTGCGCCTATGCACCATGCGCGGGAAGGCAGGCGGCCCCCAGACATGGCCGGTGCCCTCGGGCGGTACTGGCGCGCGGGGGGTCGGCTCGGGCGGCTGGCTCATAGGCCGTACGTGGTGAAGGTGCCCGAGGTCAGGTCGGCGGGCGAGGCCAGCGTAATGACCTGGCAGTAGACGCGCTGGCCCGGCTGGACGCCGTAGTCGGTGGTGACCGTAACCGTAGGAGCCACGGCCTGCTGCGCCACGCGGGTAATGGCGCCGCCTGGCGTCTCTACAACGATGGTCGCTATGGCGTCGGCTGGAATGGCGCCGCCGAAGGTCAGGCGCGCTTCGAGGCGGTAGGAGCTCGCGGCCGTAATGTCGAAGCCGTGGACCTCGCCAGCCAGCAGCGTGACGCTGCCCGAGGTTATCGGCGCAGCCGCCCAATTCGGGGCCGAGGTCGTATTGGCCGCGATTACGCCAACCGCCAGCGTGCCGTTGCCCGAGCCGAGCGAGGTAACGGGCGGGGTAATGATCTCGGTGAAGATGCACGTCCCGAGCACGGCGATATCGCCTGTCCAGATACGCACGTCCTCGACCCCGCCATTCACGCGGAGCGTAGTCGGGTCGTAGAACCAGATGGGGCTGTCATGCGCCCCGCCAGGCCCTCCGAAGCCGAGCAGCACGGCGCCCACCACGCCGTAGAGCACGTCATTAGCCCTGCGGTCAGGGAGCCCCTGCACGGGCGGCGCGGAGCCGCCGTAGACGATAGAGCGCAGGTAGTCGCTCAGAGCCGCCTCGCACCATGCGCTCGCCGCTGCCAGCGTCCACCCCGGCTTGAGCGCTACGTTGGCCTCGACCTCAATGGGGCGCGGAATGCTGGCGTAGACCTCCACGCGGTCGTCTACGGGCGCCAGCGCCTCCTGCGCGGGGTCGCTGAAGGTCGAGAGTATCCACACGCCGTGTAGCTCTAGGACGCCATTGCCCACGGCGGCCTGCGCTGCCGAGCGCATGACCCGCACCTCTATGTTCTTCTGTAGGGGAACCTGCGAGCCGTCCCAGAAGAAGTCGATGGGGTCAATGGCCGAGGGGTGCGTAGGCGGAGTAATCGCGAGCTCGGAGGCCTGATAGTCGTGCGTAGCGCCCTGCGGGGCCTGCCCATTCGGGCGGGAGTCCAGAATTACGTTGTCCGTGACATTGAATACCTGCGCTGTCCCTACGACCGTGGCGGGCGCGGGAATGGTGCCCGTGAGCGCCAAGGCGGGGCGCAGGCTCCATATGCCGGCTATGTTCATGTTCCGCGTCGGCAGGAGCACCGAGAGCGTCCCGCCCACGCCGTCGTCTGGCAGGCTCACGGCGGGGAATTGGCCCGGCTCTATCTCGACGGCGGGCATTCGCGGAGCGATGTACTGCTGCACGGCGTCCACGATGGCGGGCGCTGCCATGAGGCCCGTACCGGCGTAGGGAATGATTAACTGGTCGCCCGTAATGTAGACCCAAACCGTACCGGGGGTCGGCGGGATTTGGCCCTGCGGTCCTATCGGCTCAAGCGGGCGAATGCACTCGGCTCGCCCGCAGCCCGGCACCTCCTCGGCCCACATGCGGAACTGCGCCGCGTTGCAGCCATTCGGCGGGTCGCGGCGGTAGCGCAGCAGGCGCGTGCGGTAGGCGTCGTCGGCCTCCTGATCTGCGCCAGGAATGAGCGGCGTCGAGGAGGGGTTCGTGACCGAGGTAACGCCCGCAGGCGCGCCATTCGGGAAGCGGGTAACGCTGTAGGCCTGCACGTTGCCTACGCTGCCTAGCTGGGTGCAGTCAGCCAGCCCGCCGCCCGAGAAGCCGCCGGGAGCGCTTACGTCTGGCTGTAGCTGAGTGGCGGCTACGGTCAGGAAGCTCACCGGCGGGGAGGCCGTAGTCTCGACGCGGGTGCCCTGCGGAATGATCGCCGCCGCCGAGCCCTGAAACTCAAGCACGATGCGGGCGGGCGTAGCGTCCAGCCGAGATATCCCCATCTCCTGATCGCCGAGCTCGTCGAGGTAGGGGCCGTAGGCCACCATTCCCTCGGGGCCGACCAGCGAGCGCAGGTAGACGATGCGCTGTAGCTGGACGTAGCCCTCGGCTATCTCGTAGGCGGCGGGAGCGATGGCCTGATATGGCTGTGAGCGCTCGTCAGTCGCCCATCCGTCGAGGAGCGGGTTGCCGAGCATTCGCGCCAGCAGCAGCGGCCCAGAGGCTCCTGCTATGAGGTCTGGGGGCAGCGTAGCGCGGGAGCGCGGCGGGGTGGGCTGGGTCATGGCATCGGAATCCTCGTCTGTAGGGTGCGGCGCGGAAGCCCTGGCTGCATTACGACGACGAAGCGCAGCCACTCATGGTCGCGCGTATCACCGAACTCCTGCGTCACGAGGGCGCCCTCGGCTTGGAAGCGGTACGTCCCTTCGAGCACGGCGTAGCTCACGCCTTCGAGCTCGTCGTAGGAGTGGCGCTCCATTCGCTCGTAGGTGGGCGGAACCTCGGTGCTCGGGGGCAGGAGCGGTATCGACTTGCGAGCGCCTGTGCGCGTATAGGGCGCCCAGCGCGGCTCGATTACGTCGAAGACGCCGCGAATGGCGCGAAGCTGGCGGCGCACCATCTGCTCGACGGTGGCCCGGACCTGGCTGCGGAAGCGCAGGCGCATAGCGCCCTCGTAGTCCATGCCGTAGCGCCTCGGGTAGATGCGGAAGGAGGCCTGATCGATCAGGAGGTTTATCACCGTATGCTGAGCCACTACGTGCTCAGGGCGCCGTATCTCGACGCTCCTGCCGTCTGGCGTAGTGGTCAGGTCGTCGGCCAGGAAGTCGAACTCCCAGTCCCGCCGCACCGTGGCGCCAGGAGGCGGGGTCTGGCGGCCACGGTCGGGCGCCAGTTGCGCCGGCGTAGGCACGGTAGGGAAGAGCGGCTGCGTCATCGGACCCTCCCTATTACCACAGGCGTAGGCCCGAGCCAGCAGACCAGCACGCGGTCGCCTATCGCCAGCGCGAGGATCGGGTACTCGTGCGGGTGGCGGTGCAGGCCGTGCTCATGCACCCCGTGGTCATGGTCGCCGCCGCCGCCCTGGTGCCCGCCGTGGCCGCCGCCGGCCACTTGCTGCTCGGGCACCTCGACCTCTTCGGTGCGGATATGGCCCAGCAGGAGCGGCTCGACCACGAGGTACACGCCCGGCGCGAAGGCCTGCGCCGTCCACGTATCGGGCATGAGGCCCATAACGCCCTCGCCCAGATCGACCATGCGGCCCCACTCGATCTGCTGGCGCCTGCGGCCGAGCTCGCCGCTCACATGGCCGCCGAGCACGCCTGCCAGCCGCGAGGAGCCCGAGGCGGGAACCAGCGAGCCGCCTGCGGCCTGCTGCGTCACGGGGTCACCCACACGAGGTTGAAGTAGGGGCCGAGGCGCTCCCAGTCGGCGCGGTTTACAAGGTCGTTTATTCCCTTGTAGCCCTGCGCGGAGTTCGCCACCCAGATAGCGTCGCCCTTCACGCCGCGAATGGCGACCCAGTGATACCAGGCGGCCCCGCTCATCATTCCCGTCTGTTTCTTGGCCTTCTCGTAGACCTCATCGAAGGAGTGAACCTGCCCGCCCTTCACGGCTGGCACGCCGTAGTTCCCGAGCACGCGGATAAGCTGCGTCCCGCTGGCGTCCTGAAGGCCGCCGTTCTGGTCGCTGTCGTTGATATTGGTCGGGTAGCCGATCTGCTCGACGGCAAGCTGCTCGGTGAAGGTAGGGTGCGCGCCAGTAGCGCGGAGCACCCACGCCGTCGCGCAGGCGGAGCAGGTATAGCCGGCGGCCTGCGGGGGCATGGGCGTATTCGGGTTCCAGCCCTGCCAGTCGCTCGTGCGGCCCGTACCCTTCGTCTTCTTCTCGGCCGCTTGGGTGTTCTTGAGTTGGTCTAGCTGGCTCTCTAGCTTGAGCAGGTAGGCCTGGCGCTCGAAGTCCTCGGGCGTGATTAGCTCTAGCTCCATCGTGCCCGCGCTGGCGTCATGCGCCACGCCCGCGACGTAGAAGTAGCCGTCGAGCAGGCGGTCGGTAATGCGAATGCGGTCCCACTTGTGGAGCATGGGCACGTCGTAGGTCACGTGCCCGAAGGTCATGTCGGGGAAGCCCTGCTTAGCGAGCTCGGCGTCGGCTTCGAGCTTGGCTATCTCGGCGTTGGCTTGGTCGCCCTCCTTCTTCTCCTGCCGAACGATGATGCGCTGCGCCCCGCCGTACTCGCCCGCGCCCTCGGTCAGGTACTCCTGATCGAGCGGCGTCGGCTGCTCAGGCCCCGAGTAGGTGGTGCCAGCCCGAGGCGCGCGGCGCAGCGGCGGTAGCTCCTCCTCGTCGCCCAAGTCCTCCTCGGCCGTATCGTCGCCCTTCGCCCGCTCGACCATGACCTTCACGCTGCCGACCATGCTCGTAATGTCGATTGAGTAGGAGCTCACCCCTGCGCCCTGCCCGCTCTTGAGCCAGTAAACAGGGACATTCCCGCCGGCGGTAACTACGTCGAAGTGGTCGCCCTGCGCTCGCAGCAGGTACATTCCCGCGCCCTGGCGCGGCCCCTGCGCGAGGAGGTCGTCTATTACCTTGGCAGCCCGCTCGCCGCGCCAGGAAGTCTCGGGGCATTCCACGTCTGGCCCCGCGAACTCCCCGAGCGAGGCGCCCCATTGCGCGAATAGGTCGGTCAATACCTTCTTTACGGGCGTGCCGCCGGGTACGTGGAGGTCGAGGTCATGCTCTAGGAGTTGGTGCAGGCCGTCCGAGCCGCTTAGCTCTATGTCGGCCGCGTCGCCTCGCCGCGCCTGAGTGAGAATGAGCCCGCGCGTAAGCTCGCGTAGCTCCTCGGGTAGCACGGCATGGCTTGGCGCCGTGCCAGCCAGCGTCGCCACGCCAGGCGAGCGAGCGTGCGGCCCGCGCTCGATCACGCTCACGTAGTAGGGCGTACCGGGCGGGCAGAGCATCCACATGGGGCCTTGGTCGGTCATTACGTCCGGCAAGTGGCAGCGCGTGACCGTGGCGAGCTCCTGGCGCTGCTCCTCCACGGTGAGCCCCGCATGGGGGCAATGTAGGAGGCGGCCGTCCTTGGCGAGCACGGCGAAGTCGTAGACGAGCAGCGTCGGGTCGAAGGAGTCGGCGCCTGCGCTTACCACGAGCGCCGCCTTCGGCCAGGCGGCACCGAGTAATAGAGCCCCGGCGTAGGCGGCTCGCCCTCGCCGTGCGCTATCTCCTCATAGGAGGCGTCGGCAGGCGGGTCGAGCACCGGCTCGTTCGTGCCGCCGGGCAGCAGGAGCGTCTGGCCCGGCTCCACGCCGTCAGGGTTGGCGCCGATAGTCTCGCGGTTGGCCTCTATGTTCCATATCTCCTCCCAGCGGGCGCCGTCGCCTAAGAAGGCCTGCGCGATATTCCAGAGCGAGTCGCCGGGCTGCACGATGTAGTCGGCTGGCAGGGGCGGCTCGGGCTCGCCGTCGCCGCCGCGCACGGCCTCGGAAGCCGTCCATACGTCGCCGCTCTCGGAGCCGTCGTCTATGCCGATGAGCGCCGCGCGCCACTCGGTTAGCTCTATGTCGTAGGCGAGGTCGCGCCAGCCGCCGCGCCAAGCGAAGCCGAGCGAGGCGATGTATACGTCCTTGAGAATGGGCGAGAAGTAAACGTCGTCCTGAGTGACCGAGAACTCTAGGGGCTGTAGCGGAGGCCGCCTCGCCTGCCGGTCGTGCCACCATTCGAGCAGGTAGCGGCAGTCCTCGGGCGGCTTCCACAGCACGAGGGGGAATTGGTTAGCCCTGTCCGGGCCGAAGAAGGTGCCCGAGAAGCGGTAGGTCGTGGGGCTGCGCCCCGAAGGGCGAGCGAGCGTGCCGAAGTTGTCCAGCGCTATCTGCCGAGTCTCGGTGGCGACGGAGGTCTGTATCTCGGCGGGGTTCGTAGGGAAGTGGAGTTCCTCGCCGCTCTCGGGGTCGCGCAGGGTGACGGCCGGCATGGCCCCGCGAGGGCGAGGAGCCAGTATCTCGCCAGTGAAGCCGCCCGCTGGCGTCCACGGAACGGGCGTAGGGGCGGTAATGCCAGAGGGCGGAACCCACGCGGCGGGGGGCTGAGGAGGCCTGCTCATGCGCTCATATTGGCGAGGCTCGCCTCAAGGCGGGTGGCGAGGTAGGCGGCGAGCTCCTCCGCGATAGCTGGCAGCGCGTCGCCAAGGCTCGCCGCGTTGCCGCCCGGCGCGTTGATCCGGCAGGTGTGCGGCTGGCCCTCGACCACGGCCTCTCCGCACTTGGGACACGTCCAGACTCGGGTAGAATGTATGTACGACGAGGCCCCCGCGACGGCTAGGTCCGGGGGCGCGGCAACAGAAGGGATGAGCTTCCGATGCAAGTACAGGTTAGCAATTGGCCGTTCGAGGCTCGGGTGTGGAGCGGCCTGCTGGGCGACCTGGCGACTGGCTGTTGGGTGTGGCAGCGCGCCCAGGTATCGGGCTACGGCGTGGTCACCGAGGGTTCGCGGCTGCTGCGCGTCCACCGTGTCGTGTACGAGTGGCTGGTCGGGCCGATTCCGCCCGGCATGGTCCTGCACCACCTGTGTGGCACGAAGGCTTGCGCTCGTCCCAACCATCTCGCCCCGTTGTCGCGTGCCGCCCATGCGCTCGCCGACAACCCGCTCATCCTGCGGAACCTGAGCGTCAACGCCTGTCCCGCTGGCCACCCGTATGACCTGTTCAACACGAAGCAGACTCGTCGGGGGCGGCGCGACTGCCTGGAGTGCAAGCGGCTGGAGTACGCCCGCAACCGTGCAACGTACCAGGCGTGGGACCGGGCTCGCCGAGCCCGTGATCCAGAGGCGTACCGCGCCTACGAGCGTGCCAGGTACGCGGCCAGGGCCGAGATTAGGCGAGAACAGGCGCGTCAGTACCGACTCCGCAAGAAGCATCAGGCCACGATGTTGTTGAGCGACGCTTGAAGCCGCGTTGCCAGATAGTCCGCCAACCGCTCCGCCAACTCGGGGAGTTGCTCGCTGAGCCCGTCGGCCCCGCCTGAAACATTCAAGGTCAGGCCGCCGAGGTTGATCGTGATGCCGCCGGGCCGCTGCCCTGGCGGAAGGACGTACTCGCTGCGGCCCGAGGTATTGATAGCCGCCATGCCGGAGGGCAGGACGCCGCCCTGGTCGCGGGTCACGCCTTGGAACCCGGTGATCCCCTGCGCGCTGGCGCCGTACCACGCGCCCCAGCCGCTCGCCTTCACCGCGTCGAGGGCGTAGTCGGTGGCGGCCTTCCAAGCGTTCGGGTCGCCGGGCTCGTAGCCCGTGGCTGCGGAAAAGCTGTTGCCCATGCCGGCCGTATCGCCGTACTGCGCGTAAGGCGTGCCAGCCCCGCCGTAGTGAAGCTGGAAGGGCCACCAGGAGCTCCCGGTCTTGAAAGTGCCCCGCTTCGCGTACTCGGTCGTGCCGCCCTCGGAGTTGGCGACGCGCACGGCAATATCGGGGTCGATCCCGCGCGCCGAGGCCGCCTGCCGAATGTAGCCCTCAATCTCGCCAGGAGCGCCCGTAGAGCCCTCGGTGATAGCGCGGGTAATGCCGCCAGCCGCGCCGCCGATGGCCTCCCCGGCCTTGTCCATGCCGCCCTTGATCGTGCTTACGATGTTCGAGGCCGCCTTGCTGAGCGTAGAGAGCCCCGCCTGATCCTTGAGGCCCTGCGCGAGGCCTTCCAGCATGGACTTCCCTATGTCGGCCATGACCGTCGAGGGGGAGGAGATGCCGAGCAGGTTCTTTATGGCTTCGAGGAAGGGGTCCACGATGTTCGCCTTGAGCCAAGGCTGGATGCCCGCCCACCACTCCTTCATCCCATTGAGCAGCGCCATAGCGAGGTCCATGCCTAGCTGCTTGAGGAAGGTTTCGAGGTCTTGCCCCGCCGCGTCCCACCGCTCTTGAAGGCTCTTTATGAACTTGATCGCCTCGTCCACCATCCAGCTAATCGAGTCCACGAAGGCCTGCCAGTGCGGAGCCATCTCCTCCTGCCAAGCGGCGACCCCAGCCGCGAAGCCGTCCAGCGCCGAGGCGATGCTGTCGATATCGGAGCCGAGCGCCGCGAAGCGCTCAGCGAAGAAGTTGTCCCACAGCCATTGCAGGACATTCCCTAGCTCGCGGAGCACCGGCAGGAGCGTCACGTCGAGTATGTCGAAGATGCCTTGAAGGGCTGGCCCGAGAATGGTCAGCGCTACGTTGGCGATAGCCGCCAGCAGGCGCACCAGCGGCGGCCCCACCGTACTCACGATCTTCCCGAATATCTCTACGACCTTCGCCAGCGGCGGCCCGAGCGCTGCTATGTAGGGGGCGAGGCGCCGAATGACGGCGGCCACGATGCCGAGGGCGCGCTGCACGATAGGCCCAAAGGTCGTAATTAGCTGGCTCGCCAAGTCTTGAAGGGGCGGCACGAGGTTCTGAAGGATCGAGAGGCCGACCGTATTGAGCGTTTGGAGGATCGGCCCCACGAGCTCGGAGAGCCCCATAGCCCGATGCCCCGCTCTACGTCCGTCACCAGCGCGTCGCCTAGCGCCGTGAAGTCGGGCGAGGCCTCCTTTACGTTGCTCCAAACCTTGTCGAAGGTGCCCTCAAGCTGGCCCGCGACATTCTCCATCGTGCCCACGAGCCCCGCCGGGAGCAGGGAGGCTATGTCGAAGCCGCCGCCGCCCGGCAGGAGGTTCCGCGCCGCGCCGCCTAGCCCGCTGAGCTTCTCGGTGACCTTCCCGATAATCTCGGCGCCTCTGGCGAGCTTCGGCCCGAGCCACTCGGAGAGCTCGCGTAGCCGAGGTATCACCCGCCCGCCCACGAAGTCGGCCACCGTTCGCAGGGCGCGCTGTAGCGCCGGCCACGCGGTCTTGAGCAGCCAGTCGAAGGCGAGTCGTAGCTTCGGGTAGAGCCATTCCCAGAGCTTCGAGAGGCGCGGGATGACCTGGCTCAGCAGGAAGGTAGATACGCTCTGCGCGGCCCGCTGTAGGCCCGGCCAGCCCGTGTTTATGAGCCAGTCGAGGGCCTGCTTGAGCACGCCGCCGAGGAACTCGGCCACCTTCTCGGCGGCAGGGAGCAGCGTGTCGTTGAACCAGGCGCCGACCTTGCGAGCGCCCTCGGCCAGGAAGGGCATAGCCCGCTGCGCCAGCCCGAGGAGCCCCTCGCGGAGGCCCGGTATCGCCAGCAGCAGGCCCGCAATGGCGCCCACCACGGGGTTGAACATGCCAGCGATGCCGCCGAGCGGCCCGAAGGCCTGCGCGATATTGGCGCCGCCCTTCATCGCCAGGAAGCCGACGATAGGCGCCAGCACCGGGGCTATCTGCCGAAGCGTGTCGATGAAGCTCTTGACCGTAGCTACGTCAAGGTTCTTGAACCACGCCGTCAGGTGGTCGAGCATGTTGCCGATGGGCTC
>Ga0306925_10001964_pt1 | contig 17326 bp, 18 predicted proteins | sample flu12Cox44000176_FD_203755 | JGI IMG/M metagenome (GOLD analysis project Ga0306925, IMG submission 203755) | Lab enrichment of tropical soil microbial communities from Luquillo Experimental Forest, Puerto Rico - flux8day.12C.oxic.44.000.176 (v2)... | ecosystem: Environmental > Terrestrial >... | reverse complement strand
CCCAGCGTGATAGAACCCCGGTATCGGTCGGGGAGAAAGCGGTGCTCGTGTTAAAAGCGAGAAACAGGTAGTCCACGAAATGCGGTGCCCATGAGGAATCCTGATCCTCCCTGCCTAACATCTGCGGAAAAAGAAACGAACTATTGAGCAGTCCGCTTGGACGCGCGCGCCCAGATGGGCCGCCGGCATCGAGCTTCCAATACCACAACGCGAATACCAGAATATTAGCGATCCAAAGTGCGCTTGCTGAGCGTAGCAGCGCTTTGGGCGTCTCCAGATGTTGAGGAATGCCTACGACCAAATGAATTAGGGAAGCGACCATGGCGACGGTGATGATGCCGTTGGCGGTGAATGTGAGAATCCGGGTTATATGGTGATCACCACGGCGATCGGACACCACGATGGGAATCATCAGAAGAACAATCATGGCGAGCAGCAGCCAACTCGGACCCAACGACAGCGGCTCCGGCAAAGCCAAATACACACCCGCAGCAGCCAACATCGCTATGAAAGCGGGCCAGCGTGGTTCGCGGATAGTTTGACGGCTCATAAGATTGCAGACAAGGATGCGGGTCCAGTCTAATACAGCCATCGCTGCGCTTTACAATGTATCTGCAAGGAATGACTCCAGCAGCCTACTTTGACTCTGGGAGTATGGTCTACAATTTCAGTTCGGCAACCGCATTCCCGGACGGCGCTTGGAGATTCAAACTTCGATGGTAGGTATCCTAGCACACGGAAACAACCACTTCATTCTCTCCGGGCCAGTCCCTGATGCAGCCACCGCACTAGCGCTGGCGCGGTATTGGTCCATCCTGCAGATTGGCGAGGCAAAATCACCGTCATTCGGCCAGTGGCAGATTCGGTCCAAGGAGTTTCGCGAGAATCTCGAATGGGCAGTCCTTGTTCCCGGCGATCGGGAGGTTTCCCCAGGAGTGGCTCAATTACTTGGCGAGCTTTCCGCTCGCGGCGTGGCCATCCAAAGACTACCCGCCGGTTGCTGGTAGAGTGCCCGTGGACCAAAAGGAGTAAAGAAAGGCGCGAGCTCTGAAATCCCGCGCCGGCGCTCCATCCACTCGCAAAGTCGGCAAAAGAAGTGATCTCCGGCTACACCGACTCGCTGCGAAAGGGGAGTTATTTGACGCGGCGCTCGTCGCCGGACTCTTCGGTTTTCCAGGAGTTGTCTGGGGCGAGGCGCTGAACCTCGAATGGATCTTGTCGGCACCAGAGAAGGTGTTTATGTTGCGCCAGAAGATCTTCTTGCCGTCTTCCGTGGATTCCCAGGAATACACCCAGCGGTCACCATCAACGGCGAGCATGCTCCACTCCCCGGAGGGGCTGGCGTCCGCCAGAAGCGCTTGCATGCGATATTCCTGTGCTTGTGCCGCTCGAGGATTCTCGCCAAAGGCAGGAAGACGACCAGAGCCTCGGACTTGCCGCTAACGATTTGCTCGCAGACGAAGAAGAGGCCGGTTTTGGTGCAATGGTTTTCGACGTGAGTGATCTTTTGTTCCGCGCCGGAAGCGATGTCCCATGTACCGTTGTAAAGCCGCAACAAAGCATAAGGATCGTCGGCGGCCGGCCTGCTGGCTTGCATAGCAAGAATCAGAACTGGGGTGAGCGTGCAAGCCATCAAGAGGACAGAAACAGCAGGTTCCTCATTTAACTTGCCCCCGGGACATTTCGTAAGCACTTATATAACAACAGCAACCAGATGGTCGGCAACAGAAAGCGCCCGGCAATCCAAGCTCCAGGACTCGGACAGCCGAGCTCGGAATCAAGAATCCACAAGGCGCAGAAGCGAAACCGCAGTCCATCTTCAAGAAGCAACTGTTCTGGCGCGCGGAGAAGGAAGTGGACGCGCTGAAGGAAATCGGCGCGAAGGTGGTGAACTGGATAGAGCCGGAATACCCGCAAACCCTGTTGCAAATCTACGACCCGCCGGTGATGTTGTACGTGAGAGGAAACGCGGAAGTCCTGAACGCACCGAGCCTGAGCATAGTGGGGACGCGACGGCCGACCGTTTATGGAACGCAAATGGCGGAACGAATCGCGAGGGGCCTCGCGGCCCGGGGACTGGCGATCGTAAGCGGACTGGCGCGATGGCCGACGCGGTAGCCCACCAGGGCGCGACTGCCGCCGCTGGGAGTCGTGGGGGGGAGGGAAAACAATACAGGGATCGGTGATCACGGCGCGGCTGGCAATGGAGTTTGGGCGTGAAGTCCTCGGCGTACCAGGCAACCTGACGCAGGGAGTGAGCTTGGCGCCGAACCTTCTCATCAAGCAAGGAGCAAAACTGGTGACCGGTGCGGAAGAGGTGATTGAAGACCGCCGCTGACGTCCGTGAGAGCGGTTTTGCTGCAGGCAGAGACGGTCGAGGCCGAGCAGCGAAACCGGCTGGCTGCAGACGGTCTAAGTGCGTCAGAAAAAAAGACTTGCGAGCTCTTGAGCGCCGACGAATCGAGGCACATTGACGCAATCGTGGAAACAAGCGGCTTGAACTCCAGCGAAGTTCTGGCTACGCTCTTTAACTTGGAGATGAAAAGTATCGTCCGGCAATTGCCCGGAAAGCAGTTCAACAAGGTCTTGTTATAGCGCGGCCACGCCCGGCCACCAAGGAAGCGATGCACCCGAAAGGAAGCCGGGAGCATCTGGATACAGTCGAGAGAATACGCAGCAGAACGCATATAAAGGTAGCGAGAAGGACACACACCGCTCAGCTGGACCTGTCTGCAGAAGAATCCGGGGTTACAACAGCAACATGGCACGTTCACTGGTTATCGTCGAGTCGCCTGCAAAGGCGAAGACTATCAACAAGTATCTGGGGAAGAATTTCACGGTGAAAGCGTCAGTCGGGCACGTTATGGACCTGCCCACGAAGACGATCGGAATTCGCCTGCCTTTCGAGGAAGAGAAACCAAAGAAGAAGGGAAAACGGAAAAAGGGCGCGAAAGCTGCCGCGCCGAAACCACTCCGGAAGCCGGTTACCCTGGACGACCCCAAGATTTTCGAGCCAACCCTGCAGGTGATTCCCGGCAAGGGCAAGGTCATCAACGATCTGCGGAAGTCGGCGAGTACGGCGGACGCCGTGTACCTGGCCGGCGACCCGGACCGGGAAGGCGAAGCCATTTCCGCGCACCTGGCGATGGTGTTGTCCAAGCCTGCAAAATTTCTGATTCCCGAGGACGAAGAAGAGAAAAACGGAGAGCAAGAAGAAGAAAAGCCCGCCGAGGCTAACGGTAAGAAGCCAGGCAAAGGCAAATTCGCAAAAAAGCCGGTGGCGAAGGAACGCATCGACATTGAACCAATCGACCCGAAGAAAATTTTTCGCGTAACTTTCAACGAAATTACACCGAAAGCGATCCGTGCGGCGTTTGAAAAGCCGCGACAGGTGGATACACAACTTGTGGATGCGCAGCAAGCGCGGCGCGTGCTGGATCGCATCGTGGGCTACAAGATCTCGCCGCTGCTGTGGGACAAGGTGCGGCGAGGATTAAGCGCCGGGCGCGTGCAGACGGTTGCGCTACGGTTGATCGCCGAGCGTGAACAGGAAATCCGCGCCTTTCTGCCTCAGGAATATTGGACTATCCATGCCATGCTGGACGCGGGAGAGCCGCCGATTTTCGAGGCGCGGCTTTTGAAAAAAAAAGGCGAAGACATCGAAGTTAAGGATCAGGAAACGGCGGACGCCATCGTCGCGGCGGTGAGTAAAGCAAAATGGCAGGTCGCGAGCGTTGCACAGAAGGAAAAGAGACGCAACCCTCCGCCGCCCTTCACGACGTCGAAGCTCCAACAGGCGTCATACAACCGGTTGCGTTACACAGCGAAGCGGACCATGGCGCTGGCGCAGCGCATGTACGAAGGGGTGGAGCTGGGCGAAGAAGGATCCGTAGCGCTGATCACCTATATGCGCACGGATTCCGTCCACGTTTCGGATGACGCGCTGGCGCAGGTGCGAACCTTGATCCCGGAGAAATTCGGGAGCGCGTACCTGCCGGAGAAGCCGAACTTCTACAAGTCGAAGAAGGACGCGCAGGGAGCGCATGAAGCGATCCGGCCAACGGAAGTTTCACGCACGCCGGAAGACGTTCGGAAATTCCTGCCGGAAGATCAATTCAAGCTGTACCAGTTGATCTGGCAGAGGTTTGTAGCGTCGCAGATGCTGCCTGCCGTATTCGACCAGACCACGATTGATATTGGTGCAGGCGACTACACGTTCCGCGCGACTGGATCGGTCTTGAAGTTTGACGGCTACCTGAAGGTTTACCAGATTCCGGTGGCCGTCACGGACCGGGAAGACGAAGAGAAAGACGATGAAGGTGAAGGCAAGACCCTGCCTCGAGTAAGCGAAGGCCAGGTGCTGAAGCTGGAGTCCGTCAAGCCGGAACAGCATTTCACGGAACCGCCGCCGCGTTACACGGAAGCGACGCTGGTGAAGGAATTGGAAGAGGACGGAATCGGCCGGCCCTCCACGTATGCGTCCATTATTTCGACGATCGTCGAGCGCGAGTACGTGAAGAAGGATCAAGGGCGATTCACGCCGACGATGCTGGGCGAGCGTGTGTGCGTATTGCTAATCAAGAGCTTTGAAGACGTATTTGACGTGAAGTTCACGGCGCGGCTCGAGGAAGAGCTGGACGAAATTGAAGAAGGAAAGATGCCCTGGCGGGAATCGGTGAAAGAGTTCTGGGAAAAGTTCATTGTGGACTTGGACAAAGCCGGCGACGAGATGGTGTCGTACAAGGCCGGTATCCCGACGGGGAAGAAGTGCGAGAAGTGCGGCGAGGGGGAATTGCTGGAGCGCATCAGCCGCCACGGGTTCTTCCTGGGTTGCTCGCGGTATCCGGATTGTGACTTCATCCAGGATATGTCTGAGGAAATCCCGGACGACGCGGAGAACAAGATCGAATATTGCGAGAATTGCGGCAAGGAGATGGCGTTGAAGCGCGGGCGATTTGGTGCATTTCTAGCCTGCACCGGCTACCCGGATTGCAAAACGACGAGGCGGCTGGTTGCGGGCACGCGCATCGCACACCAGCCGGACGAACCCCTGAACGAAAAATGCCCGGAGTGCGGAAGCGGGCTGGTGAAAAAGCACGGGCGATTCGGGGAATTCATCGGCTGTTTTGGCTATCCGAAGTGCAAGTACACGCGTGCGATCACCATGGGCATCGAGTGCCCGAAGTGCAACGAAGGCGAATTCGTGAAGCGGGCAAGCATGGGAAAAGGCGGACGCGGGCGTTTGCGATTCTTCTACGGCTGTTCGCGCTATCCCGACTGCGATTTCACTACGCCCTACATGCCCATCGCCGAGCCGTGCCCCAAGTGCGGCGCCCCCTTCATCGTGGAGAAGAAGACCAAGATCGGAACGGTTCACGACTGCATTAAAGAAGGATGCGATTGGGAAAAGCTGGCGCCGGAAGAAAAGCCATTGGCGCAACCCGAAGAAGCACCCGTGGCAGTCAAGGCCTGAGCCCGAGGCAGCCAGCAGTACACGGAAGAGCATCCATCAAACCAAGTCCTTTCATTCAATGAGATGATTCCAGTAGGGGACGAGGCGGCAGTGTACATGGGGCAGGATGAAACGCACGATTGAAAAATATTTTGAGTACTTGCGTTCCGTAAGGAATGCTTCGCCGCACACAGTGACGAATTATGCGAAGGACCTGCAGCAGTTCGTGGCTTACCTGACTCCTCCGGAAACTCAGACGCCGGGCCTGACGAAGATTACGCACCACATGATCCGGGAATTCGTCGGGCACTTGCACGAAAATGGGCTGGAGAAAAGCTCGATTGCCAGGAAGTTGGCGGCGTTGCGGTCGTTTTTCAAATATGCCGTAAAAGAAGGAATGCTGAAAGACAATCCGGCGCGGCTGGTGCCGACCCCCAAGCTGCCGAAGCGGATTCCGGCGGTGCTTTCGGCGGAGGAAATGAGCGGTTTCCTGGACCATCTGGCAAGGATGCAGAACCCGGAAGCTGGCCGGAAAAAGGGCGGGCGAAGCTTGGAAACAATAGCCCCGGCGGGAGCAGTCGTGAGACTTGAGGACACGCTGTTGCTGCGACGTGACCGCGCCATCCTGGAGCTTCTCTATGCGGCGGGGCTGCGCGTAAGCGAACTGACCGGCTTGAACCTTGTGGACATGGACCAAAAGGAGCAGATGCTGCGGGTGCGCGGCAAGGGCGATAAGGAAAGAATCGTGCCATACGGCGCAAAGGCTGCGGAAGCGCTCAAGGCCTATTGGCCCGTGCGCGACCGTTTGCTGGTGGAGAGCGCAAGGGGTCAGGCAAAGACGAATCCTGAGGCCGTGTTTCTCAATTACCTAGGACAGAGGCTCACGCAGCGAAGTATCGGGCGTATCGTCAAGAAGTACGTTCGGCTGGTGAACAGCAATTGGGATTTACACCCTCATTCGATGCGGCACGCGTTTGCGACGCACCTTCTGGCAGACGGTGCGGATTTGCGGGTAATCCAGGAACTCCTCGGCCATCAATCATTATCCACAACACAGAAGTACACCCATGCCTCGATCCGGCAGTTGCTGGACATTTACGATAAAGCCCATCCCCACGCCTAGTGATGCGGGCGTGGCTGTCGGCATCGCATCTATCCGAAAATTGAGCGAATCATCTAAGACAATTCATAGGACACTAAGAACCCCGTGTGTCCAGAGATGAGAATGAGGATCCGTTGGGTTTTGTGTTGTGGAGGAATGGCGTTCGTCGCATGGCTGTTGGTTGCCTCACCCGCGCGAGCGCAGGACAACTACGAGATACAGGTGTATGACTCGGAAACCGTGGAGAAGGGCCACACGATGGTGGAGTTACACAGCAACTTCACGTTTCAGGGCACCAAGACGAGCGAAAATGGTCTGTACCCGACAAATCACCAATGGCACGAAACCGTAGAAATCACGCACGGCTTCACGGATTGGTTCGAGACCGGATTCTATGTTTTCACCGCGCTCCAGAATGGACTAGGGTGGGACTATGTCGGCGACCACATCCGGCCTCGCGTGAGGGTGCCCCCCAGCTGGCACTGGCCCGTGGGGGTGAGCATTTCCCAGGAGCTTGGCTACCAGCGCCGGCAATTTTCCGTAGATACCTGGACGTACGAGCTGCGTCCGATCATAGATAAGCAGCTGGGACGTTGGTATTTCTCGTTCAATCCGGCGTTTGAGAAGGCTATCCACGGAGAAGCCGCGAACCAGGGTTTCATTTTTGCACCGAACGCGAAAGTGAGCTGCGACTTCACAAAGAAGGTGACGGGAGGAATCGAGTATTACGGAACGCTCGGGCCAGTCTCCGGGCTTTATCCTGGGCCGCAGCAACAGCAACAGATCTTTCCGGCGATCGATTTGAATCTGTCTCCGAAATGGGAGATCAATTTCGGTGTGGGCATCGGCTTGACGAGGTCAACGGACCACCTGATCTCAAAGATGATCCTCGGTTACCGGTTTGATTTTTAATGGCGCGATCCTGGCAAGGGAGAACGAATGAAGAAGAGCATGGCTGCGGTGTGGCTTGTGATGGCGTGGTTGTGCGTGGCCGTGGCGAACGCCGGGGAGCCAAGCAACGGCTGGAACGGACTGGTCGATGAGTATCTCGACAAAGTGTATTTCCCCCAGAATCCGACGGCGGCAACGATTGACGGCGTGCACCGCTTCGATACGGAGATGGAGCAATATTCGATGACGGGTGTGGAAGCGGAAATTCGTATATTGCACGAATATGAGACGCGAGTCTCGCAATTCCCTGTCAAAGGTATGAAGCCCGTCGAAGCCGCGGACCAGGAGATTTTGCTGGGGCAGATCCGGAGCGAACTGCTGACCAAGGAAACGCTGCGACCGCTGGAGAAAAACCCGGATGTATACTCGGTCGGTGTGACCAACAGTGTGTACGTGTTGATGAGCCGAAAGTTTGCCCCGCCGGACGAACGGCTGCGAAGCGTGGTAGCGCGAGAGAGAAAGATTCCGGGAATCCTGAAAGAAGCAAGAGAAAATCTCAAAAATCCTCCACGTGTCTATACCGCGATTGCCATCGAGCAGTTGCCGGGGATCATCGGTTTTTTTGAGAAAGACGTGCCCGCGGCATTTGCGGACGCGCACGAAAAGGAATTGCATACTGAATTTGAAGAGAGCAATTCAGCGGTACTCGCGGCTCTAAAAGACTACCTGAGCTGGTTGAAGACAGATTTGCTGGCCCGATCGAATGGAGACTTCCGGATCGGTGCGGAAAATTTCTCAAGAAAGCTGCGCTTTGAAGAAATGGTGGACACGCCGCTGGATCGGCTGATTGAGGTCGGGATGGCTGACCTGCGGAAGAATCAGGCCGAATTTCAGCGCGTAGCCAAAGAGATTGACTTGAAGAAGACGCCGGCGGAAGTGCTGAAGGCCCTGGGCGCCCAACATCCCGCGCCGGACCAGTTGCTGGCAACGTTCCGAGGAACGTTTGATGGCCTGATCGCGTTCATCAACCAGAATAAAATCATCACGATCCCGAACGGTGCGAAGCCGATTGTGCAGGAGACGCCGGCGTTTCAGAGAGCGACCACGACGGCTGCTATGGACACACCCGGGCCTTTTGAAACGGAGGCTAAGGAATCCTATTTCTACGTGACACTGCCGGGAGCCGGAGACAGTCCCGCGGAAGTAGCAAACCTGATGTCGGCCTTCAACATCGGGACGATTGTGAGCACCTCCACGCATGAGACCTATCCGGGACACTATCTGCAATACTTGTGGACGGACCGTGCCCCCACAAAATTGCGCAAGGTTTTCTACGCCAATACGAACGCGGAAGGCTGGGCGCACTACTGCGAACAGATGATGCTTGAGGAGGGTTATGGTCAGCTGGGAACAGGAGCAAGGAACGCGCTGGACGCAAAATACATCCACTTGGGGCAGTTGCAGGATGCCCTGCTGCGTGACGCGCGGTTCGTCGTGGGCATCCGGATGCACACCGGAACCATGAGTTTCGAGGAAGCGAACGATTTTTTCGTCAAGGAAGGCTACCAATCCACGAAGATCGCGGAAATCGAGTCCAAGCGCGGGACGAGCGACCCCACCTACTTGTATTACACGCTCGGCAAGCTGCAAATTCTGAAGCTTCGCGAAGATTACCGGAAAAAGTTGGGGCCGGATTTCGTGTTGGGCAAGTTCCACGATGAGTTCATGAGCCAGGGCGAGCCGCCAATCGCCGTCGTCCGGCAAGCGATGCTGGGCGATAATTCTCCTGTGTTGTAGGCGGGCAACCTGTGATTAAGACCAATCCTGTAGCGCCGGGCAAGTCCTCGAGTTCTGCTGCTTTTCACTCACCGAGGGCCGTTATTTTGCACTAAAATTAGGCGATGACGCTTGAAAGAACTCGAAAGAGACGCGTTGACGGTAGCGGAAACCCACCCGTATAATAGTAGTTTGTCTTTAGCCTTTGGAGGAAAGATGTACGCCGTCATACAGACCGGGGGAAAGCAATATCGTGTCGCACCCGGCGACACCATCCGCATTGAGCGGGTCCAGGGTGATGTGGGCGAGCAGGTGAAATTTGGGATCGTGCTGGCAGTGCACACCGATGACAAGAAGGTTCTGGCGGGGTCGGATGCGTCCAAGGCCTCCGTCACGGGCAAGATCGTGAAGCAGGGCCGGGCGAAGAAGCTTACCGTCCTGAAGTTCAAGAAAACTAACCAGTACAAGATTCAGCGGGGCCACCGGCAGAACTACACTACCGTTGAGGTCGGCGAAATCAAGCTGTAAAGCGAAAGGGATTGCGTCATGGCACATAAGAAGGGCGGCGGCTCGTCCACAAACGGCCGCGATTCACACGGTCAAAGGTTAGGCGTCAAGCGGTTCGGCGGGCAGTTGGTGAATGCCGGCACGATCCTTATTCGGCAGCGCGGCACGAAACACCTGCCGGGCGAGAACGTGGCCAAGGGGAAGGACGACACCCTCTTTGCGCTGGTGAAGGGCTACGTAAAGTTCGAGGACAAGGGCAACCGGGGACGCTTCATCAGCGTAACTCCGGAAGAGGCCGCGAACTAGCGAACGAGGCTGGCTTCCCCTAGAACTGACGCACGAAATTCACGAGGGCGGAGAAAATCCGCCCTTTTTTCCTTTCCGCAAATGAGGAAACCGGTCCATCTCCTTCTCCTGGCTGCTTCGCTCCTCCTTTGGGCTTCGGTGAGTTCTGCGCAGGCGCCGCCCAAGGCTTCGGACACTACGGAAGCAGATGCATTTGTCTATGAACAGGTCGGCGACAAGGATCTGAAGCTCTACGTGTTCGAACCACCGCACGTAGACTTCGCAAGCCGCGCGACGCTATGGTGGTGTTTCACGGCGGGGGCTGGAGCAGGGGCTCGGCGCAATGGACGTTCGGGCAAACGCGTTATTTCGCCTCGATGGGAATGGTGGGTATTTCGGTCGAGTATCGCTTGTCGAATGGGACGGACGTAACGCCATTCGAAGCGGCGCAGGATGCCAAGGCCGCGATACGTTGGGTGCGAGGGCACGCAACTCTGTTGAACATCGATCCGAAAGGATTGCGGCGTACGGAGAATCCGCCGGAGGACATCTCGCGGCAACGACAGCCATTACTGGCGAGAATCCTTCGAAGGAAGACCTGAATGGGGTGCCGAATGCGCTGGTCCTCTATTCACCGGCCCTGAATGCTCAAAAGAACGAACGGTTCCAAAAGCTGGTGAAATCGGGCCAGGACGTGGTGAGTATTTTGCCCGAGGAGCATATCCGCAGGGGCATGCCGCCGACCATCATCTTGACAGGCGAGCTGGACACGCTGATTCCCCCGGTAGCGCTGATCGAATTTTGCGACAAGATGAAGCGGGCGCACAACCGGTGCGAATTGCAGATTTACCCCGGCGTGGGGCACATGCTGCAGGCGCCGGGCGAGACTGGAAAAGGCGGTGAGACCACGGCGAGGGCACGGTACGATGCTCTTCTGAAACTCGATCAATTTCTGGCTTCCCTGGGCTATCTGCCGGCGCCAAAGAAAAAGAATTAGGTATGGGCGGTGGAGAATGAAGAGTGTTTGTTGATGAAGCAAAAATCGCGGTGAAGGCCGGGGATGGCGGGAATGGCTGCGTCGCCTTCCGCCGGGAGAAGTACGTCCCGCGAGGCGGGCCATCGGGCGGAGACGGCGGCCACGGTGGAAGCGTCTACCTCGAGGCGAATCCAAATGACAATACGCTGCTTCGCTATCGGTACAACCGCGAATTTAAGGCCGATCGCGGGCGGCACGGAGAAGGCTCGAACTGCACCGGCGTCTCTGGCGAGGATATGATTCTGAAAGTCCCCGTGGGCACGTTGGTCTATGATGGGGAAAGCGAAGAACTGCTCGCGGATTTGAAAAAGCCCGGGCAAAAAGTTTTGGTCGCGCAGGGCGGACGCGGAGGGCGAGGCAATCAGCATTTTGCGAAGCCATGGCACCAGGCGCCGAGGGAACGCGAAGATGGGCAACCGGGCGAAGAACGAAAACTGAAGCTCGAGCTGAAGCTCCTCGCGGATGTAGGGCTCGTGGGCTTCCCGAACGCAGGCAAATCCACGCTGATTTCCGTGATCAGCGCGGCGCGCCCCAAAATTGCCAACTATCCGTTTACGACGCTGGAGCCGAATCTCGGCGTGGTCAATGCGGACGGGGGGACGGGCGGGCACGGAACGGAGCTCGGGCGCACGTTCGTCGTGGCGGATTTGCCGGGATTGATCGAAGGAGCCAGCAAAGGCGCGGGGCTGGGGATTCGCTTTCTGCGCCATGTGGAACGGACGCGATTGCTGGTGCACTTGATTGATACGAGCGATACGGCTGATGTGGGCCCGGTGAAGGCTTTCGAAATAATCGCCGAGGAGTTGGCGGCGTTCAGCGAAGGGCTGGCGGAGAAGCCGATGATCGTGGTGGCGACGAAACTCGATGCCACAACGGACCGGACCAAGATCGAAGAATTGCAGGAATTTTGCAAGCAAAAGGACGTTGAATTTCACGCCATTTCCGCTGCCGCCGGCGAGGGAGTCAGAGAACTTGTGCGCGCCATGGCGGATACTCTGGATCGCATTCCAAAGAAGCATCAGGAGTTTGACCAGCCAGAAGAAGCTGGTGGCGCGTTTGTGGATGCAGGGTCCCACGAGGAGCCCGACGAGCCGGAACCGGACGAGGGCGGCCCGCCTATCGCCAAGATTTCGTGAGAGAATTAAGGAACAGCCGCTTCTGGAGGAGCATTGACGACAGCGCAAGCGCACCGCACAGCTGCAAAACTTCATCCTCGACGCATTGCACTATTTGGCGGCTCCTTTGATCCCATCCATGCAGGACACCTGGCCGTGGCGCGTGCCGCCGACCGGCGTTTTAACTTTGATGAGATGCATTTCATTCCCGCCAGCAGCCCGCCGCACAAACTAAAGCAGCATCTCGCGCCGTTCCCGCACCGGTTCGCGATGGTTGCGCTGGCTTGTACGGAGCATCCTCATTTTGTTCCCTCCCTGACGGAGGCGGGCGAAGATTTCAGCGGCACGCAATTGCACTATTCGGTGGATACGGTGCGCTATTTCCGTCACACCTATAACGGCCCGGCCGACCGGATCTTTTTCATCATCGGAGCCGACGCCTTTCTGGATATTCCGATGTGGAAGGAATATGTGACGCTTCTGGGGTTGTGCGATTTTGTGATCGCGAACCGCCCAGGAATCCGTCTGGAGGCACTGCGCCTCGTGATTCCGCCCGATCTGCACGGCCGGCCGGATGCAAAGCGGGACAAGGATGAAGACGCGGTCGCGCATGGCTATCCCGTGGTGGCGCGGCTGCAGCGGACTACGGTGTACTTGCTGGAAAATGTAGCGAGCGAAGTCAGCGCCACGGACATACGGCGAAAGACAAATCGCGGACAATCCATTCATGGACTTGTATCTGCACGCGTGGAGGAATACATTTTGAAACAGGGACTCTACCGGTGAAGCTGGAAACGTTGCCCCAGGGCGTAAGACTGGCTGTGCAAGCGGCGCAGAATAAGCAAGCCGGCGGCATCACCGTGCTGGACTTGAACGAGGTTGGCGGTTTTACACAGCATTTCGTGATTTGTACCGGATACAGCACGCCGCAATTGCAGGCCATCTGCACCGAAGTTGAGGAAGTGCTGTACAAGGAATTGAAGCGCTCGCCGGAGCACCGCGAAGGCCACCGGTCGGCGGAGTGGGCGCTATTGGATTTTGGAAGCTTTGTCGTGCATGTCTTCGGGGAGCAGGCGCGGAAATTCTACGACCTGGAGCGGTTGTGGAGAGCGGCAGCGACGCTCGTGATTCCCCAGGAAGCGGAGACCCGCGGAAAAAAGCTTTCGAAGCGAGTGGGCTAAACCGGTCAGAAAACCGTCTGCGGAAAACGCGGGCGGATGGAGAAGCGGGAAAGCATGCTAAGTGAGCGATTGCCCTGGATCTGCGAAGATTCGGCGTCGCAGAAACTCTTCGAACTCGCCCAGCGGGTAGCCCCAGTTCCTACCACGGTCCTGATTACCGGAGAGAGCGGCACCGGAAAAGACTACCTTGCGCGCTTGATTCACGAACTCAGTCCCCGGCGCGATACCCCTTATTTGAAAATCGATTGCGCGGACTTGCCTCCCACCCTGGTGGAGAGCGAACTGTTCGGGCACGAGCGGGGCGCGATTCCCGGCGCCGGCGAGCGCAAGCTCGGCCGGTTCGAATTCGGCGGGGAAGGCACCGTCGTACTGGATGAAGTTGCAGCGCTGACGCCTCCCGTTCAAACAAAACTTGCGGGTGTGATGCAGGAACGAAAGTTCGAACGGCTGGGAAGCGAGGAGACGCAAAGCATTGATGCGCGGCTGATTTGCGCTGACCAGGGCCGATCTGTCCGCTTCGGTCAAGGACGGGCGTTTCCGTGAGGATTTGTACCATCGTTTCGACCTGGTGAAAATCTGGTTGCCACCTCTGCGAGAAAGACCCGCGGATCTTCTCCCGCTTGCCGACCACTTGCTGGTCAGTCTGCGAGCGCGACACGGAAAATTTCAGCTTAAATTGAGCGAAGCCGCCAAGGCTACGCTGCGGAACTACAAATGGCCCGGGAACGTGCGGGAACTGGGAAGCGTGCTGGAGCACGCGTTACTATCCGCGCAAGGAGAAACCGTAGAGCCGCAGCATTTTCCGCAAGCCCCCAGAAAATCAGCAACAGGTGAGCGTCTACGCGGTAGACTCGCGGCATGAAGATTCGATTGCTGATGCTGGGGAAAACGCGACGCGCGGAACTAAGTGCGGTTCTTGACGACTACGTGAAACGAATCGGACGGTCATGCCCGATCGAAATCTCGGAAGTGCGCGACGAAGAAGCGGCTCGCAAGAAACTCGACGCGGACAGGGCGGCCACGGCTTTGCTTTTGGACGCCGGCGGCAAGGCTTGCGATTCGGCAGCGTTTGCGAAATGGCTGGGCGAACAGCGGGATCGCGGGACGCGGGAGATTGTCTTTGTTTGTGGAGACGCAGGAGGCTTTCCGGCAGAGTTGCGCGAGCGCGTGAAGCAAACATTTTCCTTGAGCGCCATGACCTATTCGCACGAATTGGCGCGGGTGATGCTCGCGGAGCAGATTTACCGGGCATTCGCGATCTTGTCCGGAAGCCCGTATCCCAAATAATGCCTGCGTTGCGCGATTGCAGAGGAACGGCACCCCCAAATGATGCTCTTTTTTGTGTTCCATGTAAGAATGTGCGACGGCAAACCCTATGGCGATACGAATTTCACCGGACAAAAGCTCACCTTCCGTAGCGATTGAGATTCCGCTCGAAAAGCCCCTGCCGGACTATGACCTCCATCAGATCGAGCAGCCTACTCCTCGGGACATTGACGCCCTCCTCGTATCGCAGGGTTTTCGTGACCTCGTGGATGATGCGCGCGGTGTGCTCACAGAGTTGGTCGCGAATTCCCCGCCACTGCACAATTCCTCGTCGCTCGTGGACCTGGATCTGACGCAGATTCCTTATTTCGAGATTACGCAATTGACAGGAGCGATTTGCCCAGGCGACGACGAAGTCTACCGGCCGGGATTGTGGATTGTTTTGCACCACACCAAAGCGCCCCAAAAGGAGAGTTTGAAGGAAGCGACTCTCGATCATGCGCGCGTCATTGTAGAGGAGTTAGTAAAGCGGCTGGGGCTGGCGTAAGAAGCGAACCGGGGAACTCAGGCAAAGGAATAAGGAGATGGGGAACGAAAAAGGTTTGCTGATCGTGTACACTGGACCGGGCAAGGGGAAGACCACCTGCGCCCTCGGAACGGCTTTTCGCGCAGTAGGTCAGGGCTTATGCGTGCTGATGGTGCAGTTCATCAAAGGGTCTTGGCACTACGGCGAATTGGACGCGGCAAAACTGCTCGGCGACGACAAGTTCGAAATTCGGCCGATGGGTCGCGGCTTTGTGAAGATCGGCGGCGCGGAGACAGACCCGGAGGACGTACGGCTGGCGGAAGAATGCTGGGAAGCAGGGCGCGCGGCGATCTATAGCGGAAAATACGATTTGGTGATTCTGGACGAAATCAATTACACCATCAGCTACAAAATGCTGGAGGCCGAAAAAATCGCTGAGGCTTTAAAGAACCGGCCCGAGCAGGTGCATGTAATCTGCACGGGGCGCAACGCCCATCCCTACCTGGTGGAACTGGCGGATTTGGTGACCGAGATGAAAGAAGTGAAACACCCTTACACGAAGGGTATACTGGCGCAGCGGGGGATCGACTATTAATGTAACCAGTTGCCGGTTTTAAGTCCTTAGTAAGTCACCACTGCCGAGGCCTCTTGCGGAACCGGCGATTAAGTCTTTAGCGCGACGAGTCGATTCGTAGTACTTACTTAGAACTGACAACTTAAAACTGAACACTTCCTATGTCCTGGTTCAAACGCGACAAGAGAGCTATCGAACAGCCGACTCCACCGGAAGAGCGCCGCGTGCGCACGGAAGGGCTGTGGATGAAGTGTGAGTCCTGCCGGGCAATCGTGTTCCGCAAGGACCTTGAAGAAAACTTGCTCGTCTGCCCCAAATGCGAATTCCATTTCAAGATGAATGCAAAGCAACGGCTGGAAATGCTGCTGGACGGTAACTGGACGGAACACGACGCCGGGATGGTGTCCACGGATCCTCTGAAGTTTGTGGATACGAAGCCCTACGCCAGGCGCATCAAGGATGCTCAGAAAAAACTGGGGATGAACGATGCAATCATCACGGCGGAGGGCCAACTGAACGGCCGGCCGGTGATCTGCTGCGCCATGGAATTCGGGTTCATCGGCGGCTCCATGGGCGCAGTGGTCGGGGAAAAAGTGACGCGCGCGATCGAGATGTCTATGGAAACGCGCCAACCTTTGATTGTCGTGTCCTGTTCGGGCGGGGCGCGCATGATGGAAGGAACCATCAGCCTGATGCAACTAGCCAAGGTCTCTGCGGCGTTGGCGCGGCTTGACGACGAAAAACTGCCTTACATTTCGGTATTGACGGACCCAACCACGGGCGGCGTAACCGCAAGCTTTGCGATGCTGGGCGACCTGAACATTGCCGAGCCTGGCGCGCTGATCGGCTTTGCCGGGCCGCGCGTGATCGAGCAAACCATTCGGCAGAAATTGCCAGACGGATTCCAGCGGTCGGAGTTTCTGCTGGAGCATGGCTTCCTGGATGCAGTCGTGCCCCGAAAAGAAATGAAGGGCTTTATCCATAACGCGTTGGATCTGTTGATGTCTTGAGATGAACTACGAAAACGCGGTTCGCTATCTCCTTTCTCTCGGCCGCGAGTTGGCCGCTCCCACACAAGCCGCCGCGGCAAAATTCAATCTCGAAAACATCACGGTACTTGTGGAACGCCTGGGCCGCCCAGACCGAGCCTATCCCGTCGTGCACATCGCGGGCACCAACGGCAAGGGTTCGACGGCGGCGTTTCTAGAAAGCATCTTGCGCGTAGCCGGTTTCCGGACAGGACTGAATACCTCGCCACACTTGGAGCGAATCAACGAGCGCTTTCGCGTGAATGGCGAGGAGATCAGCGACGAACTCTTCGCCACGACCTTTACCCGGATCCACAGTGTGATCGAAGAGCTGCTCGCGGAAGGAAAGCTGCGGGCGCACCCGACCTATTTTGAATGCGTGACCGCACTGGCGTTTGAGGTATTTGCAAGGGAGCGCGTGGACTTTGCGGTGATTGAAGTAGGTCTCGGGGGCCGGCTCGACGCCACGAATATAGTTTGTCCGGTCGCCACGGTCATTACGCGCATCGACTTCGACCACGAAAATTTCCTGGGGCATTCCGTGAAAGAAATTGCCGGAGAAAAAGCCGGGATCTTCAAATGCCAGG
>Ga0306925_10001961_pt1 | contig 17329 bp, 16 predicted proteins | sample flu12Cox44000176_FD_203755 | JGI IMG/M metagenome (GOLD analysis project Ga0306925, IMG submission 203755) | Lab enrichment of tropical soil microbial communities from Luquillo Experimental Forest, Puerto Rico - flux8day.12C.oxic.44.000.176 (v2)... | ecosystem: Environmental > Terrestrial >... | reverse complement strand
CCGGGTTGGTGCTCTGGCCGAAGACGCCGATGTTGTTGGAAAAGCCGACCACCCCGATCGATCTGTTCGATGTACCGATCACGCCATTTGCCGCATCCGACGTGCCGCGGACGCCGGCGATGTTCGACGTGGTGGGGACCGTCGGTCCTTGCGTGCCGGAAATGCCGCTGACGCCGGTAAGCGCGCCCGAGATGCTCTCCACGCCGGGGCCGAAGAACGCCACGGCGCGAACGGCGGTGCTCGTGAACGACGCGCCTTCGATGCCGTCGCCGGCGCGCGAGAACCCGATGACGCCCGGCTGCGTGCTCGCCGCGCCGAGGACGCCGGCGCGGAATCCGGCCGGGACCGGAGGCGAGTCCTCCACTTGGCCGTAGACGCCCACGTGGTTGAGCGAGACGCCGGCCGTGCCGGTGAAATCGACGGAGCCGCCCTCGACGCCGGCGCGCCCCGAATAGCTGTTCTGCTGGATCGGCCCCTCGGGGTCGGCCGCGACGCCGGAAAATCCCAGCACGCCCACATTCAAGGCATACGCGACGGCACCGAAGGCCTTGACCGGAACGTTGTCGTCGTCGGAGTCGGCCAGAAAGCCGAATAGCCCGGGGCCCTCGGCCCTAAAGCTGTCGTCGCTGGTGCCCACTGTCGCCTCCCATGGATCGTTGCGATGACGCAACGGACGCGACCATAGCGCGCTTGCGGACTGCCGGCGAGGCAGCCGCGCGCGCCGCCAACGGCCAAGACACTGCCGCGCAGCGTCATGAACTCCCGGCGCTTCAATCGATCCAATTGCACACGCTGGCGTCTAGCGCACGGGTCTGGCGCCGGGCCGGCAGACGATAACGTCAAATCCCGAAGGCAAGCCTGACCATGTGCGCCCCGGGCGCGGTACGCATCCGACGGGCACGGGACTACAGCCGACAACGGTACATGCAATTTGCGGGCGAGGCTGCGCCTTAGCGCTGCGCGGCGTGTACGATTTGGCATTGACGCCCGTCGAAACGAGAGACGCAATTATCGCGGTGATGAGCGCCTTGATCATTGGCTCAGGGTCGGAAACGAGTAAGATCTCTCTCGAGATAACGCCAACTCCACCGTTATGGTTGCCCGAGCATCATGTAAACCAACTCCAACAAGGGGGAGATACCTTCGGCGCCGTTGGCTGCAAACGTCTTGCTCCCGGCACCTCCCTAATCTCAGCCAAACCGCCGTGGGGACACGAACCAGATTTTGGCAGTCTTTGCTAGCATGAGCATTGAAAACAAAACCGTACTGGTCACTGGGTCGACGGACGGCGTGGGTCGGCTCGTCGCGCGTCGACTGGCCGATCAGGGCGCGCGCGTCCTCATCCATGGGCGCGATCGCCCGCGAGGCGAGCAATTGCTCAATGAGATTCGCGCCGCCACCCGCGGCTCGGCAGCCTTCTTACCCGCGGATTTTTCCTCGCTTGCAGAGGTGCGTCGCCTCGCCGACGCCGTCCGCCAGGAATGCGACCGGCTCGACGTTCTCATCAACAATGCTGGCATCGGCTCGGGCGGTTCTGCCGGTAAGCGAGAGACCAGCCAGGACGGCCACGAGCTGCGCTTTGCCGTCAACTACCTCGCCGGGTTCCTGCTCACCAGGATTCTGCTGCCCCTTTTGCTGCGCGGCAAGCCGGCGCGCATCGTGAACGTCGCTTCGCTCGGCCAACAGCCGATCGACTTCGATGATGTCATGCTGACGCGGGGTTACAGCGGCTCGCGCGCCTATGCTCAAAGCAAGCTCGCCCAGATCATGTTTACGTTCGATCTCGCACGCGAGCTCGATCCCGAGACGGTAACGGCGAACTCTCTGCATCCCGCGACCTACATGGCCACGACCATGGTGCGGCAGAGCGGCGTCACGCCGATGAGCACCGTCGAGGAAGGCGCGGAAGCGATTCTCAACCTCGCCGTGGCCGACGAGCTCGATCAACGTTCCGGGGAGTTCTACAACGGACTGCGGCCGTCGAAGGCGAATCCTCAGGCCTACGACGGCACGGCGCGCGAGCGACTGCGGGTGCTCAGTTTGCAACTCACCGGGTTGACGTAATCAGAGACGATCCAACCGAATCTCATTCCGCTCTACTTACGATCATCGCACCGTGAGTTTGGCGGCGTCGAGTAAGTCGCGTATCCGTGCGGCGAGAGCGTCTTGGGTGATCGGCTTTCGGATCATCGCAACGCCGGGATCGAGCCGGCCTTGGTGAACGATGGCGTTTCGGGAGTAACCCGTGGTGAATAGGACCTTGAGATCCGGTCGCCGATTTTTTGCTTGTTCCGCCAGCTGCCGGCCGTTCATGCCGGGTAGCACCACGTCGGTCAAAAGCAGATCGATACGGATGTCCCTCGTCTCGATCATGCCCAAAGCCGATACCGCATCGTGCGCGCTAAGCACGCGATAGTTCAGATCGCGAAGCAGCTCCACCAGGTAGGCGCGCACGTCGCGGTCGTCTTCGACCAGGAGGATCGTCTCATGGCCCTGCCCCTCCACCGCGTCGGCCGCCCGCCGTTCCTCGTCGCTGCGGTCGATTTCCTGCAATAAGCGAGGAAGGTAGATTTTGACGGTGGTCCCTTCGCCGGCTTCGCTGTAGATCTTTATGTGTCCTTTCGATTGCTTAATGAAACCGTAGACTTGACTGAGCCCGAGCCCGGTGCCCTGACCCGCGCCTTTTGTCGAAAAGAACGGTTCGAATGCCCGGTCCGCGACGTTTTTCGTCATGCCGGTTCCATTGTCGGACACCGCGATCATGACGTATTGGCCGGGCATGACTTCAGGATTGGCGCCACAATAATCCTGGTCGAGAAACGCATTGCTCGTTTCGATCGTGAGCTTGCCGCCGTTGGGCATGGCATCGCGAGCATTTACGGCAAGGTTGAGCAGAGCGGCCTCGAGCTGGTGGGCATCGACCTCCACCGGCCATACGCCGGCGCTGCCCACAGCCTCGACCTCGATCGTCTCACCCAATGAGCGTTGCAGGAAGTCTACCTCCGCTGCAATGAACTTGTTGATGTCGAGCGGCTTCGGGTCGAGCGGTTGCTGTCGGGAAAAGGCCAGTAGCCGCTGCGTCAATGTGGTCGCGCGTTGCGCTCCGCGCATGGCGTTGTCGAGCGCGCGCTTCAATCGCGACGCCACGCCGCCGCTCAGCGCGCCGAGCTGGCGCTGCGCGGTTTCAAGATTGCCGATGACGATGGTGAGCAAATTGTTGAAATCGTGTGCCACTCCACCCGAGAGCTGGCCGATGGCTTCCATCTTCTGCCATTGCAGCAGCCGCTCGCGCGCTTGCTCGAGCATTTCCTGGGCCGAGTGCCGTTCGGTGACGTCGCGCGTCACCTTGGCAAAGCCGATGAGCTTGCCCGCATCGTCGTGGATCGCATCGATCACCACGCTTGCCCGGAAGCGGCTGCCGTCCTTGCGGACGCGCCAGCCCTCGGCCTCATAGCGGCCTTCCGTCGTCGCTTGGTGGAGCGCGCGCATCGGCACGCCTTCCCGTTGGTCCTCCTCCGTGTAGAAGCGTGAGAAGTGCTCTCCGATGATCTCGTCGGCAGCATAACCCTTGATGTGTTCAGCTCCGCTGTCCCACGTCGTGATTCGGCCCTGCGGATCGAGCATGAAGATGGCGTAGTCCTTGACGCCTTGCACGAGCAGCTGGAATTGGTTTTCGCTTGCTCGCAATGCCTCGTGCACCGAAGTTGTCTTGGATCGTGAGGTCATGGGCGCAAACTGAGGATTGAGAAGTGGAGAAGGCTTGACGCAAACGGCTCGGCAGGCGGAAACGCCGCCTTATCGCTATGCGTGATCTAGTTCGAAGAATTTCCACTGGGTCATGGCAGCTCCCGCCGGCAACGTGAGCACGCCTTTACCGATCCACATTGAAACTCTAAAAACTTGATCCGAGTTCCGACCTATAGCCAGCGGACCGCGCGCGAATAATTGCAAAGTGAGGGAACTTTTTCGCTCTGAGCGTGTTTGCGTCCGACCATCCCAATAAAACTCAATTATCGTCGGGCGTCGAAGTGACCGGCGAAAGTCGAGGTCGCCGGCCACGCGCCCTGTTTGATCAGCCCGCAAACACAGGTGGTGCATCGTGAGCGGACACCTGGCGGGACGAGGCTCGCCATCGGCTTGGTCAGCTTGACACGCCAGGAGGCCGGCCAAACCATATGCCTACGAGCGCGGCAAGTGCCACGAGTGCGAGAAATCCGTTTACCGCGACCAAAACCCAGGGCGGGATGCGCGACACATCTATTCGCGGTGGGGGCACGCCGGGCTCGAGATGGCGCCATACGGCGGCCCCAAAACAGAACGCGCTGAACAAGACAAGGACGCTGCCGGTGACGAGGATCAACCACTCGGGGATCAGTCCCGAAAGTAGCGCCTTCGCCCCGATGCCACTCGCCATGGCCAAGAGGCCGGTGCGCACCCAAGCGGCGTAGGTGCGCTCGGCGGCAAAGACCGTGCGGTCGGCCGCGAGCTGAGTGGTGCGTTCGGCACTATCCTCGACGCCATATGTGCTGAGTTTGATCTCTTCTGCGCTCTCGGCGAGCTTTTCGCCACTGCGCTGCAATGATTGCTTGGGCATGGTCGGATCTCTTTGTTCAAATAATAACGCCGCTGCAGGCCGATTGTTCGCGCCCGATTGTTCGCGCCCATGACGCGCCCGGCGCTCGACGAACAGCTCAAGCGGCAAATCGGCGCGAACGGCGGCCTTGCGAAGGCGGTCGGACTTCAACCAAACTGATCCGAAGCTTAGCCTTCGCTGCAACAAGGATCGACGGGGACGCAAGATGGCCAATCGGGATTTGCGCGACTGGATCGAAGGCGTCCGCGCCGCGGGCGAGCTCAAGGTCATCACCGGGGCCGAGCCGAAGGAGGAGATCGGCGGCATCGTCGACATCTATATGCGCAAGATGGGCAATCCCGCGGTGCTGTTCGACGAGGTCCCCGGCTTTCCCAAGGGCCACCGTGTCATCGCCAACATCCTGACCTCTATACCGCGCGTCAACCTGGCGCTGGGCCTGCCGCCGAAAACGGCGGAGATGGAGCAGATCCAGTGGTGGCGCAACTATTTCAAGCGCGCGCCGTCGCAGCCGACCAAGGCCGTCAACGGCGGACCGCTGTTGGACAACGTGTTCGCGGGCAAGGACGTCGACATCGAAAAGATCCCGACGCCGGTCTGGCACGAGCACGACGGCGGGCCGTATATCGGGACTGGCTGCCTCGTCGCGATGAAGGATCCCGATTCCGGCTGGATCAACTACGGCACCTATCGCGTGCAGTCGCACGCGCCGAACGTTGCATCGGTGATGATGTCGCCGGGCAAGCACGGCTTGATCATCATGCGCAAATACCACGAGCGCGGCCAGCCTTGCCCGGTCGCCGTCGTCGCCGGCATGCACCCGGTGCTGATGATGCTGGGCGGCGTCGAGATTCCGTACGGCAAGAACGAGCTGGAGGCGGCCGGCGGCATCCTTGGCGAGCCGGTCGAGGTCATCAACATGCCGAAGACCGGCCTGCCGGTGCCGGCGAATGCGGAGATCGCCTTCGAAGGCCTGATCCATCCCGACGACAGAATCGAGGAAGGGCCGCTCGGCGAGTGGACCGGCTACTACGCCAGTGGCAGCGATCTCGAGCCGGCGATCCGCATCGACACCTTGATGTATCGCGACGACCCCATCCTGGTGGGCGCGATCCCGGCCGTGCCGCCCAACGACAACACCTTTTATTTTGGTTCATACCGTTGTGGCGCGGTGTGGAACCAGCTCGAAGCGGCGGGCATCCCCGGCGTGCAGGGCGTTTGGACGCACGAAGCCGGCGGCAGCCGTTTCATGCTCGTGATTTCGATCAAGACGCTCTACGGCGGACATTCCAAGCAGGCCGCCATGGTGGCGGCGCATTGCCACGCCGGCGCCTACAACAACCGCTGGACCATCGTCGTGGACGACGACATCGACCCGACCAACTTCAGCGACGTGGTCTGGGCGATGTGCACGCGCTGCGATCCGCGCGATCAGGTCGATATCATCCACGGCGGATGGAGTTCGGGGCTCGACCCGATGTGCTACGACACCGAGACCGACCGGCGCAATTCGCGCGTGATCATCGACGCCTGCGTTCCGTTCCGGCGCAAGAAGACATTCCCGGTCATCGCCCGTTCGAGCAAGGCGCTCGACGAGCGCATCCGGGCAAAGTGGGCGAAGGATTTGCCGAAGAGCTTCTAGCTTCTAGAGCAGTTTCACAGTGAGCCTTTCCGCCTTTGACCCATGGCGGATATCGGCCGGATCGAAATCCTGCAGCGTAGCCGGCGGCGGCGTCGAACGCAAAATCTGTGATGACAAGCGAGGGCTGGGCCCCGGCGGCTCGACCGCCCACGCGGTAGTTGTGCCAGGGGTGGCCTTGCTACCCGCATACCTGGGCCGCGGCGCCTCGCCGGGATCTCCGCGAGTCCTTACATATAGAGCATGCCCCGGGCGCCGTGATTGGACCGCCATGGGTCCGACGAGTCGTCGGCCCATCTGTGAGCTACCTTTGGTCCATGAGCGCCCGGTGAGGGTCGCCCGGTAAACCGACCCCACGGGTCCTGAAGCTGAGGATTCCATCCGGACCTGGATGTCCAGGACCTCATCCGTGGCCACCTGCACCAGTGAGGACGGGATCCTCGCTCGGTGTGGGGGGCAATCCATCACTGACGTCAGTGGCGCTCGGGTGCGCTGGAGAATTTCTGGAAATTTTTTCCGGAGACTCGTGGGTCGAGCAGGCCTCGGTGAGCATCGTCCTGCCAACCGTTAACCATCCGTGAACCATGCTTTGGCACAAGGGCCATGTTCTAAGGGGATCAGGACATGGCAGATCAGAGCGAAGCCAAGACAAAGACCATTGGCTTTCTACCCATAGAGAAGGTTCAAACCCTCAAGGGTTGGGATGAGTACGTAGAGAAGTCCACCAAGCTCTCAGTTCTAAGGACCGAGGCTCAAAGGGCGAAGAACTCCGTAAGGGACGCCCTGAAGGAAAGGCTCAATGAAGATGGCGACATGGATTTTGTCGTTGAGGGCGACAGGATCAGGGTCCTCAGGGTCTTTCGGAAGCAGCAGCAAGGGAGGCGGACGAGGTCATTGGACCTGTCCTCGTCCTTTCGTGAGCAGCCGCTAAACGGAAAGGCAGAAACGAACAGCGAGTGTGACAATGCGGGCGTATCGGATGAGACCGAGGGTGCCACGCCCAACCTAAACCCCGTAACGGAAGAGGCTGCGGCCATCCTTGACCCCGTAACGGAGCGTCTCGTGACCCTCATGAGGGAGAAAGGGCAAAGGTAGCAGCCCGGTTCGGAGCCGACCCCCCTGCCGATGCTATGGAGACGCCACCAGCGCGCACACCGCAACGATAGGGCTGTTCACCGGCATTGGATTGCGGCACGTCGCCGCTCGCTCCGTTGGGATGATTGCGGGGTTTCGTTTGGGGCCACAATAGGCGGTTAAAAGCATTTCGTTCTCACCGCATTGCACCTGGCAGGTCGTCTCATCGCAGTTTGAGCGAACGATCCGAATGCCGGATGTTGTGGTCGGTGGGCCTGTATCGCCTTGTGGACCTTTGGGCCCCGGCGGTCCTTGATCGCCCATCAGCCCTTTCGAACTTTGGCCCCAGATTATCAGTGAGCCCGCTACCGCAACGATAGTTAGCATCCCGACGACGTACGTGGCCTTGATTGGCGACTCGGCTCGGACTGCGCGTGCCAAGGTGTTGCCTTCAGGCATCGTGCCTTTATCTAGAGTCTCGAGCCATGCCGCAGAGAGCCGCATTTCTTCGCTATTGAGTGGTCCAATGGCGCGGGGGATGAACACAAGCTGTCGTACCTGATCGTGGCAGCCCGAACACTCGAACGTGTGCTGCTCGTAGCCAGGACCCATCTTGGTTGTGTCCGGGGCCACCTCGATCAGGTGCATCTCAGCGCCGCACCCAGGACACCTCATGTCCGTCATCCGAAGTGGCGCGCCACTGCTCAAGGGATCTCGTAGACCGACATCTCGCCGGCGACGCCGCTCAGCGCGACGCGTCTGTGCGTCGGCTTTAGCCCGCTGTTCTCCAGTAGCGCAGAGGCTTGCGCGTTCTCCACCACCGGTTCCGTCACCACGATCGAGCGTGAGGCCGCGAGGCCCTGGACGCGCGAAGCGATATTGACGGTCTGGCCGAAATAGTCCTGCTGGTCATTGAGCGTGACCGCGAGACATGATCCTTCATGGATGCCCATCTTCAGATGCAGGCTCTGGTGCTGGCGCTCGGCGCCGAGATCGCTCATCGCCTCGCGCATGCGGATCGCGGCGGCGATGGCGCGGTCCGGGGTCTCGAAGGTCGCCATCACGGCATCGCCAATGGTCTTCACGACGGCGCCCCTTTCGGAGGCGATGATCTTCTGCAGCAGCCTGAAATGCTCGTTGACGAGATCGAAGGCGACGAGGTCGCCGACCCGGTCATAGAGCGCGGTCGAGCCTTTGAGATCGCTGAACAGAAAAGTCAGGCTCAAGATCTTGAGGCGTTGGCCGATGGCGAGTGTGTCGGTCCGGTAGATGTCGCGAAAGGTCTGGTTGGTGAGGAGGCGCTTCGCGTTGAGAATGGGCTTGCGTCGCTTCAGGAGGCCGTCCAGCGCCTCATTCGCTATCCATACAGCCGGCAACACGCGACGATCGGTGCGGTTGTCCAAGGCTAGGCGCAGCGGCCCGGGGCGAAAGGCCAGGGTCTCGACCGGGACCTGTACGTTTTTGAAGATCATGGACAGGTTCTGGCGCTCGCTCGTCTCCTCGCCCCTGACGTCGAGGAACTGCGCCGTGTGCGTCACTGGGTCGAAGACGATCAGCGTGCCTTGCGGCAATCGCAGGGAGAGGATGGCCCTTTCTCCTGGCGGCAAGTCGATGCCTTCGAGCGTGACCTCCCGCAGCAGCTTCTCCAGATCCGCCGGAAGATCGATGGCCGAACTCCAGAAGATCTGACGGTAATATTCGGCCGCGGGCAATGCGTCCGGGTTGTGGGCCGCGATGTTGCGCACGCGCGGGCTTACCGTGAAGGTCACCTCGACGAGGTTGTCGAGCGTCGTCTCGTAGCCCGCGGCGCAGAAGGCGCAATGATATTGCGCCCGATCGAGGGTCTTCAGACTTTTGTTGGCAGAGATCACGCCGGCGCAACTCGGGCACATGACGTTCCACGACATCTCGAAGATGCCGAGACCCACCGCGTTCAAGAGCGCGGCGATGACTTGATCCTCGCCGATCCCCTCCTTGGCCGCGAGAGCAAGCGCGTTGATCTTGTTCAGGGCATGGTCCGGGGCATCGCGCACCATGCGCTCGAGCATCGCCACCACGTCGTCGCCGCTCGACTGACGCAGGGTCGTAAACAAAGTCTCAGCTTCGCTCATGCGCCAACGCCATTCAATTGCGCTGCACCGTGCAGGTCGCGCCGGCGGTACGCAGCTCGGCGCACAATTTATCGGCACCGGCACGGCTCTCGGTCCCGACGTGGACCCGCGCCCAACCCATGCTGCCGCGCGCGAGCCCGTGGTGCAAGACGCGTGGCTCCCGCCCGCCCAGGATGGAGGCGTACCTCTCCTGAAGTTGATGATAGGCGGCAAGCGCCGTCGCATCCGAGGAGCTTCCGACCAATTGCACGCCCCAGGGATCCAGCGGCTTCATGACGGGGGCTGGCGTGCGCGCGGCAAGGCCGGCGATTTGCGGACAGGGCAGGGCGGGTGCGACGTGCGTCTCAGCCGGGTCTGGGCGAGCCCGAGCCCATTGCTCGGGGGATTGCCCCGTTACAATGCGCACATACGCGTCGGTCTCCCGCGGTAGGCCACGCCGGCCGGCAAGCCAGTCGCGAACCCGCCGAGGTCCCGCATTGTAGGCGGCTGCCGCGAGCCCGAGGTTTCCGAATTCGCGCCGCAGGTCGCGCAAGAGCTTTGCGGAGTGGGCGATTGCTTCGATCGGATCAAAGGGGTCGGCAAGCCCGCGCGCGCTCGCGGTCGCCGGCATGAACTGCGCCACGCCTTGCGCCCCCGCGCGGCTGACTGCCGTCGGATCGAAGCGGCTCTCCTGCCAGATCAGCCGGGCGAAGAAATCGACCGGCAGATCATTTTCTCCCGCTGCCGCCGCAAGCACATCACAGATGCTCGCGACGGAGGCCGCACCGTTTGATGGGGTCGCGGAGGGGGATTGGGCTCGTTCAACCGGAGGGGCTTGATCGGATTCACCTGCGCTCGCCTGCCCGACGACTTGGCTTTGCAGCCCCGGCTGGAGCGTAGCGACAAGCAACATGACCGAGAAGAAAGCGGATGCGACAAGGCCATGCATGCGCGTCTCCGTGGAGACCCCGGCGCCCGCCGAACAAGCTCCGGATGCCCAAGCCGACGATAGGCTTCAGGCATATATCCCGGGCGCCTTAAGTCCGCCCAGTCCCCTAATCCTTTCTTCTGCGGACCGAGCACCTTATCGAATGACGGTCGGTTTTACTACGGCGCAGCGTTCACAAGGGATCCGACCGTTCAATGGAGGTGACGATCCGCGATATGGCGCAACTTGTCCGGATTGCGGGTGACGTAAATTGCAACGATCTTGTCGTTCTCGACCTGCAGTGCGGTGGTTTGCAGCGTATCGTCCTGCTCGACGGTGACGAAACCTGGCAAGCCATTGATGAAGCCGTAGCGCACGAGCCGCGACATGTGCTGGGCAAAGATCGACGTCAGCGCAGTATGGACTTGCATGACGTTATCGAGCCCGACAGTCGGCTGCGTGGCCGCCCGCGCCTTGCCGCCACCGTCGGCATAAGCGGTCACATCCGCCGCGAGCAGCGATCGCAACTGTTGCATGTCGCCACTGCGGGAAGCCGAGAAGAACGCAGCGGCGATCTGCAGGCCGTGCTCCCTGGGCATTTGAAAGCGTGGCCGCGCCGCGCGAACGTGACTTCGCGCGCGGCTGGCAAGCTGCCGGCATGCCGTGGGCTCGCGATCGATGGTCTCGGCGATTTCCTCGAAGCCCACGCCGAACACGTCGTGAAGAAGAAAGGCAGCGCGTTCCAGGGGTGACAGGCGCTCGAGCGCCATCATCAGCGGCAGCGTGATGTCGTCGATCTCGTCTTCCGCCGCCTCGACCACCGGCTCCGGCAGCCAGGGCCCGATATAGGTCTCGCGCCGGTGCCGCGCGGATTTCAACTGGTCGAGGCAAAGGCGCGTCACGACGCGGCGCAAAAAGGCTTCCGGTTCGCGCACCGCGTCGCGATCGGTCTCGAGCCAGCGGATAAACGCGTCCTGGACCGCATCCTCCGCGTCCGCGACCGATCCCAGCATCCGGTAGGCGATGCGGGTCAATTTTGGCCGCAGCGGATCGAACACGGCGGCGGCATCGTGACCGGAAGCTGCCGTCATCAGGCCGCCTCGCGCTTGGCCACGGGATGAACGGCGCGGAAGCCGACTTGGACGCGGTTCCAGCCGTTGATGGTGACGACCAAAAGCGTCAGCGCCACTTGCTCCTCGGGGGTGAACTGCGCCTGCAGGGCTTGATAAACCGCATCGGGCGCGTGGGTTTCGGAGACCAGCGTCAAAGCCTCGGTCCAAGCGAGCGCGGCGCGTTCGCGGGCGCTATAGAGCGGCGATTCACGCCAGGCATCGAGCAGGTAAAGGCGCTGCTCGGTCTCGCCGCGGTTGCGGGCAGCAGCCGTGTGCATGTGAATGCACACCGCGCAGCCGTTGATTTGCGACGCGCGGATCTCCACGAGTTCCATCAGGCTCTCCTCCAGGCCAGTCTGGAGGATGCCCTTGCTGAAATCGAGCCACTTTTGCATCGGCGCCGGCGCGGCGGCGAACGGGTTCAGTCTGGGTGTCACGGCCATCTCCTTCGTCAGAGCTCATCCTGAGCACAAGACGAAATGGGTCGGCCCGGCGTGACACGCGGCCAAGATTTTTTTCGCTACCCTCCGCGGGGCGCTGCTCCCGACCACTTGCTTTCGCGCGCGTCACATTTAGCCGGTTCCCCTCGTCTAGAGCGCAAACAGCCTCTCCGAGATGGACCACCGCAATGTGCAAGATCGAACAGCTTCATTCCGGCACAGCTTGCGCTGCACCCGCGGACATCATGCAGCGGGCAATCGAGCAAGCGGCCGCCCGCGTAGCTGACGTCAGTCCGAGCCATCAGATCGACGGCAGAACAGGCTGGAGCCGATATGTCAGGGGCCCGCGATGCAGCCCGCCGGCGTCGACGGCAATGCCCTTACCTCAGCCGGGTTGGTGCAGGATCCTGTTGAGACGTTGAGGCGCCGCGCCTCACTGGCTGACGCCACGCCAGTCATCAAATTGATCAGCGGCGTAGGGTGGGCAAAATCGGCTGCACAACCTCATCGCGCATCGCTCGCGCGCGATTTTGCCCACGCGTCGATGCACGTCCAACGCGTGGGCAACGGCGCGCCGGACCTTCGAGCTTGCGGCGGACGCGTCTTCGCGCCGTTTGCCCACCCTACGCCGCTCATGAGCGGCCGGCGTTTATGTCGCGCGAATTCAAATCAATCAGAACAGTTTCGATCGGATCTTGGGGTCCTGGGTGGTCACTATGCCGGGTTGTCTCCAGCGCTGTTCCGATACCGCCACGTCCGAAGCTTTCGTCCTGCTCGCGACCTCCGCATCACGTGGCCCCACGGACTTCGAGCCCGTCAATGCCATTGCGATGAGTCCGGTCGCGAAGATCGCCCCCACGATGGCGTTTGCTTTGAGCCATCGATCGAATGTGCGCTGATCCTCGGGGGACAGCCTCCTATGGTAAAAAGCTATGCGGCCTTTTCCCATGTCACCCCGCTCCGTCTGGTAGGTCATTGCAAGGAAATGGTTCGAGAGTAGTTCCGGGATCTGCGAACGGATGCGACCTGCTTCGCACATCGACACGTAGATGTCGCAGGCAGGCGACGACGTCCCGGGTGCCACATTCACTGCGTGCCCGTTGAGCGCGGCGAAACCCATCCACTCGCTTTCACCGGATGGTTCGCCGTGGCTATCCCGCGGAGCGCGGGCCGCCGGCCGCTCGCCTGCGGTTTGAAGCTCCTCGGACTCAGAGGCCGAAGGCGCAGAACTCCATCCCGGAACAGCGCCTCGTATTGCGACGAAAGAACCCTCTGACGGAACGAATCAACTTGGCCATCGCACGTCTCCCTCAATCCGGCGAACTCAAAACGCGTCCCAAGCTTCCATGGGAAGGTTTTTGCCGTGCCTTACCATGATCTCGAACGGCGAGATCAATTCTGCCGCCACTGCCGCCTCGGCGGTCGCGATCGCCGCTTTCGGTTCGGGCGCACCGAAGTTCCAGCCGGCGATGATCATCGTCGTCGCAGCCACGAAGCAGATCGCGGCGATAAGAGCTATTCTGCGCATTGCCAATCTCCTTCCTCGACCAGAGTGCGCGTGCCGTGAGGCCGGCAAGCGGGAGTTCTATTCCCCCGAATGGTCCGCGTTATGAACCCATGGTGCGATTCGCGACCTCATCGCGAATCTGCGGCGGAAGTTGATACCAGTAGCGCCGAAGGTACCGAGCGACTTCGTCCTCGGCGTTTCGCCTTCGCGCTTCGATCATCGCATCGAGGAAGCGACGCCACTTCGAGCGGCTGCCCCGTGCTCCCGCGCCTGTCTCCGCGAATGCAAAATAAGCCGTCATTGCCATGGCGATCTCCGGCAAATCAGCATCTTCACCGGGCGCAAGATGGACTGGGGGCGGCAACGATACGTGTGAGCTACTTCACACCTTGAAAAAATTTTTGCCGGCGGCTCGGGAAATTTGGAGCGCAAGCTGCGGAATTTCTAGCCGCCTTGCTCAAAGCGGCGGCAGTGATGGCGAAGGGCCATAGATGGAAGCTATATGACTGTCATATGACCGCGGGATTTGGACGAGGCGCGATCGTTTCTGATTGACGGCGCCGTCGGTGCGGGCACATCATGATCGCGACTCAATCGAGCATCGATGAGTTCGCTCACACCGCGTGGAGAAACGATTCCGTGGGTCCGGACAAAAGGACGCTCAAGGAAGCCTGTTACCTTCTCCTGAATTGCAGTCTGTTTAGCGGCTTGCGGTCCGAGGAGCGCGCCGAGGTCGCCGCTCTTGCGCGTGTGCGGACGTTTAACGCGGGCGAAACCGTCTTCGCCATCGGCTTGCCCGGCGACCAGATGATGGCTCTGCTCAGCGGAACCATCCGCATCAGCGTGCCGTCCTCAGGAGGCAAGGAGTTGCTGCTGGCAGTGATTCAGCCCGGCGAGGTATTCGGCGAGCTTGCGGTTTTGGATGGCAAAGAGCGATCTGCAGATGCTGTTGCGGAGACCGCATGCACTGTGGCGGTTTTGGACCGGCGTCAGATTCTCTCGTTCTTCGAACGAAACCCCTCCGCCTGGCCTAGCCTCGTCAAAGTCTTGTGCCAGCGATTGCGGCATACCAATCAAGTGTTCGCCGAAGTTGCCTTGCTCGAGCTTCCCGTGCGCTTGGCGAAGGCGATGCTGCGGGTCTTGCATTGGGAAGCCGATTCCGCGGCTGCAGAACCGGCAAAAATTCGGTTCAGTCAACGGGAACTGGCAAACATGCTGGGCGGCTCACGCGAGAGCGTGAATAAGTGCCTGCGCAATTGGCAGCGTACTGGCGTCGTTCGCATTTCAGAAGGTTCGATCATCATTTCCGATCGTCGCGCGCTCGAAAGCATTGCAGAGCCGGCCTGACGTGAAATTTCCGGTATTTGACACGATCCAAGCGCGCGCCTTCAAGCGAGGGCACGCTGGTGCACGGAAAACCGGCATCTGCCGAAGAACTAAGCAATTCACGCCCTGAACCCCTGGCGACGCGAGTGTCGGCGCCAGTGCTTGGGTTTCGCGCTGTCAAAGTCAGCCGGTTGATGGAATTTGCTGAGGTCGCTCAGGCTTTTGCCGCGTGGTTCGGCCCGCCAGCCGATTGCCGCCCAAGCCATCCTGCACCCCGATCTGGCACCCGGCTTGCACTGAATCACCCGAACTCGATCAACAAGAGGGCTCACGATGTCTGCGAATATTTTGAGCTTTGGGCGCATCCGCTCGTTGGCGGCGGCGATGGCCGTCGTCATCGTGGGGTCCACCGCGGCGTCCGCGGCCGACAAGGTGACGTTTCTCACGAGCTGGTTCGCGCAGGCGGAGCACGGCGGCTTCTATCAAGCCAAGGCGACCGGGCTTTACGAGAAGGCCGGGCTCGATGTCACGCTCAAGATGGGCGGCCCGCAGGTCAACGGCATGCAACTCCTGCTGGCCGGCGAGACCGACTTCATGATGGGCTACGATCTCCAGGTCCTCAAGATGCTGGAGCAGGGGCTCCCGGTCATCACCGTCGCGACGTCCTTCCAGTTCGATCTGCAAGGAATCATGGCCCACGATCACGTGGCGGGCCTTGGCGACCTCAAGGACAAGACGATCCTGGTGGCGACTCCCGGGCGTACCACGTGGTGGCCGTGGCTCAAGGCGAAATTCAAGTACACCGACGAACAGACCAAGCCTTATACGTTCAATCTGCAGCCCTTCTTCGCCGACAAGAACGTGGTCCAGCAGTCCTACCCGTCATCGGAGCCGTTCCAGGCCAAGCTGCAGGGCGTGCCGGTCAAGTTCTTCCTGTTCGCGCGCGACGGCTATCCGCCCTACGGCACGACCATGGTCACGACGCGCGGCTTCGTCGACACGAAACCGGACGTCACCGCGCGCTTCGTGAAGGCATCGCTCGAAGGGTGGAAGAGTTACCTCAGCGATCCGGCGCCGGCGAACGCGCTCATCAAGGCCGACAATCCGAAGATGAGCGACGAGCAGATCGCCTTCGGCATCGAGCAGTTGAAGGCGCTCAAGGTGCTGGACAGCGGCGACGCGCAGACGATGGGGATCGGAATCATCACGCAAGTCCGTTGGAACGCGACCTACGACTTCATGGTTTCCGCCGGGCTGCTCAAGCCCGAGGTCGACTGGAAGCAGGGCTTTACCGATCGGTTCGTCAAAACCCTCAAGCTCTCGATGTAAGCGGTCGTGTTGGCGCCCAACACTGCGCTGTCGCCAAAGGCGGATGAACGCGCCGGCGCGGCGGCGCCGGTGGTCGAGATCTTGTCCGCGGACAAGGTCTTTCCCAACGGCACGCGCGCGCTCGCCACGATCGACCTGACGGTCGCGAGCGGCGAATTCCTCACCCTGATCGGTCCCTCGGGCTGCGGCAAAAGCACGCTGCTAAAGCTCATCGCCAATCTGCTCGAGCCGACCGAGGGCCGCATCCTCTGGTGGTCGGGCGCCTTCGACAAGGTCGGCACCCGCGGACGGTCGATCGCCTTCGTCTTCCAGGATCCGACGCTCATGCCGTGGGCGCGCGTGGAGGCGAACGTGCGTCTGCCGCTCGATCTCGCGCGCACGCCGGTCGCCCAATCCCGCCGGCGCGTGGCCGACGCGCTCTCCCGCGTGGGGCTTGAAGGATTTGCCCACCATTACCCGCGGCAGTTGTCCGGCGGGATGAAAATGCGGGTATCGATCGCACGCAGCCTGGTCGTCGAACCCAACCTCCTCCTCATGGACGAGCCGTTCGGCGCGCTCGACGAATTCACTCGCAATCGGCTCGACGCCGATCTTGTCCGCCTGTGGTGGGAACGCAAGCTGACGGAAGTCTCCGTGGAGCAGATGCGCTCATAGCAAGGAAATGCGCGGTGCGCCCGCTTGCCCAGTCCGAAACCTTCATGACCGTCGCCGCGCCCTTGGCGGTCGGCGTGGTCGCGGTCGCGATGTGGGAGATCGCATGCCGCGCTTTCAACGTGCCGATCTTTCTTTTCCCGAAACCGAGCGACATCGCCGCCAAGCTCGCCGGCGACTGGCCCACGCTGCTGGCGGCGCTCGGCATGACCCTGCGCATTGCCCTGCAGGCATTTTTCGCGGCGATTGTGATCGGCACGCTGATTGCGTTCCTGTTCGTGCAGAGCCGGGCGATCGAGATGAGCTTCTTTCCCTACGCGGTTCTGCTGCAAGTGACGCCCATCGTGGCGATCGCGCCGTTAATCATCATCTTGGTCAAGAACACGCAGGTCGCGTTGACCGTATGCGCGACCGTGGTGGCGTTGTTTCCGATCATATCCAACACCACGCTCGGATTGCGCAGCGTCGATCCGGGCCTAGTGAACCTCTTCCGCATGAGCCGCGCAGGACGCGTACAGACGCTGTGGCGACTGCGCATCCCGAGCGCGCTGCCGTATTTCTTCGGCGGATTGCGGATTTCCAGCGGCCTCGCGCTGATCGGCGCGGTGGTCGCCGAATTCGTCGCCGGCACCGGAGGACGCA
>Ga0306925_10001959_pt1 | contig 17342 bp, 36 predicted proteins | sample flu12Cox44000176_FD_203755 | JGI IMG/M metagenome (GOLD analysis project Ga0306925, IMG submission 203755) | Lab enrichment of tropical soil microbial communities from Luquillo Experimental Forest, Puerto Rico - flux8day.12C.oxic.44.000.176 (v2)... | ecosystem: Environmental > Terrestrial >... | reverse complement strand
AGACCACATTATCGTTACTAGAAGGGTCGCCTTTAGTTGCAGTCCCGCAATACGACGCACAGCGCGGGCAAAAGCACAGCCGATTGCAGTTGCAAGTGCCTTTCGGTTCTGCGGGTTGCCCGCTGTTCCTCGACGCAAGAGCCCCTCCGTATGCGCGGACTTATCAAAGCGCAAAAAATTCTGACCCGGCTGGGAGCCGAACCAGACGTTCTTGACCCCTTTCCGGAAAAGCCGCCGCGCATGCACTGGCGTACGTATAGGCGGCTCTATCGCACCTATGCGATCGCTAGAGACGGGTCTATTCAAGGCGTGATGGGGAGGCGTCCGTCCTAGTCGAGTACGCAGTCAGTCCGTTAGTCAGTACACAGTCAGCCCATCAGTCAGCGCAGTCAGCAGTCAGTCAGTACACAGTCAGCCCGTTAGTCAGTACACAGTCAGCGCAGTCAGCAGTCAGTCAGTACACAGTCAGCCCGTTAGTCAGTACACAGTCAGCGCAGTCAGCAGTCCGTCAGTACACGTCAGCCCGTTAGTCAGTACACAGTCAGCGCGGTCAGCAGTCCGTCAGTACACGTCAGCCCGTTAGTCAGTACACAGTCAGCGCGGTCAGCAGTCAGTCACTACACAGTCAGCGCTTCAGTACACTCGGTCCTTGCGTCTAACATGTACGTGTAAATTAGCGGCAGAGACGGCGTCAGATCAGCCCGCTAGTCAGTACACAGTCAGCCCAGCAGTCAGCGCAGTCAGCAGTCAGTCAGTACACAGTCAGCGCTTCAGTACACTCGGTCCTTGCGTCTAACATCTACGTGTAAATTAGCGGCAGAGACGGCGTCAGATGTCTGCTTATGACCCAAAGCGGACATGACTTCCGGGAAGTATCTCCCGGCGTCGGCTCCATTGGAACTAACTTTAGACGGGAGCGTTTGGGCGTTGTCTGGCGGTGCGTACACAGCCAAATCAAGTCAGGAGTCGCACTATGGCAAAGCAACCTAGCATCGTATTCGCCCACGGACTTTGGGCCGATGGCTCGTGCTTCCAGAAGCTGGTCCCCGCACTGCAGGCGGACGGGCACGAAGTGATGTGCTCCCAGCATGGCCTGAACTCCCTCAAAGGCGACGTGGAGTGCGTCACTCGCTGCTTCGGGCGGGTCAGTGCTCCCGTGGTCCTTGTCGGCCACTCTTACGGTGGCACCCTGATCACCTATGCCGGGACGGATAGCCGAATCGCCGCCCTGGTCTACATCGCGGCGCTCGCACCCGACGAGACCGAAACCTCGCAAAGCCTGCAGCAGAAGTTTCCCGTTACCGAGGTTTTTTCCCACATCGAAGTCGCTGATGGACGCGTCTGGCTAAAGCAGCCTGACGGCATCGGATGTTTCGCGGGTGATCTGCCGGAGGCAGAACAGAAGCTCGTCTGGTCAACCCAAGCCGCACCTGTGCCCGACCTGTTCAACCAAAAGGTCGACGGTGTCGCTTGGCGGTCTAAGCCGAGTTGGTACACCGTGGCCACTGAAGATCGCACCATCCAACCTGAACTGGAGCGCTTCGTTGCAAAGCGCATGGGCGCCACAACCGTCGAGTTGCGCTCCAGTCACGTCCCGATGCTCTCCCAGCCACAGGCTGTGCTGGACGTGATCCGCAACGCCGCAAAGGCCATTCAGAAATCCAAGGCAGCGTAGCGAACGTCTCGGACGGCCTTTGAGAGACCGCCGCAAGGCGGTCTTTCTTTCTCATTCACATCGACCCGGATGTCCGCTTTGGGGGTAAAGCGGACATATGGTCCATAGCGCCGTAAAAATTAGAACTGGAAGAATTCAAAAGTGGTTTGCTGTACTTCTTTGTGACAGTCTGCCAATGTTGCTTGTGCTGATGTTCCCACCTACCCCCGCGCCCCGACCAACACATTGGTGAGGTGATCCGTTCCGCTCCATGCTCGACGAAAGAAGCGCTGGTGCGGCGCGGCAACGGCGGGCGCGCTCGGCTTTGGCGTGGCGACGATCGGCTTGATGAAAAATGTGTCGAGTAATGGCAACCATGGGGCTGTCAAGCTCATTTGTAAATCAATTCGCACAAGACTCCGCCGTAATTTCGGGCGGCGCAAATCCGGGATAGCGTTGGAGCGTATCGCTGACGCACGCTCAATCTATGAAGCCCATGGCTCGTTCCTTTTGAATCGTATGATCACGGCTGCGGAATACCGGGCGTGGGCCGAAGAATCCTTAGAATGGGCGCTACACGCTACAAACGAAAGCTCTCGCCAGGCGTTCATCGGATGGGCGGAGATTTGGCTGGAGTCGGCATTACGGGTTGAACGCATCGCCGCTTTACAGGAGCACCTTTCTAAAGAGCCGTTAGCGACAGCCGAATACGTCTGGCAACTCCCTCCTTTTCAAGACTGGCCGCGCAAGGGCACGCGATTCAAGTGAGGTCATCCAGACGAAGGCTGCGCGCTCACTGATCACTAGCGATCAGCAGTGCTGACACCGCGGGCGGCTTTGGTGTAACGTCGATCTACTTCACCCTTGCGTCTGCGCTAAGCGGCTACGGCTCCTGACTGCGCAGGCGATCCCTCCGGCAACAGCCGCATAGTCCCACAGCACCGATCGGAACGGGGTTTTACCAAGTGCTCCGCCTCTCGACTCGCGAGGGGCGACGGCAAGTGAACCAATTCTGCGCTGGGCTGTCGCAAATTCGCGTCCTTGCTTCGCTTCGCGTCCAAGAGAAACTGTTCAGCCGAATCTGCAAACTCGTAGCTGCGGGCCAATGCCGACCACTGATGGGCAATCCGCAGATAAACGGCTTTCAAATGTGGATCAGTAATCCGTGCGGCTTGGATTTCGACTTCGGCAGCTTGCCGCCAACAGTCTGTGGCGGCTTTTAAAACTGACATGGGGCACCCTCACCAGTACCCCGACTACCCAAGATACAGAGCCAGCCAAATAGTGGCTAAAGTGTGAAAGCGGAACTTTCGCGCTGGCTGGCAGCCAAGCGTTTTTGCGTGCGGTCGCTGACTTGCGCGCCCTCTAACCTAAGTCCCATCCGAGACTCTTCAGAGTATTTTCACCTGAATCTTCGAGCGCCCGCGCGTGTATTCCTCTGCCCTACCAGCATCGCTTGCGCCACCTGCAAGCTGACCTCGACGAAAATCGAGAGTGAACATTGTCGCAAAATTTTCACAGAAAGTGCACAAGCTAACCCCCGTCGCGCGAAGTGGCAAATAGCCCCAACAGAAGAAGCGTTGGGGCTTTTTCTATTGAGCGGTAGGTGGGCAATCAACCCCCTACCGGCCGTGCGGATGAGGCAAAACACCACAACAACGGGTGGCGGTAATGCTTGAGACAAATGAATTTCTCCAAGAACAACTGATCCAATGTAATGCTCTTGCGGCGGGCGCTGTTGACAGAAGCGTTCGGGAATATTGGTTGCGCTCAGCGCGGCGCTGGCTGGACATGTTGCGCTCATGGCGTGGCTACGAGGCGCTTTGCCCAACGCACGCTGACGATTCTCACCGAGAACAAACGGATTAGAAATGCGCTTCGACTGGACGCGCCGTCATGAAGTATTTCAGGAAAAAGCCGTTATCGCTTGGAGAAAGCGGATGATGGCAGTGAACACAAACTACGCACCTGGGCGATGGTCCGCTCGAATCTGACTTTGGAACCCTCACAATCTTGTAGAAGGCTCCGCATTCGGGGCAGTTGAAGTCGCGGGGAGGACCGCCAGGCATTTTTGAACCAATAGACGATTTATTGCGGTGTCCGCAAGCCAGGCCTTGCACAGCCGGTGAGCGGGATCTCAAGTCACATCGCCCTGTGCAGCGCCTGGTAACCATGCGCTGATATCCGGCTACGGACATCCAAATAACGCCGGACAAGCTTGTTTAAAGCGATCGGGTCTCAACGATTGCAGCACATTTGGGACAAGTCGCCGTAACTGGGAATGGTTGTTTCCAAAGCAAAAAAACCGTCGACTTAGCGCAACCAAAACACGTAGGATCCAATTCGATGAAATGGATTCTGGATCGCATAGGACGGCTGACCGCGGTACGTTCCGAACAATCTGCGTCAGGTCACAAGCCGATTGCGCCTGCCGATGTGCACCAAACTGAATCGGTGCCAAATTCTGAGGCTCGAGCTTCATCATCACACCCAAATGAAACGCCATTTGATTCGAAACCAAGGGAGCTTGGCCCTGAAGACAGTCTCAAGGACATTCCTGGTGTAACGGACCGAATGCTCGTTGCCTTTGGTGAACACGGTATAACATCTATTGAAGATCTTGCCGCTTGCGCGACCGATGATCTCGATGGCTGGAGCGAGTCTGAGGACGGAAAGACAATCAGGCACGAAGGTATCCTCGATCGCCTCGGCCTGTCGCGTGAGGATTGTGAGGCAATCATTATGAATGCTCGGATCAAGGCTGGGTGGATTACCTAGCTGGCACCGACCGACTTTAATTTAGATGGCGCACATTGCTGCTAGTACGACGGTCCACATGAGCAAGATGCTCAAAATAGTGAGTACGTGACCATCCCCGATCATGTCCATCGGATCGCCTCCGTAGCAGCCCACCTTGGGCCTTGAAGCAGCTGGCCAGACTTTCGTCGCTCAATCGGGCACGAACAAGAAGTCATCGTAGTGCGAAATAGGTGATGCCTTCGCACCCGTGGTGACGATTAACCGATTGAAGGTCCAGTCAGCCGCGCCCGTTGTCATCGTTCTAATGCAGAGCCATGCGTCGATGACCAGAACCAACGCAACGACAGCGGCAGCAAAGACAATCCTGTACATGTGACTGCCCCTGCATTTCACCTCACCCTCTACTCGGCAGAATGCAGGCTAGCTCAGTTCGCAAGTTTGGCATGTAACCTGCGTCACAGTGCATTCGCGTCCGCCGCCTCTCGTGCAGACAAATAAACCGTAACCTCAAACTGATATCCGCAGGCGTCGCAGGAGTTTGGCCCGCGCGCCAAGCTAGGAATGCGGCCGCTGCTTGCTGACGAAGCTCGGCCTTGCTCGCTTTACGGCGAGGTTGTTTTGGAAGTTGGACGGCGACTAGCGTCGCGCCTTTAATATCTTCGACGCCTCGCCGCCGCATAAGACGGCGCTGCTTTATTCGCGATCGGACGCTGACGGCGGGCTAGCACAGCTCGTCGCACGCCACGGATCGGGGAGGAAGGCAAAGCCGTCGGCGCTCTAAACGCGGGCGGCTTTGCTGGCCTCGGTCGCGGACAACAAAGCAGGCGTCTCTTGCCTCTTCGACGGACCAGGGCGGCGGGAAGCGGCGAGGCTACACGCTATAAAAAAAGCGATAAATTTGACGCAGATCACATCTTTATGGCGCGACCTGAATTAGAAACAAAAAATCCCAAGTGCGAGCCGGGATGATGGCCTCCCGCCTGTACCGCCGTGAGCGCGTCATCCCGGCTCTGACCGACCACTTGGTAGATGAGGCGGGGTGATCGGCGCAGCATCGTCCGCTCCACGGTCAAACATAGTCAATCGATCATACGGGGTAGCGCCAGATCTTTCGCGCAGCCGTTAAACTAAGTTCGCGAACGCAAATGATTTTGTTTGTGATAATTTTTGACTTGGCGGCTCTCCAACGGAAAAAACTTGTAAAAGCCTCCGCTTGAGTGCCTATCCTTATCGATAGCGGTGCCCCGAAAGCTCCGGCAGCTTGGCGATATTCGCCGCAATCCGCCGCGCCTCGTCCTTACTGAGCAACTTAGCTGCGGGGCGCGCGGTCCCGAGCATCGCACATATCCACTCACTTTTAGATCGCCTGCCCATACTTTAGCGAAAAGCGCATCCAACTAAGATCGCCTTTCGCCTTACGAGTCTTTATCCAATCGTCAATGTGCGACTCCCGCCAAGCGCCTCGGTGAATTGGGGAGGGAAACAACCCCGCGCCAACGAGTTTTGCGATGTACTCTTCGTTCCAACTGATGTGCTTGAGACGCTTTAAATCACTGAAACTAAGAACGCGTATGTGCGGGGACATCTGAGGATCGATCTTCAGCATGTTTGGTGGAGGGGTAGGTGAAAGACCCCCTGGCACGCGTGGAGATCGGTCGGTGCCAGGGGCTGCGCTTTGCTCGATCTGTGTGCGCGGGACCGAGCTGGTCAAAACCATGCACTAGAGAAGTTGTCGGCCGGTTAACGGACCTAAAATTGCTTATAGGGAATCTCGCCTTAGGAACCCCGGCAGCTTGGGCGATATTGGCCACAATCCTTTTCGCCTAATCCTTGCTCAGCAATTTGGCTGCCGCGGTTCGACGGGGCGCACTCGCGTCAGCAACAAACCGCCGCTATATAAATGGGGGGGTCTGTGCAAACTCATTTGCGCATACACAAACCAGTTGCTGTGCTTCCTGCGGAACACCCGGCTCCATCGGGGGCACCCACCGAACAAAATACTGAGACCAGCACCTCATCGTCATTGCAACTGACTGTTTTTTCGCCGCTCACGATCCGTAGGCCTGCGCTGCCTGCGGAACCCGCCGCCCCTGGTGGACCCTGGTCGCCTTTTAGTCCCGTCGGGCCTGGCGGACCCTGATCGCCTTTAGCTCCTTTTTCGCCGGGCGGTCCCGCCTGACCCTGCGGTCCTTGTGGGCCCGAACAGGCAACGAGTAGGAAACTCGCAAGCACCATCATGCTGACTGCTATCTTCATTAGTTCCTCCCCTAATCCTGCACATTCGATTTGGATTTAGCGGGTCTGGTCAATATTCACCGGCAGCATAGCAATATTCGCTGCAATCCTTCGCGCCTCATCTTTGGTGAGCAGCTTGGGCCGAGCAACAGAAGAACCTGAGCGCAGCCCCACACGCTGAGAACTCACATCATCCCTCGGTCAAACCCCGGATCCTGGAATAAAGCACCAAATGGAGGTTCTGCTATCACCGCTCCATGCCTCTCGCGAGGCTGGATCCATATGTTGAAGCCCCATAGCTAGCGCGAGGTATTCGGGGCCAAGCGTTTTCTCTAATTCGTCTATTTTCTTGGACAGATCCTCAGCTTTCTTGGGGTCTTTCTCCTCGTCAACTTGGTCGAGCTGATCACCGAGATCGAGGATTTGGCAATAAGTCTGGGCCTTAGCCTTATCGCCTTTAATAATGCTGACAACCTTTTGTGCATCCGCCTTCAATTTCGCCGCGTCCGGCTGTTTCAAGGGCGCGGCGCAGATTAGTGAAATTGCGACAATCAGCGACCTAATCATACCGTGTCCCCGTAGCTTCGCCGATTTTTCCGAGCAACAGTCGTGCCACGGGAGCGTAGAGAAACCCTCGCTCCGGGCTTCGACTGTCGATAGAACGTCATTGCCACGCCGCCGTGTAGGCCCAACTGCCCCATACGAACGCCGGAAACAGCTGACTTGATTAGCATCGGGCTGGGCCGAACTGGGCTCCCCACGGTCCTTTGGCCTATCGCCCGGGGCCCCGGTCGAGCATTGTCCAGCCGCTTGGCCGGGGTCTCTGCTTTTTCGCGTAAGATTTTGCGTTGCACGGGCGGTGGCTCTATATCTGCTCCGCTATGTCGCTGCGTGAGCGTACCCGCCCTGGGCTGGGCATTATCGAGCCGTGTTTGCCGTCACCCGCTGAGGCAGCGCCTTCCGGGCCGGGCTGGATTCACGAAATCAAACATGACGGCTTCCGCATTCTGGCGCGGCGGGATAGTGCGGGCGTCCGCTTGCTTACCCGCCATGGCAACGATTTCACATCACGCTTTCCTCTAGCTGTGGCAGCAGTAGCAGCGCTATCAGCGCACTCATTCCTGCTCGACGGCGAGGCTATTGTCACCAACGACCGTGGTCTGGCGGTGTTCGACCTCATTCGGCACAAGCGTCACGGCGAGGATGCGGTGCTGATCGCCTTCGACCTGATCGAACTGGACGGTGAAGACTTGCGGCGTACGCCAATCGAGCAGCGCAAGCGCAAACTGGCAAAACTGGTACGCCGCCCGCTCGCCGGAATTGTCTTGAACGAGGTTTTTGAAGGCGACGGCGACATTCTTTTTACCCACGCCTGCAAGCTCGGTTGCGAGGGCATCGTGTCAAAGCGACTTGGAACGCCCTATCGCTCGGGGCGGTCGCCGCATTGGGTGAAGGTCAAAAACCCCAACGCGCCAGCAGTGAAGCGGGAGGCGGAGGAGGATTGGGGTTCCTCACATTGGATAAGATCAAGAATCAGAAAACGCGAGCCTTCTTAGCTCGCGAGAGAACCATCGCCGCAGCCGAAAGCATGCAGGCGATCAAAAGGCCCAGTACGATGTAATTGGCAAAGTGCATAGCGTCGTCCCCACATGCCCAAAGTAGCCCGTTAGGGGACAATCAATGTGACGGAAACACCGTGACAGAACGTCGCTTCCCGCCACCTTGGACGTGACCTGGTTGACCTGTGTCGGTCGCAAAAAGCCGACTTTCAGCCCGTATTGCGATACTAAATCTTCACAAATGTTGCTGACGCTGTTTGGGGGTTTAAAAACCCCCTTCACCAGACTTAGCCCCGGCACTAACTGCTGGGGCTTTTTTCAATGACGCCTCGCCCGGCTTCCCACCGCGGTCACGCGGGAGGCCGACGAAGATTGGGGTTGCCGAGGGATCGCTGCGAGTTGCCGCGCGGCAAAAGCGCCGATGCGACAATCTAGCGAGTGCAAAAAAAGATGTCTGGCACACCCTAACCCAGTCGAGTCTGGGGGGACGATCCATGAATTTGATTGGGAGTCTCGCGCTGCTAGGCGTGGCGGTTGTGTTGCTCTATTTCGGTCGCGGACGCGACGGAGATGCTCTCCCGATATTTCAAAATTGGATTGTCGGCATGCTGTTCAGCATCGCGATATTGTATTTGTTTCTTGGGGGCCTCATGGGCGTCGCTGTAAACCCAAATTGGCTCCACTAGAAACCGCCGCCGCTTCCCGCCGCCGTGGTCAGTCGAGGAATTGGACGCTCGCTTTGTTGTCCGCGATCACAACGGACAGGCGCTCGCGTATGTCTATTTCGAGGATGACGGCTGGCACGCGAAAATAGCTGGGAGAGGTGCCAGCGAGAGCGTATGCTTGTGCGCAGTCGGACCGTGGAGACCCGCTCCTATGTTGGTCCGACACCCAACGTTGCCGCGTACGTGTACCTGGCACGCGCCGACGCGGCACGTATGGGGACAAGGCAAAGCCGCCGGTTCTCCGTTGCCGACGGCTTTGCTGCGAGACGACTCGTCGCTTCCCGCCGCCTGCAACAGAGGCTTATTCCTCATCAATAGTGCAAACGTAGTAATTCCCATGCAAGTGATTTTCGTGCAGTACGGAAATGCGGACGCCTGTGAGGAGAAAGCCACGGCTATCGCGAAAGCGACACCAGCCAACAACGTCTTCAAGGTAATCCTCCCAATTTCTCGTTTAGTCGTCGTCGCGGTCTGCCTCTGACGCAGTCCAATGCCGCGCAATGGGGAACTCATATTCATGCTCGCAATCGTAAGCGGTTCGATGGCGCGGTTGCGGTTGTTCGCTCCGTGGCGGTGGCGATTTGCGCATTGGACTTTTCCTGGCGGTCGCTCTGCTCTTTGCGCAGTACGATGCCAGAACCGCGTAGAAGGTTCGGTGACAGCCATCACGTTTCGGAGAAACTCTGCGGATAACAGGCGTCAAAAAAAGATTAAGGTCACTATACTTTCGTTCAACCCGGGAGAGGGCGTGGCGATGAGGGCGCGTCCTTCTCCCTCACGCAAATTCAAGCGCGATCACGTTTGCGCAATATGTGATGGCTGTCACGGGCTGACCCTAGCTGGTTTTGACAACGCATCCCACGTTGTCGGGAGGTTCGGGCCAGAACATGGATGATCCCTGCGATGTATTTTTACACAACCAGGCTGCTTCTATTCCTAGCTGTTACCGGCGGTCTAACGGTCGCGATTGTGCTGTCGTTGTCCGGTGAATTAATCGCGCACCTTTTCGGATAGTACGACGGTTCGCAGGGAAGCCGCGTATACGCGTTGAGGATCGCGGCGAACATCGCCAAGCTGCCGGAGCTTTTGCAGAAGCCGTAATCAACGCACTGCCCGTCAAACAAATAAACGGTTTGAGAACCGTTATTTGTTCCGATGAACAAGAGGCGGCTCGCTTGGTGTCACAAAAAGATTGCAATGCAGAACTACGCACTGCAGCGGGTCTGCGGGGACAGTTAGGTGAACATAATGCTGGGTTGGGCCTTGGTGGTTCTAATTATCGGTGGCGTGGTCGTTTATGGCGTTAAAGCGGCGACCGTCAATGATCGACCCACAGAGCCACGGCGGCGGCGACCTTTTTAGCCGGTTAAGCTACACCGGCCGAGGTCCTGAACCACTGAGAGCGAACACCTGTTCGGCTGTGCGGGATATGGATTTCGTTGGACCAGCGGCTTTCCGTTCCAGCGATTCAGCTTCGTGCGCCATCTTGCGCCAACGGCGAGCCAGATCGAGGTACGTTGCTCGAAGCATATCATCGGCTGCTTGAGCGGCGCCACGGCGGCACTCGTCGGCCCTTCGCCGACATTCGTCAGCACGATTCAGCACCATTGCTATCACTCAAGCCACTTCCGCAAACGTACAGACGAACATTCCTCCCACGCTAGTGCTCAAAAGACACACTCTCGATTATCCTGATAACCGCTTGAATCTTCCGAATTCACGCGGGCATCTTCTGCCAGAAGCTGTAAACGCGTAGCAGTCGCTAGGCGACGCGCGGCAAGCGACTACCGGCCCCAAATCATCGTCCAAGCCTGGTGGGGGCATTCGCCGAAATGACCTTTGCGCCTCAAAGTCGCGTAATTGCTCACACCTTGCCGTAAGTTTTTGATTCGACGACGATGTGCCACAACTCCCGGGCCCACCACCAAAAAATTTTGCATTTGATTTTATTTCGGTTTTGGCTCTGGCGCCCTCACCTGATCCAAAGGTGAGGGAATAGATTTTAGTTGCAGATGATTTACAAGATGAAGAACGCCCACGTCGCCGGCGCCACTACCATCATTGCCGTGACGAGCATCACCATGATGTCCTGGCCTACGGCTGCCATCACAATCCTCCTTGCAACGGAAACGGCTTGCGGCGATCTTTATTTGAAGTTCCACGGGCGGTGCCGACGATAGGATTGCCGCTGCGGTTGCGGCGGTGCGGCCCGCACGATGCCATAGAGCCTGGCCAGGATGGCGCTGGCGAGTGTCAGGATCGCGGCGACAAAGATTACGGCTTGGTTCATGCCACGACCCTAATAACCGCGTTGGCCAGCGCACAGACGCCGATACACAGCACCAGCACGGCAATCGTGCCGAAGGCGACAAGGCCGATGCCGGTTATCTCGTCTCTCATTGGCGCCCTCCCTCGATCTGCGCTCGTCCATATTCCGTTAACGCGGGAACCCAGTTTACCGTTTGCATCAACACTGCTTAAGTTCCTCTTGCATCCGCTCCGTTAACACCCATACGCCCATCGGAACTAAGCGCTAAGTCGTTCCGGGATTTCTGACGGTAAGAATTTGTGTGCCGCCTCTATGTGCGACACGCCACAAGCTCGGCATTCAAAAACATGGAGATCGGGCAAGTCGTCAAATCGCGACGTTATTCGAGCGAGCCGCATGACTTGAGCGCAGCTTGGGCAGAGCGGCGACTTTGGGATTTGGTAGCGCATGGACATAGCGGTCCTTGAGCCGCAAATTGTCCCCCCCGATACCTGAGCCGGGATGTATTCGGTCGCGTCGATAAAAGCTTGCGAGTCTAGGACAATCGACTGTTTTGATGTGCCACTGAACCAAAGGATCGGCAGCGGCTTAAAAGCTGGCGCAAGCGATCTGTCCGCAATCGAGCTTACGGCGAGAAGACGCCGCGCCAAGCCTGGTCACGGCGGGGTGCTGCCGGCGGCTAAGGTCAGCGCCGAGATTGCTTTGGCGCGCGGCCGTACCGACTGGTGTCGATTGCGGGCCAACGATCAGGTCCAACATTGTTCGTTCGAACAGAACCCCGCGCGGGCAAAGGAAGCAGCAAAATGACAGCTTGGAGATATCAGCTTTTCATTAGCAGTTCTCGTGAGGCTGAAGCCGACGCCTACCAACGACTTCAGGATCAGCTAAATGATCTGGGCCAACAGGGTTGGGAATTGACGGCGGTCACCGACGCGAGTGACGCTAAGATCTTCATCCTCAAACAGCCGGACGAAATCAGCATTGATCCTTCTGCGCAGGCTTAAGCGTTGCGTCGGGAAAATTATTGCGTGTTGGGAATTCCGCGACCCAAGACGTGCCTTGTAGCGCAAGATTGCGGAGATTAGGGTCGAGAAGAAGGGAGGGGAGCAGATGCGAATAGGGATTGTTCTGTTGTGCGCGATCTTTCTTGCATCGAGCGCGAATGCGCAAGGCGCATTCAATACCGGCAACGATCTTCTCCGTTATTGCCAGTCGGCTGACGATGCGTTGGCTGGGCGTGGCGCAACTTCAGGAGACACGCAACAGGCGCTAGGAGAAGGTTTCTGCATGGGGATCATTGGAGGTGTCAGGTTCGTTGTGACGAGCAGCATTATGGACCCGAAGTACAGGCTTTGTATTCCCAACAAGGTTTCAAACAGCCAAGCTCTTAGTGTGGTCGTCAATTACATGAAGAACCATCCTGATCAGCTCAATCACACTTTCTCATTCGTCGTATTGTCAGCCCTTGTTGATACATGGGAATGCCGATGAGGAAGCGGTGCGATTGAACTTCGTTTCTCGAAAATTATTGCGTGTGTGAACTTACTCGACCCCAAGCCTTGCGCCCAACCGCAGCCGCGGAGTATTGCCGTGCAGCGTTGAGAGGGCCAAAGATGAAGAAACAAGAAGATGCAAGGCTGGCGGTCCTTCGCGAATACGACCGATGGGCGAAAGATCACCCACACGACGCCAAGAAGATGGGCGGGTTCGTGTTCTTCGGATACTTAGAGAAAGAAAGGCCAGACCTTCTCGATTTTCGCGCCGCCAGCAAATGGCAAACCGTTCACCTCTGGCTTCGTCACGGAGGTCGATTGAAAGATTAAAACCGCCTGCGCAAGTTTTTTGTGAGTTTCCTCGACCCAAGGCGTGCCTTGTAGGGTCGCGCTCATACACCTCGCGTATCGCGCACCGTCTGAGCGATTTTCGTCGCCTGTGATATGCGCCCGATTTTTGCGCCCTCAATGATCGGTGACGGGAGGCACACCGAAAAACCTAGCTAACGCCGGGTCTGACAGTGATACGCGACGAGGCGCGGCGGATTGCGGTGAATATCGCGAAGTTGCCGGAGCTACTGAAGTTGCAACCACATTGGCGCTAACCGCTCACGAAAGAAATAGGGCCGCCCATTCAAGCGGCCCTAAGTTAAAGGAGTGGTAGACATGACACCGCCAGGGACGACGGTGCAATGTTTAGTAAAGCACTGATCGCGGGAGGGCGCTGTGACGGTCGTCACAGATATATTGGGTGACGCGGTCCATAATCCCTGCGGGGAGCAAAAATGCCTTTGTCCACGCTTGTGCCATTCGCTCTTGTCGCGGTGATCGGGATAGTTGTGTTTTGTGCAGTGTACCGAGCCGGAGCTTGAGCGTAGCGCGACCGAACAAATAGCAAAATAAAGTCAGGGGACGAGGCGCGGCGGATTGCGGCGATTATCGCTAAACTGCCGGAGCTACTCCGCAAAGGTTAAACCGGCCCAGCCCGGTCAGCTACGAACAGGTAATCACCATACTGCGAAATAGGCGAAGCCTGCGCACTCGTGGTGGCGATTAACGGATTAAAGATCGATGACCTAGCTAGCGCGCCCGGGGTCATTGTTCTGATGCAAAGCCAGGCGTCGACACCAATCAGGACAAACACACCGACAGACGCAACGAACAGCGTGCGCATGGCACCGCCTCTGCATTCAATTCACCCTCTACCTCGGCAGAATGCAGGCTAGCTCTATTCGCAGTCTATGCCTGTGACCTTGGTCACAGTGCCCGGCTGATTCGCCATGCAGTCTACTACTTCACCGGTCCCGAAGGGCCAAGGGCAATGACGATACGCAAGTTCATTGTGTTGGGTTGCGTGCTGGCGGCTGTCGCGGTCACGCTCAAGATCAGACTCGACACGCCACAGGGGTCGCAGCCCCTCGCTCGGGCAATCGTCACTATCCATCTGCAGCAAATGCGCGACCAGGAGGCGCTGCCCTAAACGCGATGAGGCCCGCCGCTTCCGGCCGCCGTCCAAGCTGCCGAAGCTGGTGCGCAAAGCTTGATCCGCAGCTCGGCGCGCCGGCAGTCCCGAGCGACTGCGGGCTTCAATCCCCGCGCCACAGGCGTCTCGGATTACGGGTGAGGCGGTGGTATTGGCGCTTGCGACGACGGCGCTGGTATCGGCGTGGGCTTGCGTGCTGGGGCAGCGATGGGTCGCGGCGGAGGAGGCGCTGGGGTGATCTTCGCAAGGATTTCCACGTCTGCGGCTTCCAGTCTGGCAATCTGGCGCGTCACCTGGTCTAGACCAGCGGCGAGTTGCTCTACAGTTTGCCGCAGCGTAGCTAAATCCCGCGCTATCTGCTGTACCTGCGCCGGGTCGATGGAGGGGACGGCGGGAGCTTTCGGCACGACCGTTTCAGGCGCAGTCTGCGGAACGGGTGCCGCTTGCTTTTCGGAACCAATCGATGGCTTCGTCCAGCCAAGCTGCTGCACCCAGCCCGCGATCATCTGCTTGGCCTCCGGCGACCAGCCCAGTTCTGGGGCGCTTGTCGCAATTACGTGCTTGGCTGCATCGCCGTAAGATTGCCAGGCCAGGGTGGCTGCAACACCAATTAAAATAGCGACAAAATAGCGGGCGAACGAGCCTCGCCGTCTCTTCTCAATTTCTATTGGTAAAGGACGATGATAAATTGCCTCACGCTCCGAAGTCTCGCCGTGAGTGATCCCGAAATGATGGTCATCCTGCTCCAACGGGTTCTCCCGATGGCCTCCCCGTTCTAAATTTTCCAGAAGGGCACGCAGTCGTTGGTCTGATTCATCAGAGCTTGGCGCAGCACTGGCTAAGTGGCGTTCGGTAGCCATTTCATCTGCGTGGTTCATCGGCACGTTTTCCTACTTCGGGTACGCGATTTCAGCAGATTTATCGCGACTTTATTGCGGCCCTTTCGTGGGAATACCGGGCATCCTCGTCGAAGAGCAATCCGCCCGCTTTATCGTGCGCGACCACAACGGGCAGGCGCTCGCTGATGTCTATTTTGAAGATGACCCGGGACGGCGCTCAGCGGAGAAGTTGCTCACAATATTGCGAACCCTGCTAGGACTCGACCCGCTGATGCGCAGTCTAAGCAGCCCGCTCTTGCGTCACCGTCTCACCGTGCTGACAACGCAAGCAGTAGAAGACGTAAATCTCGGGCATCTCTTTCAGGTCAAGATAGCGTACTAGACGCATGGTGGCATGGCAGTGCGGGCACGGCCGCTCGGTTGATTGGGCTGCGGTCACGTTCAAACTACTCACGGACGATGAGATAGTGATTGCGTCGAATATCACTCGGCGTCGGCCAACTCCCGCCGCGGCGATAGGTAAACCGTATCCTCAAACTGATATCCGCAGGCCCTGCATGACCATACGTTTCTAATTCGGCTCAGGTAAGCAACTCGGGCGGCCTCGGATAGCGCCTGAACTGGAGGAGCGCATATGGTCGAAACCCGAAGATAGAGAACGGCGCGTTTCATCGGTCCCCGTCCGTCTCATTGATGCCTTTCCATAGCAAAAAATGTGCTGATTTTATTGAGGTCGCAACGCCGATTTTGCGAGAGGTTTTTCCGTACAGCAGTTGGCCACGGACGACTGGGAAGAGATGAAACGCCCTACCAACACCCGAAGCCATCCCGCCGCACCTCAATGGGGGGTCAAAAGCGGACATAAGTTTATTTCAGCTCTCCTTGAAATATCACTTGACATTCAGTCGATATTTCAATATCTCACGAAATATGAAGAAGCACCATGCCGTGGCGGCTTTGGCCGCTCTTGCGCAGGATAATCGTCTCGATGTCTTTCGCCTTCTTGTCGAAGCGGGACAGGAAGGCATGCCCGCTGGAGCGGTCGCTGACGCGCTCAAACTCGCCCCGAACAACCTGACCTTTCATTTTGATCGACTGCGTGAGGCGGGGCTGGTGACAGTGCGGCGCGATGGCCGCTCGATGATTTACGTCGCACGCTACGACACCATGAATGCGTTGCTAGCCTACCTGACCGAGAATTGCTGCCGGGGACACGCAGATCAATGCGCGCCTGCCGCACGCTCGGCGACGAAGGCTCGGCAAAAGGAGCCGGTGTCATGAGACTTTATCTGTGGGAGCATTGCTGGATCTGCTTTCGCGTGCGCATGGCGGCGGCGCTCAAGGGCCTGCATTTGCAAGAAACGGTTGTTCTCGAAGATGATTCCAAATCGATGATCGATCTGGTCGGCAAGCGCGTCGTGCCCATCCTCGTAAAAGATGACGGTAAGCCCATGCTGGAGAGCATGGATATGGTTGCGCATATCGACGCGATTGGGCAGCCGATACTTGTTGGCCCACAGCGCGGCGAACTTGCCGCATGGGCCAGCGCTACTGCCGATAAGAACGCCCCGCTGACATGGCCGCGCTACCCGTTACTCGGCTTGCCGGAGTTCAGCACCATCTCGGCGCGCGATCACTACATCGTGCGTAAACGCCAGAAACTTGGCGACTTCGTTGAGCTTCGCGCCAAGACGCGGGAGCAGATCGACGCCTTGATGCCTGAGCGCGAGCGCGAGGCACGCATAGCCAAAACAAAGGCGTGCTGCGCGCCACAGCAGAGCGACCTCGCCAGCGTGACTATAGCCGACTAGTGTCTAACTGACGGTGTACTCCAGAGATTTGAAACTCAACTGCCGTGCGTTCTCAGGACCATCGGAAAGCCTGCGGATCGCCGCCCAAGTCTGTTTGTAGTTCGGGATAATGAGTTCATTGACACCGGGTGAAACGCACCGCGGGTCTCAGGCTGAAAGTCGTCAAAAAAACCGCAACCCGGCGCGTCAAACAGTCTTGCGACTATTTGGTCCAAAGCCACGGACTTCCAATATCTCGTACAGTAGGAGGATGCCGCTTCTGCAGCGGCTTGTTGTGTAACGTCGGGAGGAAAGCGATGAGCAAGATCGATCGAAGGTCAGCATTGGGAATCGGGTTGGCAGCGGCTACCGCGGCCATGATGAAGCCAGCCGCCGCTCAAACTACCGGCTACACGGATACAACGCCATGGCCGGGCGTCGTGGTGCGTGCTTATGACGGCGAGACGGCATCCCTCATCCCCGGCTTTAAGACCGTCTCAATGCGCGATGTCATTATGCAGCCGGGATCGAAGAC
>Ga0306925_10001957_pt1 | contig 17345 bp, 13 predicted proteins | sample flu12Cox44000176_FD_203755 | JGI IMG/M metagenome (GOLD analysis project Ga0306925, IMG submission 203755) | Lab enrichment of tropical soil microbial communities from Luquillo Experimental Forest, Puerto Rico - flux8day.12C.oxic.44.000.176 (v2)... | ecosystem: Environmental > Terrestrial >... | reverse complement strand
GGATTGGTCTCGAGGAACGCCGCGCGCGCCAGCGGGAAGAGCCGGAAGTGGAGGTCGCGGGCGCGCTTCCAGTCCCCCTCGAGCGCCGCATGCACCAGGTCGGCCGTCTCGCGCGGCACGATGTTCGCGATGACCGACACGACGCCGCTGCCGCCGATGGCCAGGAGCGGCAGGGTGATGTTGTCGTCGCCCGACAGGACGGAGAAGTCGGGCCCGCACGCCGCGATCACCTGGCTCATCTGGTCGAGCGAGCCGGACGCCTCTTTGACGCCCACGACGTTCTTCACGTCGCGGGCGAGGCGCGCCATCGTGTCGGTCTCGACGTTGATCGCGGTGCGGCCCTGGATGTTGTAGACCAGGATCGGGATCGCGACCGACTCGGCCACCGCACGGAAGTGGCGGTAGAGCCCTTCCTGCGTGGGCTTGTTGTAGTACGGGTTCACGACCAGGGCGCCGGCCGCGCCGGCCCGCTCGGCGTGCTTCGTCATCTCGATCGCGTCGCTCGTCGAGTAGGAGCCGGTGCCCGCCACGACCCGGATGCGGCCGCGGGCCGCCTCGATCACGAGCTCGACGACCCGATGGTGCTCGTCGTGGCTCAGGGTCGGCGACTCGCCGGTGGTCCCGCAGGGGATCAGCCCGTCGGTGCCGTTGGTGACGTGGAACTCGACCAGCTCGCGGAGCTTCGCCTCGTCGACCTTGCCGTTCCGGAAGGGGGTGACCATCGCGACGAATGAACCCTGGAATGTCTGGCTCATGGGGCTGTCTCCCCCGCCACCAGGTCCTCGTACGTCTCCCGGCGGCGCACGATCGTGTACCGGTCGCCGTCCACGAGCACTTCGACGGCCCGCGGTCGCGTGTTGTAGTTGGAGGCCATCACGAAGCCGTACGCGCCTGCGCTCATCACGGCGAGCAGGTCCTCCTGCTCGGCGCGGGCCAGCTCGCGGTCCTTCGCCAGGAAGTCGCCCGACTCGCAGATCGGGCCTACGACGTCGACGCTCTCGCGCTCGCCCGTGCGGCGCTTCTCGTCGACAGGCACGATCTCGTGATAGGAGCCGTAGAGCGACGGCCGGATCAGGTCGTTCATCGCGCCGTCGACGACCACGAACTTCTTGGTGCCGGTGTCCTTCCGGTAGAGCACCCGGGTCAGGAGCACGCCGGCGTTGCCGACGATCGAGCGCCCGGGCTCGAGCAGCACCGTCACGCCGGCCTCGCGCAGCGCGGGCAGCAGGAGGGTCGCGAACTCCTGGTGCGTCGGGGGCGTCTCGTCGCGGTAGCGGATGCCGAGCCCGCCACCGATGTCGATCATACGGATCTCGATGCGGCGCTCGCGCAGGGCCTTTGCGAGCGCGACGACACGGGCCACCGCGTCGGCGACCGGCGTGGCCTTGGTCAGCTGCGAGCCGATGTGCATGTCGGCGCCGATGACCTCGAGCCCGCCGAGCTTCGCGGCCTCTTCGTAGGCCTCGAGCGCCTCGTCGTACGGGATCCCGAACTTGGAGGTCTTGAGGCCGGTCGCGATATAGGGATGCGTCTGCGGATCGACGTCCGGATTCACGCGCAGCGCGACCGGCGCGCGCACACCCGCCTCGCGGGCCACCTCGTCGAGCACCCGAAGCTCGGCCCGCGACTCGACGTTGAACATCAAGATGTCGGCCTTCAGCGCCTCGCGCATCTCGTCGCGGCTCTTGCCGACGCCCGAGAAGATGATCTTCTTGGGCGGCACACCGGCGCGGAGCGCGCGATAGAGCTCGCCGCCCGAGACGATGTCGGCGCCCGCGCCGGCCTTGGCCAGCACCGCGAGGACGCCGAGGTTCGAGTTGGCCTTGACCGAGTAGCACACGACGTGCGGCACGCCGTGGAAGGCGCGCTCGTAGTCGGCGAGACTCTCGAGCAGCGCCGTCTTCGAGTAGACGTACGCGGGCGTGCCGACGACCGCCGCCAGCGCGCGCAGCGAGACCTTCTCGCAGCAGAGCTCGGAATCTCGATACTGGAACGGCCCCATGTATCCGTTGTTCGTAACACCCGGGCCAGGTGAAGTCAAGGCAGGGTGACCCTCGCCTCGTTCGAGCGTCGGCTCTCGTTGGGGCGCGCGGCGCGATCCTGCGCTGTCACCGCGTAGCGATATGTGCCGCGCGTCACCGTGCGGTCGAGGTACGTCGTGGCCGGCGCGTTGACCGAGCCGATCCGCTCGAACCCGCCCGTCTCCGGCGCGCGGTAGACGATGTAGCCGGCCACGTCGGCCTCCGGGCTCGGGCTCCAGGACAGCCGCACGGCGCCCTCGGACGCGATCGCCACCAGGTTCGCCGGCGGCGAGGGCGGCGTGACGTCGCGGGGCGTCGCCGCCACCCGCGCCGAGGCGCGGCCGTAGAGGGTGGTGCCCGCCACGACCCGCACCGCGCGGACGGCGTAGTGGTACTCGCGGTCGTTCTCGAGATTGGAGTCGGTCAGCGCGGCGTCCGACACGGCGGCCGAGACCGGCGCCAGCTCGCCCTCGGCCGACGGCGCGCGGAGGACCTCGTACTTGATGGGATCCGTCACGGTGCTCCCGTCGAGCAGCTTCGACACCGCGTCCCACCGGAGACGCACGGCGCCCTCGCCCGGCTCGGCGACCAGGTTCTCGGGCGCCGCGGGCGCGGCCGCGTAATTCACCGAGACCCGTCGTGAGGGCGGCCCGACGCGTCCCTGGGCGTCCCCGGTGAGGATCACGTACGTGTAGCGTCGCCCGAACGTGAGCCCCTTGCGGTCCGTGTACACCAGGCGCGGCCCGCGCTGGACCGCCGGCTCGGGCTCGACGCTGTGGATCGCCGCGATCTCCTCGTAGCCGGCGATCCGCCCGTCGGTGAGCATCGCCGACTTGGGCTCGCCGGCGCCGCCGTCCTCAACCCGGAAGATCCGCATCACGGTGAAGTCGCGCTGGCGCGTGTTGTCGACGCGGCGGTTGGGCGGGATCCACGACAAGACGATCGCCGACTCGTCGACGTGGCCCGTGAGCTCGGTCGCCGGCTGGGGCGCCCGCTGCTCGGGCGCGACCGGCGGAGACTTCTTGCCACACGCGGTCAGGGCCAGCGCAGCGAGCCCGAGGCACGCGGCGAGGCGCCGGCCGCGCCAGGTCATGCGCGCGCGATGAGCGTGCGAGCCAGCGCGAGCGAGCGGCGCACGGCGTCGGGCGCGGTCCCGCCGGTGGCCGCGCGCGCGCGGAGGGACGCCTCGACCGTGACCGCGTCCTTGGCGTCGTCCTCGAAGAGCGGCGAGAAGCGGCGCAGCTCGACCAGCCCGAGCCCCTCGAGCGGCTTGCCCTCGCTTTCGCAGAACCGCACGATGCGCCCGACGACGCCGTGCGCCTGACGGAACGGGAGGCCCTTGCGCACGAGGTAGTCGGCCAGGTCCGTCGCCGTCGCGAAGTTTTCCGCGGCGGCGCGCCGCATCCGCTCCGTCCGGAAGGCCAGGGAGGCGAGCATCGGCGGCACGACGGCGAGGATCGCCTCGAGCGTGTCGACCGAGTCGAAGAACGGCTCCTTGTCTTCCTGCATGTCGGAGTTGTAGGCGAGCGGCAACCCCTTCATCGTGGTGAGCACCGACACTAAATTTCCGTAGAGGCGGCCGCTCTTGCCGCGGACCAGCTCGGCCACGTCCGGGTTCTTCTTCTGCGGCATGATCGAGGAGCCGGTCGCGAAGGCGTCGGAGAACTCGACGAAGCCGAACTCCGCGGTCGCCCAGAGCGTCAGATCGGCCGCGAGTCGCGAGAGGTGCATGGCGGTGATCGCGGCCGCCGCCAGGAACTCGATCAGCGTGTCGCGGTCGCTCACCGAGTCGAGGCTGTTCGGCGAGACCGCGGCGAAGCCCAGATCCTTGGCCAGCGCCTCGAGATCGATCGGAAACGCCGTGCCGGCGAGTGCGGCAGCGCCGAGAGGCATGGCCGAGGCGCGCGCGCCGCAGTCGCCGAATCGGTCCCGGTCGCGCTGCAGCATGAAGACGTACGCGAGCAGGTGGTGGCCCAGGACGATCGGCTGCGCGCGCTGCAGGTGCGTGTAGCCCGGCAGCGGAGTCTCGATCGTCTCGGCGGCGCGCGCGACGAGCGTTTCCTGGACGCGCCGGAGCCCCGCGCGGACCCGCGCGATGACCTCGCGGAGGTACAGGCGCTCGTCGACCGCGATCTGATCGTTGCGCGAGCGCCCGGTGTGCAGCTTGCCGCCGACCTCGCCGATCAGCTCTTGCAGCCGGCGCTCGATGTTGGTGTGGATGTCCTCGAGCTCGGGACGAAACGGGAAAGTGCCCGCCGCGAGCTCGTCCCGGATGGCCGCGAGCCCCCGCACGATCGCGTCGCGCTCCGCGGCGGACAGGAGCCCGGCCCGCGCGAGGGCTCGGGCCCACGCGACGCTGCCGGCCAGGTCGTGCGGCCAGAGCCGCCGGTCGAAGGCGAGTGAGCCGGTGAAGCGCTCGGCAGCCGGATCGGCGCCGGCGGTGAACCGGCCGCCCCAGAGCTTCTCCGATTTCGCCGCGCCGCTCCGCGGAGCCGGGCGCTTGCGGGGCCGCGACTTCACGGCAAGAGCGCCGCGATGTCGTCCATGATCCGGCGCGTCACGTGGAAGCGAGCGCTCCGCCGCCCGTGGGCGCCGTCTCCCCCGAAGCAGCGCGCCGGTCCGAACCGGACGCCGAGCGGGAATCGGCGCGGGATGTAGCCGCGCCGCCCCGCGAGCGCCTCGTACGTTCCGCGGATACCGGCAGGCACCACCGGCACGCCCGAGCGCAGCGCGAGCAGCGCGACGCCGGGCAGGCCGGGCTCGAGCCGGCCCCGCACGCTGAAGGGGCCCTCCGGGAAGATCCCGACTACGCGACCTTCCTGGAGGATCTGGAGCGCACGGCGGAGGGCGCCGACGTCGGCGCGCTCGAGGTCGATCGGGATCGAACGGATGTTTCGGTGGAAGAAGGGATGCAAGGGTGTCGCGCGCCAGACGCGCGGCATCACCAGGAACGAGATCGGCTCGGGGACGGTGACGCCGAGGAGGACGCCGTCCAGATAGTTGTGATGATTCGCCGCGATGAGATACGGCCCGCTCGCCGGCAGGTGCTCGAGGCCCTCCACCCGAAGATCGAACCAGCGCGAGAGCGCGTGCCGCAGCGGCGGGCGCAGGAGACGATAGAGGAAGGGCACGGGCGGCGCGTCGCGCGTGATGCGTCCGGTGTCGGCGAGCGTCGTGGGCCCGGCCATGTCGCGCGTTTTATAGCACGGTTCACCGAGTGCGGGCGAGCCGGTACCGGGCGACCGCCGCGTTGTGCTCGGCGATCGTCGCCGAGAAGTGATGATGCGTGTCGTCCATCGCGACGAAGTAGAGGTACTGCACCGGCGCCGGATCGAGTGCGGCCTCGATCGCCGCGAGCCCGGGGCTCGCGATCGGCCCGGGCGGCAACCCCACGTTGCGGTACGTGTTGTAGGGATGGTCGACTCGGAGGTCGGCCCGCGTGAGGGCGCGACGCTCCTTGCCGGTTGCGTACTGCACCGTCGGGTCAGCCTGCAGCGGCATCTTGAGCTTGAGCCGGTTCCAGAAGACCGCCGAGATCTTGCGCATCTCGTCGCGCTCCACCGCCTCCCGCTCGATGATCGACGCGAGCGTGAGCAGCTGGTGGACGGTGAGCCCGCGCGCCGCGGCGCGCGCCGTGATGTCCGCGCCCGTCTTCGCGCGCAGGCGCTGTACCATGCGGGTCAGCATCTCCTCGGGGGTCATGCCGCGCACGAACTGGTAGGTGTCGGGGAAGAGGTAGCCCTCGAGGCTCGGCGCCTCGATCCCGAGGGTGGAGAGAAAGGCCGGGTCGGCCGCGATGTGTCGGATCGCGCTGCTCGACGCCAGCCGCTCACTCTCGAGCACCCGCGCGAGCTCGGCGACGGTCGCGCCCTCGGGCAGGAGGACCACGTGCTGCTTGACCCGTCCCGCCTCGAGCTGGGACAGAACCCCGACGGTCGACGCGCCCCGATCGATCTCGTACTCACCGGCCTTGAGATACCGGGCACTACCCCGGAAGACGGCCATCATGACGAAGCCCGTCCGACTGCGAATCGCGTTGGCTTGGTACAGACGTCCAGCGATGAGCAGGATCCCGTCGTGGGCAGGGATCTCCACGGAAACCGGCGCGGTCTGCAGGGCCTCCGTCGGAGTCAGAACCTCCCGGCCCAGGAACACGGCGACACCGGCCCCGATGAGCATGAGGAGGGCGATGGCGGTTCGCAACCCCATGATTTCCCAGTGTAACACCCGGCCTTTGGTATACTGTGATGCCTTGGTGGCCTGTTCACCCCGATCACACTGGTTCGCTTCTAGGGGGTCCCATGCTTGACCTGCAGCTACCCACCCGCCACGACTGGACCGTCCAGGACAAGACCTACGGCAAGCTGTCCATCGAGCCCTGCGAGGCCGGCTTCGCCCTGACCGTCGGTATCGCCTATCGCCGCGCGCTTTTGTCGGCGATCCACGGCGCCGCGCCGACCTGGGTCAAGATCGAGAACGTCCTGCACGAGTTCTCCCATCTGCCGGGTGTGATGGAAGACACGCTGGATATCATGATGAATCTCCGCAAGGTCGTGTTCACCCTCCACGTGAACCGGCCCAAGATTCTCCGCCTCCGAGCCCAGGGGGGCTCGGTCGTCAAGGCGAGCGACTTCGAGACGGACGCCGACATCGAGGTGCTGACGCCCGACGTTGGCCTGGCGACCCTCGACAAGGACGGGGTCCTCGAGATGGAAGTCTGCGTGGAGCGCGGCCGCGGCTACGTGTCCGCCGAGAAGCGCGAGCCGGAGGCCCTGCCGATCAACGCGATCCTGCTCGACGCCGACTTCTCGCCGGTCAAGCGCGTGAATTTCCACGTCGAGCCCATCGCCGAGGGCCGCGAGCGGCTGGTGCTCGAGGTGTGGACGGACGGCAGCGTCAGCCCGGCCACCGCAGTCGGCGAGGCGTCGCGGATCCTCGAGGACCACTTCGATCTGCTGATGGACTTCCCGGAAGTGTCGCCCCAGGAAGAGGCCGCCGAGCGCGACGACGTCCGCCCGCGCACCGAGCTGAACGAGAACCTCTTCCGCAACGTCGACGAGCTCGAACTGTCGGTCCGCGCATCGAACTGCCTCAAGACGGCGAACATCCGGACGATCGCCGACCTCGTGCAGAAGAGCGAGGCCGAGCTGCTCAAGACGAAGAACTTCGGCAAGAAGTCGCTGAACGAGATCAAGACCATCCTGGGCGAGATGAGCCTGTCGCTCGGCATGCGCCTCGACCCCGAAGAACTCGAGCGCCTGCGCTCCCAGTACGAACGCGCCTACGAGGCCTAGCAGATCGCTGAAAAGGGCCCATCTACGTCGTTGGCGCCCTCGTCGGCACGCTCACCGTACTCGAAGTACGGCTCGCATGCCGCGTTCGTGCGCCGCCTCGCATCTGGGTCCTTTTGAGCGATCTGCGGCGATTCTCTAGTGCGCTCGCTCGCGTTGCTCTGCGTGGGCCTGTGCCCGAGCGCCCCGTCTAGCTAACGGAGAGGCGGGTCTTGATGCGGTCGACCGCCTCTTCGGTGGAGGCGCGGCCGCCGAAGGCCGTGAGGCGGAAGTAGCCCTCGCCGCTCGGCCCGAAGCCCGCGCCCGGCGTCCCGACGACGTGGGCCTCGTTCAGGAGCTTGTCGAAGAAATCCCACGAGGAGAGACGACCTGGCGTCTTCACCCAGATGTACGGAGCGTTGCGGGCGCCGTACACAGTGAGCCCGGCCGCCTCGAGCCCCTCGCGGATGATCCGCGCGTTCTCCATGTAGTAGTCGACGACCGAGGTCACCTGCTTCTTGCCCTCGCTCGTATACGTCGCGGCCGCCGCGCGCTGGATCACGTACGCGACGCCGTTGAACTTGGTCGACTGCCGGCGGACCCACAGCGCGTTGATGCTCACCGGCTCGCCCGTGGCCGAGCGCCCCTGCAGCTCCTTCGGCACGACCGTGTAGGCGCAGCGCGTGCCCGTGAAGCCAGCGGTCTTCGAGAAGGAGCGAAACTCGATCGCGACCTCCCGCGCGCCCTCGATCTCGTAGATCGAGTGCGGGATGTCCGGGTCGCGGATGTACGCCTCGTAGGCCGCGTCGTAGAGGATGACGGCGTTCCGCGCCCGCGCGAAGTCGACCCACGTCTTGAGCGCCGTCCGCGTCAGCACCGCGCCGGTCGGATTGTTCGGATAGCAGAGGAAGATCAGATCGACCGGCCGATCGGGGATGCGCGGCTCGAAATTGTTCTCGGCCGTGCACGGCAAGTAGACGATCCGATCGTAGCGCCCGCTCGCGTCCGCGGTGCCCGCGCGTCCGCCCATCACGGTGACGTCGAGGTACGCGGGGTAGACCGGGTCGCTGAGCGCGACGATGCAGTCCGGCCCGAAGATCTCCTGGATGTTGCCGGTATCGCTCTTCGCCCCGTCGCTCACGACGATCTCGTCGGCGGTGAGCTTGATGCCCCGCTCGCCGTAGTCGTGGCGGATGATCGCGTCGAGGAGAAAATCCCAGCCCGTCTCCGGTGGATAGCCGCGGAAGGTCTCGGGCTTCGCCATCTCGTCGACGGCCTCGTGCATCGCGCGGATAACCGTGTCGGACAAGGGCCGCGTCACGTCGCCGATGCCCAGGCGGATGAGCTTCGCCTCCGGGTGCGCGGCCTGGTATTCACGTGTGCGCCGGCCGGTCTCGCTGAAGAGATAGCTGGCGCGTAGCTTCAGGTAGTTGTCGTTGATCCGGGTCATGGCGGTCGATTCTAGCAGATCGCCTCCGGGTCGAGGCAGTAGCGGTCGACCCGCCGCTCGGCCCATCGCGTGACTGTGAGCGTTGTGCCGTCCGTCTCGAAAATGAGCGCGCCGTCGCGGTCGGTTCGCAGCACCTGCGCCCCGGCCGCGACGAGACGCCCGATGACGCCGGCGTCCGGATGACCGTAGGGATTGCGCGCCCCGACCGAGATCGCCGCGAGCCGGGGGCCGACCGCCCGGACGAGCTCGGCGCCCGTGGAGGAGCGCGAGCCATGGTGGGCGACCTTGAGGACGGTCGCCTCGAGGCGCACGCCGGCGGCCAGCAGCTCGTGCTCGCGCGCTGCGCCGATGTCGGACGCGAGAAGGAACGAGGCGAGGCCCATGTCGATGCGCAGCACCAGCGCGCCATCGTTCCGTCGCGCGCCGCTCGCCGCCGCCGGCGGCAGCGACGCGATCACCGCGCGCCCGAACCGGTGCGGCGCCGGAGGACTCGTGGCGGTCCACTCCTCGCCGATCGAGAAGAGCCCGCGGATGGCCGTGGCGCCTCCGGCATGGTCGCTGTCGTCGTGCGTGACGGCGATGCCCGCCAGCTCGAGGATGCCGCGGTTCCAGAGGAACGGCGCGACGACGCGCTCGCCCGCGTCGAGCCGCATCGGGCCGCCGGAGCCTGTGTCGACGAGCATCGCCCGCCCATCGGGCATCTCGACGACGATGGCGTCGCCCTGGCCGACGTCGAGGATCGTGAGCCGCAGCAGCCCGTCGGCCGGCCGCACCAGTGGCCATGCCGCGACGGCCACCGCGAGCACGAGCAGCGCGGTGCCGAGGATCAGTGAGGGCGTGCGGAGCCGGCCCGGGCTCCGGCGCCACACGAGCAGCGACGCGAGCCCCGCGACGTAGCCCGTGACCGCCAGCCAGCCGGGCGCCGGCAGATGGATCACGGCGCCCGGCACCCTGGCGGCGAGCGCGACGACGCCTCGGAGCGCCAGGAGAACGGGCCACACGACGTCGAACGCGACGGCGGCGATCGTCGCGCTGACGAAGGACAGGCCGACCGCGACGAGCCCCACGATCGTCGCGATGCCGGCCAGGGGCACCACCCCGAGGTTCGCGACGACCCCGATGGTCGAGAGCTGGTTGAAGTGCGTCAAGGTGATCGGCAGCACGGCCAGCTGGGCCGCCGCGCTCACGCAGAGCGCGCCCACGATCACGCCCCGCGGCAGCGGCGCCGCCACGATGCCGAAGGTCGCCGCGAACGACAGCTGGAAGCCGGGGTCGAAGAGGTCGCTCGGCCGCACCGCGAGGATCGCGAGCGCCGCCAGCGCGAGGCTGTTCGTGACCGATGCCTCGCGATCCAGGAGCGCCGCGAGCAGGACGAGCACGGCCATGACGACGGCGCGGAGCACGGAGGGCTCGGGCCCGACGACCAGCGCGAACCCGATCACGACGACGATCGCGATCACGACCGACGCGTGGTGCGGTAGACGCAGGAGCCGACAGAGCGCCCAGACCGAGGCCGCCAGGATTCCGACGTTGAAGCCGGAGACGGCCAGAACGTGATACACGCCCGCGCGCCGGAAGGCGTCGTCGACGTCGCGCGGCAGCTCGGTCCGATCACCGAGCAGAAGTCCCGCGAGGAGTGCCGCCGAGGTCGGCGGCAGCGCGGCCTGGATGGCCGCGACCGATTCGCGCTTGACGCGCACCGACCAGGGGGGCCCCGGGTCGTCCAGCGGCTCTACCGATTCGGCGCGCGTGGTGGCGACGACGTAGATGCCTTCGCGCGCCAGGTGCGCGGCATAGTCGTACGTCCCGGGATTGCGAAAGCCGGAGGCGGGGTGGAGGCGGAGCGGCGCCGCGACGCGCTGTCCTTCCGTCAGAGGCGGCAGCACGCCGTAGGTCGTCACCTGGACGAGCCCCGAGACCGAGGTGTTGGCGGCCCGCTCGGTGTCGAGCAGCAGCCGGGCGCGGTCCGGCGCCCAGCGCCGCGGCTCGGCGGCGAGCCGTCCTTCGACGCGGAGCGCCCGCGGCAGGCCGAGATGCCGGACGTGGTCGGGCGCGAGCGGGGCGTCTTCGCCGCGGAGCCCCCCGGCGGCGACGACGTCCAGGAGCAGCGCGATCGCCGCGGGCACGATTCGGCCGACGGCCAGGCACGCGAGGCAGGCCGCGACGGCGAGGAGCCACGCGGCCATGAACACCGCCGGCACGGCCAGAAAGGAGATGACCAGGCCCGTGCCGAAGGCGACGGCCACCGGCGCGAGGGGAGTCCGGGTCAAGGTCACCGGGCCACCGTCACGAAGGCCCGGAGTCTCTCGACTTTGCGCGCGCTGATGCCACGGACGCGCCCGAGCTCGTCGACGCGCGCGAAGGGGCCGTCGGCGTCACGCGTGTCGACGATGCGCCGAGCGAGAGCCGGGCCGATCCCCGGCAGCCGGCTCAACTCGACCGTCGTGGCGCGGTTGAGGTCGATCGGCTCGGACGGAGCGTCCGACGGACCGCTCGGGAGGCGCTCGGATTGGCGCGGCTCCTTCCGTCGGCGCGAGCGCGGCGGCTCGGGCTCCGACGAGGTCGGCGTGGGGGCGCCGTCCCCCGATCTCGGCGCGGTCAGGCTCGAGCCCGGCGCGCGGTCGAGCCCCTCGAGGTAGTCGACGGCCTCAGGCCGGGCTCGGCGCCAGTGGCCGACGGCCAGACCGAGACCGGCAAGCGCGAGCAGGATCAGCAGCACGACGAGCTGGCGGCGTGTGTAGAGGCTCATGCTCGGACGATCCCACGCGGCTCGCCATACGACTAGAGTCCAAGATTTCAGACAGGGGCGGGATCAGCGATCCCGCCCGGGTGTCTCAGGGAACGAGCGCCGCCCGCGTGATGGAGGTCGTGTCCTTCGCGTGCCACTCGGAGTCGGCGAACGCCTTGTTGATGTGCTCGAGCGGATACTTGTGCGAGATGAGCCGGTCGAACGGAAAGCGAGACCTGTTGCGGACGAGAAAGTCGAGCGCCCGCGGGATCACGCCCGGGTCGTACTGGATCACGCCCACGATCTTCTTCGAGCCCCAGACGAGCAGCGACGGCTCGAGCTCGATCTTCGCCCCGCGGCTGATCGTCCCGATCTCCAGATACGTGCCGCCGGAACGGAGCATCTCGATCCCTTCCGGGATGACCTGGGGGAAGCCGACGAAGTCGCACGCGACGTCGGCGCCCACGCCGCCCGTCCACTTGCGGACGAGGCCGACGCGCTCGCGGCGGTCGGCGACCTCCTTGACGTTGACCGTGTGGTCGGCGCCGAACGCGCGTGCCAGCTCGAGGCGCCCGGCGAGCTGGTCCACGACGATCACCGTGGCCGCGCCCATGTCCTTGGCCACCGCGGCCGCCTGGATCCCGAGCCCGCCCGCGCCCTGGATCACCACGGTGCCGCCGAAGGCGAGCCCCGCGCGCTCGAGGCCGAAGATCACCTGACAGAGGGCGCAGTTGACCGGCGACACCAGCTCGTCGGGCAGCTCGTCCGGGACCACGAAGATCGCGCCGCGCGGACGCAGGTAGTAGTACTCGGCGAACGCGCCGTGGAAGTGCGGGAACTGCGAGGGGCCGAGCGGGCGCTCGATCTTCGCCGGGCACGCCGCCGGCTCGTTCGCCAGGCAGGCATAGCAGCGGCCGCACGGATAGAAGTACGTGTAGGCGACCCGATCGCCCTCCTTGAGCGGCCGCCCCAGCGAGTCGGTCATCACTCGCGCGCCGAGCTTCGCGACGCGGCCGGTCATCTCGTGGCCGAAGATCCAGCCGTCCTCCGGCAGCCGCAGCGGCGCGTCGCCGCGCCAGAAGTGAAGGTCCGAGCCGCAGACGTTGGCGAGCGAGACGCGGATCAGGACCGCGTCGGGCTCGACGTCGGGCACCGGCACCTCGCGGATTTCGAAGGGCTTGCCGGGACCGAGGAAGACCGCCGCCTTGCCGTGGCTCATCGCGCGGCTCCTTTCGCGACCTCGAACGCATCGTGCAGGCTCCGCACCGCCAGCTCCGCGTACTTGTCCTCGATGACGCACGAGATCGCGATCTCCGACGTGGAGATCATCTGGATGTTGATGCCCTCGCGCGCGAGCGTGGCGAACATCGTCGAAGCCACGCCGGAGTGACTGCGCATACCGACGCCGACGATCGAGACCTTGGCGACCCGCTCGTTGTGCACGATGCCGCGCGCGCCGATCTCGCGCACCACCTCGTTCAGCTCCGCGATCGCGCGGGCGTGGTCGCCGCGCGGCAGGGTGAAGGACATGTCGGTGTAGCCGTCCTGGCTGATGTTCTGCACGATCATGTCGACGACGATGTTGCTGGCGGCGATCGCCCCGAAGACGCGCGCGGCGATGCCGGGACGATCGGGCACTCTCAAGATGGAGATTTTCGCCTGGCTCCGGTCGTGGGTCACGCTGGTGACCAGTGCCTGTTCCATGCCGGTCTCCTCCTTCGTCACGAGCGTGCCGGGGTCCGGGCGGAACGTCGAGCGTACGTGGACCGTGACCCCGTATTTCCTCGCGAATTCGACGGAGCGCGTCTGGAGCACCTTCGCGCCCAGGCTGGCCAGCTCGAGCATCTCGTCGTAGGCGACGCGCGCCAGCTTGCGGGCGTCGGGCACGACGTTGGGATCCGCGGTGTACACGCCGTCGACGTCGGTGTAGATCTCGCAGACGTCGGCCTTCAGCGCGGCGGCCAGCGCGACCGCGGTGAGGTCGGAGCCACCGCGCCCGAGCGTCGTAATCTCGTCCTCGTCCGAGAGTCCCTGAAACCCGGCGACCACGGCGACGTCGCCGGCGTCGAGCGCCCGCCGTACCCGGTCGGTGTCGATCTGGGTGATCCGCGCCTGCGTGTGGGAGTGGTCGGTCCGCATGCCGACCTGCGGACCGGTGAAGGAGCGCGCCTTGAGCCCAAGGGACTGGAGCGCCAGTGCCAGCAGCGCGATCGTGACCTGCTCGCCGGTGGACAGCAGCATGTCCATCTCGCGCAGGTCGGGCGTGGTCGAGATCTGGCGGGCGAGGGTCAGCAGGCCGTCGGTCGTCTTGCCCATGGCCGAGACGACCACGATCATCTGGTTGCCCGGCGCGTTCTCGGCGACACGCCGTGCGACGTTCATGATCTTCGGCGCGTCGGCGACCGACGAGCCTCCATACTTCTGCACGAGAAGCGCCATGGTGCGTGAGCCTACACGACGCCCATGCCGACCGCAAAGAACGCGGCCGTCACGCGGCGGCGGTGCGGATCGTCGAGTGCGATAGGCCGGCGGGGCATCGAGCCTAGCCGACCGCGCCCGGCTCGCCGGTCGCGCGGGCCGCCTCGCCGAGGCTCATGTTCTCGCGGAGCAGATAGAGCCAGCCGATCAGGGTGACCGGCAGGACCTGGCTCGCGTGGAAAAGGAGCGCGTAGCCCACGCCGGCCGCGCTCGACACGCCGAAGAGCGCCAGCGCGGTCTTGGCGAAGAAATGGAACGTGCCGATGTAGCCCGGGGCCGATGGGATCGAGACGCCGAGCCCGACGAAGGCGAGCACCACCCAGGGCGCGGCGAGGGGCAGATGCAGGTCGAGGGCCATCAGGACGGTCCACGCCGCGAACGCGGGCGCGAGCCACACGAGGATCGTCCAGCCGATCAGCGGGACCGCGTGCGACGGCGTCCGGACCCCGTCGAGCCCGTGCACGAACGTCTCGAACGCGGTGAGGGCTCGACGCCGAAGGCCCGGCCAGCGGCCGAGCACGCGCGCGATGAGTCGGGCGCACATCTGCGGCGCCGCGACGAGGCCGACCAGCATCGTGACGCCCGAGAGATCGATCGCCAGCACGATCAGGGCGGCCACCTCGAGAAACCGCGGGACCGGGACGACCAGTACCAGCACCGCCAGGATGAGCACGACGATCAGGCTGTCGAGCACCCGCTCCACGATGAGCGTGGCGAGGGTCGTCCAGAACGGATGAGAGCGCGAGGCCCCCGGCGCCTTGTTCCAGCGCCGCGCGACCACGTACACGCGCACGACCTCGCCGGCGCGAAGCGGCAGCACGTTGTTGGCCATGTAGCCGATCATCATGGCCGGCGTGACGCCCTGCGGATTCGAGCCCGGCGGAAAGAGGTACCACCAGCGCCGGCCGCGCACCCAGATCTGGATCGGCGCCATCACGACCGCGAGGATCATCCAGCCCCAGTGGGCCTCGCGCAGCTGGCGGGCGAGCTCCGACAGATCGACGCTGCGGAAGAGGTAGACGAGGAGGGCGGCGCTGATCGCGACGCCGAGCGCGACCTTGAGCCGGTTCAGAGGCCCATCTGTGCCAGGACGGCGTCGACCCGCGGCGGCACCGTGGCCGGGCGCGACGCGGACTCGAGCGCGGAGTCCGGGTCCTTCAGGCCGTGGCCCGTGAGCGTCAGCACGAGGGTTGAGCCGGGCTCGAAGCGACCGGCCTTGACGAGCTTGATCAGGCCCGCCACGGTCGCCGCCGACGCCGGCTCCATGAAGATGCCTTCCTCGTGGGCGAGAACGCGGTACGCGCGCAAGATCTCCTCGTCCGTGACGATGTCGATCCAGCCCCGGGAATCCTTCATCGCCTCCAGCGCCGGGCCCCACGAGGCGGGATTGCCGATCTTGATCGCGGTGGCGACGGTTCGCGGCTCCTCGATCACGCGGTTCTCGTAGATCGGCGCGGCGCCGGCCGCCTGGAAGCCGACCATCCGCGGCAGCTCCTTCACGCGCCCGGCCCGGTGATACTCACGGTAGCCGCGCCAGTACGCGGTGATGTTGCCCGCGTTGCCGACGGGGATCAGGTGGTAGTCGGGGGCGCGCCCGAGCTGGTCGCACACTTCGAACGCGCCGGTCTTCTGCCCCTCGAGCCGGAATGGATTCACGGAGTTCACGAGCGTGACGGGATGGCGCTCGGCGATCTGGCGCACGATCGTGAGCGCCTGGTCGAAGCTGCCGTCGACCATGAGGACCTTGGCGCCGTGGATCGCGGCCTGCGAGAGCTTGCCGAGCGCGACCGATCCCTTGGGCACCATGACGAAGGCCCGGATGCCGGCGCGCGCGGCGAAGGCGGCGGCCGAGGCCGAGGTGTTGCCGGTCGAGGCGCAGATGACCGCGCGCGAGCCCGTCTCGAGGGCCTTCGACACCGCGACGGTCATCCCGCGGTCCTTGAACGAGCCGGTGGGGTTGAACCCTTCGCACTTCAGATAGATCTGCATGCGCGCGTCGGTCGCCTCGGCCAGGCGCGGCGCCGGCACCAGGGGCGTGTTGCCCTCGAAGAGCGTGACGATCGGCGTCTTGTCCGAGACCGGGAGAAAGTCCCGGTACTCTTCGATCACGCCGCGCCACGTCTTCACGCGGGGCTCCCCTCCACGCGGATCATGGTAGTGGCCGCGGCGACGTCGCGCAGGCGATCGATCTTCGCCAGCGCCGCGCGCATGTCTCGCTCGCGCGCCTCGTGGGTCAGCATCACCACCGGCACCGCCTCGCGGACGCCGCGACCCTTCTGGATGACGTTGGCGATCGAGATGTCGTTCTCGCCCAGGATGCCCGCGACCTTCGACAGGACGCCCGGTCGGTCCTGCGCGGTCACACGCAGGTAGTAGCGGCAGCGGATCGCCTCCATCGGCGTCAGCGGCAGCGGCGCGGGCCCGACGGAGGGCAGCTCGAGGGCGAGCGACGGCAGGCCGTGGGCGATGCGCCGCGCGATCTCGACGACGTCCGAGAGTACGGCCGATGCCGTCGGCATCTGCCCGGCGCCCCGGCCGTAGAACATGAGGTCGCCGACGGCGTCACCGGTCAGGAAGATGCCGTTGAAGACTCCCGACACTGCGGCGAGCGGCGAGGCCGCCGGAATCATCGTGGGATGGACGCGCACTTCCACGCCGGCGCCCCCGGGCGCGTCGGCGGCCGTCGCCTTCGCGATGGCCAGGAGCTTGATCCGGTAGCCGAGCTCGCGCGCGTAGTCGATGTCCTGCGCCGTCACACGCGAGATCCCCTCGGTGTGGATGTGCTTGAGGTCGACGAAGGTCCGGAAGGCCAGCGCCACCAGGATCTGCAGCTTGTGCGCCGAGTCCATGCCCTCGATGTCGAGGGTCGGGTCCGCCTCGGCGTAGCCGTGCGCCTGAGCTTCCTTGAGGACCAGCGAGAAGTCGAGGCCCTCGTCGGTCATCTTGCTCAGGATGTAGTTGCACGTGCCGTTGACGATGCCTGCCAGCGACAGGACCCGGTTGGCGACCAGTCCGTCCTTGACCGCGCGGATCAGCGGGATGCCCCCGGCCACCGCCGCCTCGAAGCCGAGCGCCACGCCGGCGCGGCGCGCCTCTTCGTAGAGCTCGACGCCGTGGTGGGCGAGGAGGGCCTTGTTCGCCGTCACCACGTGCTTGCCGGCGGCGAGCGCGCGCGAGATGAACGAGCGCGCCGGCTCGAGGCCTCCGACCAGCTCGATCACGATCTGGATCGACGGGTCTCCGAGCACGCGAGCGACGTCGCCGGTCATCGGCAGCGACTTGAGATCGAGGCCTTCGCGGGCGCGGGTGAGGTCGGTGTCGGCCACGGCGGCCAGGGTGAGCCGGGCGCCGGCGCGCTCCTCGAGCATCTCGCTTCGGGTCTGGAGGATCTTGGCGAC
>Ga0306925_10001954_pt1 | contig 17354 bp, 8 predicted proteins | sample flu12Cox44000176_FD_203755 | JGI IMG/M metagenome (GOLD analysis project Ga0306925, IMG submission 203755) | Lab enrichment of tropical soil microbial communities from Luquillo Experimental Forest, Puerto Rico - flux8day.12C.oxic.44.000.176 (v2)... | ecosystem: Environmental > Terrestrial > Soil... | reverse complement strand
CACTTCCGCAACCGGCGGCGGTCGCCGCGCCGACGGCGAGGCGGCGGCGGATTTGCGGTTGCGCGCAATGAAATCTTCGGCGCGCGAGACAAACGCGATCATGCGCTCATAAGCCTCGCGCGCCGTCTCGCCGAAGGTGACAAGCCCGTGTTTGCTTAAGATCAGGCCTTCACAGCTAGGCGCGCACTCGAAAACCTCTATCGCCTTTTTAGCAAGCCCAAATCCCGGCATCAGGTAGGGAACGAAGGCCATGTGCTTGCCGAAAACTTCGGCGGAAATCTCTTCGCCGTGCGGTTGATTTATGACGCTCAACACCGCGGTCGCGTGGGTGTGGTCGACGAATTTGTGCGGCAGAAAAGCGTGCAGCATCACCTCGACCGACGGATTTGGCGCGCGCGGCTCGATCAGATTGGCGCGCTCGATGCCAAGGAGTTCTTCATCGCCGATCGTCGCAAGCGCGCGCAGCTTGCGCATCGGTTCAAGCCGCAAGGCGGGAAAGCCGGCCGGCTCGATCGACGCCATGTCGGCGCCCGAGGCTTTGACGCGCAACACCTCGACTTCGGTGCCGAGAAGGTCGCGCATTTTGGTCTTGAGCGACGTGTTGCCGCCGCCGTGAAGCACAAGCTTGGGATCGCGGCCTAACAGGCGGGTCGTGTAGGTGCGCAATGACAGCTCCGGGTCAATCCCGACCTTGGCGCCATCAGCGACCATGGCTTCGGCGTCGCGATCGACCCAGCCGCTTTTCATCAGCTAGCGCACTCGTTTGCGCATGATCTTATCCGAAGACCGGTATCTACTTTTCGCGTCGCGGTTTCGGACATTCACTAGCCGCCCGCGAAACGGCGGGACCACCATCCGGTGCGGCGCGGCCGTTCGCCTTCGGACGCGTCGCTGGTTTCGGTAATCAACGGCTCCGGTCCCTGCGATGCCACCGGCGCAGGATTGTTCCCGGCAGCTTCGGCACCAGTCGTGTCAGTACCAGTCGTGTCAGGTCCAATCGCGTCAGTTCGACTCCTGGGCACAGGCTCGCGAACCGTTGAACGCCGCCGGGATATTTCCGGCTGCGCGGCCTCGGCAGGCGGCACGACCGCAGCCACTTCGGGCGGCGCCGCGCGCTCGGTCGGCGGCGAATCGAGATCGGCAACGGCATGCGAGAGCTCGGGTTCGGTCGCTGTGGGCGCGATGAACTCTTCCGCGGGAGCTAATTCCCCTTGCGCGTAGTGCTCAGATGGGCCGGGCGCGCCATAGCCGGATTCGTCGTTGCGCAGGCGATTGCGCCGCCCGCCGCGGCGCCCACGGCGACGGCGCCGCTCGTCGCGGCGCGGCCCTTCGCGCCCTTCATGAGGTTCGGCAGCAAAGCCGCCCGCGTTTTCGCTCACGGCTTCATCCTGCAGTCCGTCGTGAGCCTCCGCCGCCCGATCGTCGGACGACTCGGTGATCGGGATCTGCTCGACATGCGGAACGGTGTCACTATGCATATTTTCGCCGCCGCGTCCCCGGCGGCGGCGCCGGCGCCGGCGGCGCGAACCGCCTTCGCTCGCTTCAGCACTCGCGGGAACGGGGATCTCGGCGTCGTGCTCGAAGTCGGCCTGTTCGCTCGCCTCGCCGCCGATTTCTTCGAGATCATCCTCTTCTTCCAGCGGCGCGACTGGGGCCTGCGCCCGCTCGGCAATCGCTTTTGCCGCTTCCGGCGTATGCACTTGTTCGCCGCGATCGATCACAAAGGTCTGCGGCGCCCGCACGGTTTCGTCGGCCGTGACCGTGATCGTGATGGCGAAGCGGTCTTCCAGCCCGCGCAGATGCGCACGCTTTTGGTTAAGCACATAGAGCGCGACGTCGGGACGCGTCCGCGCGATGAGATTATGCGTGGCGCCCCTTATCAGCTGATCTTCGAGCGCGCGCAGCACCTGCAAGGACAACGACGACACCGAGCGGACGTGGCCGCTGCCGCCGCAATATGGGCATTTCTCGGTTGAGCTTTCGAGCACGCTGGTGCGGATGCGCTGGCGCGACATTTCGAGCAGGCCGAAATGCGAAATGCGGCCGACCTGGATGCGCGCCCGATCGTGCCGGAGACACTCCTTGAGCCGTCGCTCGACCGCGCGATTGTTGCGCTTTTCATCCATGTCGATGAAGTCGATGACGATCAATCCGGCGAGATCGCGCAAACGCAGTTGCCGCGCAATCTCATCCGCCGCCTCCAAGTTGGTTTTGAACGCGGTGTCCTCGATATGATGCTCGCGGGTGGCGCGCCCGGAATTGACGTCGATCGCCACCAAAGCTTCGGCCTGGTTGAGCACCACATAGCCACCCGATCGCAGCTGCACGACGGGCGAGAACATGGCGTCGAGCTGGTTCTCGATCCCGTATCGCGACAACAGCGGCTGGCTGTCGGTGTAAAGCTTCACATTCTTGGCATGACTCGGCATGAGCATGCGCATGAAGTCCTTGGCTTCGTGGTAGGCGTCCGCTCCCGCGACGAGAACTTCGTCGATATCCTTGGTGTAAAGATCGCGAAGCGAGCGTTTGACCAACGAACCCTCTTCATAGACGAGCTTGGGGGCCGTCGATTTAAGGGTCAGGTCGCGCACCGTCTCCCACATCCGCAACAGATATTCGAAGTCGCGCTTGATCTCGATCTTGGTGCGGCTTGCGCCGGCGGTGCGCAGGATCACGCCCATGCCCTCCGGAACTTCGAGGTCGGCCGCGGCTTCCCGGAGCCGGGCGCGATCATCCGGATTGGTGATTTTGCGGCTAATGCCGCCGCCGCGGGCGGTATTCGGCATCAGCACCGAGTAGCGCCCGGCCAGTGAGAGATAGGTCGTTAGCGCCGCGCCCTTGGTGCCGCGCTCTTCCTTGACCACCTGCACCAGCATGACCTGCCGGCGTTTGATGACTTCCTGGATCTTGTACTGGCGGCGAAAGCGCGGGGCGCGATCCGGCACTTCCTCTAACGCGTCGGCGCCACCAACGGATTCTACGATTTCTTCGGCCGTTTCTTCCTCTTCGCCATTGCCGTCCACTAGGCGCGCCTCGCTTGCCGCCGCGGCTTCACCGTTTTCGGCCGCCGCAGGTGGGGCGATCTCCGCTTCTTCAACCTCGCGGGCGCTTGCGGCGCGGTCCAGGGCCTCTCCGACGTGGCCTTCATGTGCGATGCCGGAGTCAACATCATCGGTCGAGGTATCGTCCGCGGGCGCCGGCGCCGCGCTTTCGAAACTTGGCGCGGTCGTCTCCTCGGCCGGCGCATCGGTGAAGGGTTCGGCCTCGGAGTATTGGCTCGAGCCTTCGGCACCGGCCGCTTCCGGCACAGATCGATCCGATTCAACGATATCGCCGGCCAGCGGCTCGGCGGTCTCGCCCCGGATCGCGTCGTCGTCACGGCGCGAAGCAACGGCTTGGCGAACCCTTCGGGGCACGCGCTCGACATCATCCGCGGCATCCCGCTGCGCCCGTTCTTCCTCGGCAATGAGAGCCTGCCGATCGGCGATCGGGATTTGATAGTAATCCGGATGGATTTCGCTAAATGCAAGGAAGCCGTGGCGGTTGCCGCCGTAATCGACGAAGGCGGCTTGCAGCGACGGCTCGACGCGCGTCACTTTCGCCAGATAAATATTGCCTCTTAATTGCTTGCGGTGCGCAGATTCAAAGTCGAATTCCTCGACGCGATTGCCGCGCAAAACAACCACCCGGGTCTCCTCCGGATGGGTCGCGTCGATGAGCATTTTGTTGGCCATTGGTAATTCTCACGCGGACCGTGCCTGCTCGCGTCGCGCCGCATCGGCGCCAAGCGAGGAAACCAGTCCGATTTTCGTTGAGTGGAGCGGTCCGGAGGTTGCGAGCGCCGCAAGCATAGAAGGGCCGGCCGCCGGCAAGCAACAAACGATCACTGCCGAGCCGTTTTACGGAAACCTTGACTTGCGCCTCGAACATAAGCTCCAAACCGCGATGAGACGGCAGCGCGGAACGCGGCCGCGTTTTCGCTAAATGCTGGCGATGCGGCGCGACACCATTCAGCGGCTTTGCCGCTACCGATACGCCGCGCGCGCGGTCCAAGCCGTCCTCATCCCCACTGGCCTCGGCAGAGCTTTTCGTCGCCACAATTGCCGTGTTCATCGAAGACATGACCGGTCTGAACATCGTCTCCACGAACATCGTCTCCACGAACATCGTCTCTACGAACATCGTGGCGCTGCGGCGGATCGAAAGCTGCGTTCGCCCGGCTCCTATAGCGTCTGCGGAGCCGATCGTGGCGAACGCGCCGGAGGCCGTCACGCGGACACAACCGGAACCTTTCATCGTCAGCACGCCCTTCTTAAGACCGGTGCCGCCGAATTGGCAAGTCGCCTGTGGGATTTACCCCAGGCGAGGCCGGTTTTGTCGTATTACCAAGGCTTTTCGCCGGCTCATTAGGGTCCAGTTAACTATGCCCGCCTAATGGGGTAGGAGGGCGGGATGAGGTCGGAGCCGATGGTCTTCCAAACCGTGCGCTTGGCCCTTTTCGCCGCAGCGATCGCCGGAATTGCAATGGCGCCGGGCGCGCGGGCCGCGCCGGCGACGGTTGCCGCTGATTCCTTTCCGGTTGCGACCGATGCCCGGCTTGGCGGCGACGACAGCCAAACGCGCCTTGTGGTTGATCTCAGCCGCAAGATCGACTTGCACGTTTTCAGCCTTGCCGATCCGTACCGGGTCGTCATCGACATCCCGCAGGTCACGTTTCGGCTACCGCCCAAAGCCGGTGAAACCGGTCGCGGCTTGATCAAGGCATTTCGTTTCGGGCTGGTGATGCCGGGCGGCTCGCGAATAGTGATCGACCTCGTCAAGCCGGCACGAGTCGATAAGGCACTCGTTGTCGACCCGGCCGACGGTGCGCCAGCCCGCCTGGTGCTGGAATTGGCCGCAACCGAACGCGAGAATTTTTTGCGCAAGATCGCTCTCGATCAGCGATTCGCCCACACGCAGCCGCCGCCGTCGCGCGAGCAGCAACCGTCCTCCGGCGATGCCCGGCCGTTGGTCGTGCTGGATCCCGGACATGGCGGCATCGATACCGGCACCAAAGGACCGAATGGACAGACGGAAAAGGACATCGTGCTCGATTTTGCCAAGCGACTTGAGGAAAAAATCGAAACCGCAGGCAAGTATCGCGTGCTGCTGACGCGATCAGAGGACAGCTTCGTGCCGCTAGCGGAGCGGGTCCGCTTCGCGCGCGAGGCTGGCGCGGCGCTGTTCATATCGATCCATGCTGATTCGCTGCCGCACCGGGAAGGGGATGCGCAGGGCGCCACGGTCTATACGCTCTCCGAGACTGCCACAGACCCCGCTGCCGCGCGGCTTGCAGAGCAGGAAAACCGCGCCGACGTGATCGCCGGTGTCGATCTCAAAGACCAGCCCGATGATGTCGCCGGCATCCTAATCGACCTGGCGCAGCGCGAGACCAAGACCTTTTCGGTTCAATTCGCCAGCAAGCTTGTCGGGATAATGAAGCGAACGACCAGGTTACACAAAGAGCCGATCAAATCGGCGGGTTTTCGCGTATTGCGCGCTCCGGACGTGCCCTCGGTGCTAGTCGAGCTCGGCTACGTCTCCAACAAAGACGATTTGCAATCGCTGTCCTCCGATAGCTGGCGAGACCACACGGCGGACTCGATCGCATCCGCGATTGACGGCTATTTTTCCACTCATCTGGCCGGCGCCCGGGCCGGGGCCAATTGAGCGCAAACCGCACCCGTTGGTGTGGCGTAACGGCCTCAGTTTGAACAAAAAACCAAGCGACGACGTAAGGGAGGCGGAACGAGCTGGCAGGGGGGCGCTGTTGCTGTCACACTCTGGCCACAGTAGAGGCGCGAAGGCGCTTATTGTTGTGTCCTGTTTGCCGCGAACCGGCTGGCTGGCCGCGGAGCGCGCTCGATGAGTTTGGCTCAACCGAAATTTACTGAATGAGATTGGTGCCGCGGTGAAACTGCTCCTGCGCTTTCTCGGCTTCTTGTTCGCGGTCGGCACCATTTTCTTCGTCGTGGGTGTCGCCGCGGTGGCAGGCCTATTGTGGCATTACTCCAAGGACTTGCCTGATTATTCGCAGCTAAAGGATTACGAGCCGCCGGTCATGACGCGGGTTCACGCTGGCGATGGCTCGCTGTTGGCGGAATATGCCAAGGAGCGACGGCTATATCTGCCCATTCAGGCAATCCCGAAGCTTGTGGTCAATGCCTTCGTCGCCGCCGAGGATAAGAATTTCTATCAGCATCCCGGCGTCGACATTTACGGCATCGGCCGCGCCGGCATGCTCTACATCGAAAATTACGGAAGTGGCCGCCGCCCGCAGGGCGCCTCCACGATTACCCAACAGGTCGCCAAGAATTTTCTTTTGAGCAACGAAGTGTCGTTCCAGCGCAAGATCAAAGAAGCGCTGTTGGCGCTGCGCATCGAACGCACCTATTCGAAACAGAAGATTCTCGAACTCTACCTCAACGAAATTTATCTTGGCTTCGGCGCCTATGGCGTTGCGGCGGCATCGTTGCTCTATTTCGACAAATCTGTGCACGAGCTGACGATTGCGGAAGCGGCCTACCTCGCCGCCCTGCCGAAAGGGCCGAACAACTACAACCCATTCCGACGGCACGATGCCGCCGTCGACCGCCGAAATTATGTGATCGATCGCATGGCCGAGGACGGCTACATCACCACCGCCCAGGCTGAAAAATCCAAGAAGGATCCGCTCGAGGTCACCGTTCGTCCGACTGGAGCGCACATTTTCGCGGCCGAATATTTTGCCGAGGAAGTGCGGCGATATCTCTACGAGAAATACGGCGAGAAAAAACTGTACGAGGGCGGGCTGTCGGTGCGAACCACCCTCGATCCCAAGCTGCAGGTGTTGGCCCGCAGGGCGATGATCAATGGACTCGTCAATTTCGACGAAGGCCAAGGTTATCGCGGCGCGATCACCACCATCAATACTGGCGCTGATTGGGGCGTCAAACTTGCCGAGGTCAAATCCCTCGACGATATCGAGCCGTGGCGGCTCGCTGTCGTGCTTCAGGTTGACGATCAATCGGCGCGCATTGGGTTGCAGCCGGCGCGCGATCCCGGCGGCGCTGTCGCCAAGGATCGCGAGGTTGGCCTCATAACGCTCGAAGGCGTCAAGTGGGCGAAGCCTGCCAGCGGTCCGTCGAAACCGATTCAGAAAGTCGGTCAGGTGCTCGCGGCCGGCGACGTGATCTACGTCTCGCCGTTGGAAGCGCAGGGACAGTACCGGCTGCGCCAGGCGCCCGAGATTTCCGGCGCCATGGTGGTGATGGATCCTCACACCGGCCGCGTGCTGGCGATGGTTGGCGGATTTTCGTTCGATCAGAGCCAGTTTAACCGCGCCACACAAGCTTTGCGGCAGCCCGGTTCGTCGTTCAAGCCGATTGTTTACGCCGCCGCGCTGGATAACGGCTACACGCCGTCCACCATCGTGATGGACGCGCCGATCGAAATAGACATGGGTCAGGGTGGCGGCATCTGGCGGCCGGAAAATTACGGCGGCAAATTTTTCGGACCCTCGACGCTGCGTTTTGGTCTCGAACAGTCGCGCAACGTCATGACCGTGCGCCTGGCGCAGGATCTCGGCATGCCGCTGATCGCCGAATACGCGAAACGCTTCGGCGTCTATGACGAGTTGCCGCCCTATCTGTCGTACGCGCTGGGCGCCGGCGAAACGACCGTGCTGCGCATGGTGACCGCCTATTCGATGTTCGACAATGGCGGACGGCGGGTCATCCCAACGCTTATCGACCGGATTCAGGACCGCTACGGCCATACCATCTACAAGCACGACCAGCGCGAATGCGTCGGTTGCGACGCTAACAAATGGGACAGCCAGGGCGAACCGACGCTGATCGACCGACGCGAGCAGGTCATCGACGCCATGACGGCCTATCAGATCACCTCGTTAATGGAGGGCGTCGTGCAGCGCGGGACAGCGACCGTCGTGCGCGACGTCGGCAAGCCGATCGCAGGCAAGACTGGCACGACGAATGACGAGAAGGATGTCTGGTTTATCGGTTATTCGCCGGACGTTGTTTGCGGCGTCTATATGGGGTTCGACAAGCCGCGCCATATCGGCCGGCTGGCTACCGGCGGACATCTTGCCGCGCCGATCGTCAAGGATTTCCTTAAAGTGTCGCTTGCAGACAAACCCCCGATTCCGTTTAGCGTGCCGCCCGGGATCAAGCTTATCCGCGTCGAGGCCAAGTCCGGCATGCGCGCAGGCCCCGGTGATACCAAAGTAATCCTCGAAGCATTCAAGCCCGGCACCGCTCCGCCCGATTCTTATTCGGTGATCGGCGCCGATACCGCCAATGGTGTGCCAACTGCCGGCTCGCCGGATGGCGGCAGTGTCGTGCGCACGGGCACCGGGGGGTTGTATTGACGACGGGCGACAGATTTTCGAGTTTGCAAGAGTATCGCGGGCGCTATTGAAAACTGTAAATTAGTGTCCGATATCGGTCCTTCGTCGCCCTCTGTCCTCCGAAACCATGCGCTCCGAAACCGAAGCCGTTGTCGCCGAAATCAAGCAGTCGCTGGCGCTGCTGAGGAGGCATCTTTGACCTCGACAAGGCGCGTGCGCGGCTTGCCGAGCTGAACCGGCAGGCCGAAGATCCCAATCTTTGGAACGATCCGCAGCGGGCGAGCCGGCTGATGCAGGAGCGCACCGCGCTCGACGAGCAGCTCACTGCTTTGGGACGGATGGATCAGGAGCTCGACGACCAAGTCACATTGATTGAGCTTGGCGAGGGCGAGAACGATCCGAAGACGATCGCCGAAGCGGAAGCCGCACTGCGCAAACTCAAAGATGAGGTTTCGCGCCGTGAGCTCGAAGCGCTACTATCGGGTGAAGCTGACGGCAACGATTGCTATCTTGAGGTCCATGCCGGTGCCGGGGGCACCGAAAGCCAGGACTGGGCCAACATGCTGTTGCGTATGTATGTGCGTTGGGCCGAACAGCACGGCTTCAAGGTCGACTATATCGAGGAAACCGCCGGCGAAGAGGCCGGCATCAAGTCGGCGACAGTGGAGATCAAAGGGCGCAATGCCTATGGCTGGCTGAAGACCGAAAATGGCGTGCACCGCCTAGTCCGCATCTCGCCATTCGATTCCAATGCCCGGCGCCACACCTCCTTCGCCAGCGTCACCGTTTATCCGGTCGTGGACGATCGCATCAACATTGAGGTCAAGGAATCCGACGTGCGAGTCGATACGATGCGCGCGGGAGGCGCTGGCGGGCAGCACGTCAACAAGACCGAATCCGCGGTGCGCTTGACCCACATTCCGACCAATATCGTGGTGGTCTGTCAGAACGACCGTTCGCAGCACCGCAATCGCGCCCAGGCCTGGCAGATGCTGCGCGCCAAACTCTACGAGCGCGAACTGAAACGGCGCGAGGAGAAAGCGGCCGCCGAGCAGGCTGCCAAAACCGATATCGGGTGGGGCCACCAGATCCGCTCCTACGTGCTGCAGCCCTATCAGATGGTCAAGGATCTACGGACCGGCGTATCAACCTCGAACACGGCCGCGGTGCTCGACGGCGATATCGATCAGTTCACTCAGGCAGCGCTCGCGCAAAAGGCGTTCGGGACCGGACCGAAACATGTCGAGGATGTCGAGTAGGGGGCGCATCTCCGCTATGGCGATGATTATGGGACTTTCGCGTCGCAGAACATTGCAGCTGGCCGCCGCCGCTGCGTTTACGCCCTTCAGCCGCCCGCCGCTCGCGGATACTTATCCCTCGCACGTGGTACGGCTCTTTGTCGGTTTTCCGCCGGGTGGCGGCGCCGATTTGGCGACGCGCATCGTCGCCAATGGCCTGTCGGAGCTTTGGCATCAGCAGGTTGTCGTCGAGAACAGACCGGGCGCCGGGGCGAGAATTGCACTCGACACCGTCGCACACGCTCCTGCCGACGGCTATTCGATGCTGCTCGCTCCAGGATCGCCCTTGGTTCAGCCCTTGCTGTTTTCCACGCTGACTTTTGATCCCGCAGCCGACCTGGCGCCGGTCTCTCTGGTCGGCACCTATCCAAACATCATTGTCGTGCCGAACTCCTCGCCGTTCCAGAAGCTTGAGGACCTCATTACGCAGGCGAAGGCCAATCCCGGCACAATGAGCTGGGGCTCGCCCGGGATCGGCACAGTCCCCCATCTCGCCGGCGAATTGTTTAAGCACCGGGCCGGCATCGAAATAACGCACGTGCCGTATCGCGGCGCCAATCAGGGACTGATGAGCGATTTCCTCGCCGGTCGACTCGACCTGATGTTCAACACTACCGGATCGCTTCTGGAACCGGTGCGCTCGAAACAGGTTCGGGGCCTTGCCGTCACCAGCGCAAAGCGGTTTCCGGACGAACCTGAATTGCCCACCGCCGCCGAGTCGGGCGTACCGGGTTACGACGTGTCGTCCTGGTATGCGATCTATCTGCCGGCCAAGACGCCCGCTGATATCATCGCCAAAATCAATGGCGATATGACTGCGATGCTCAACGCACCGGGAGCCAAGGACAAATTCAAGCTGCTCGGTGTGTTACCGCGAGGCTCCACGCCGCAGGAACTTGCGGCGATGAACGTCGCCGATGCGGCCCTATGGGAACCGATCATCAAAGAAGCCAATATCAAGGTCGAATGAAGGTGGCGCCTGCGGCCTAGCCGCCGAACAGCCGCTCGCCGGCGTCAAGGAATCTCTGCGGGTCGACGGCTTCGCCTTTGACGCGAACTTCGTAATGCAGATGCGGCCCCGTCGATCGCCCGGTCGAGCCAAGCTTGCCGACGATGCTGCCTGCGCGGACGGTGTCGCCGATGGCGACATCAATCTCCGAGAGATGACCGTAGCGAGTTGCAAGCCCGTTGCCGTGGTCGATCTCGACCATCTTGCCGTAACCGCCGCTCCAGCCCGCGATCGTCACGGTGCCTGCCGCGGTGGCGCGGATTGGATCCCCGGTGTCGCCACGGAAATCGATCCCGGTATGCATCGCGGCTTCGTGGACAATAGGATCGGTGCGAATGCCGAATGGCGAGCTCTCGTCGATGTCACCGGCCATCGGTTTGCGCAATGGCACCTTCAACAACGTAGTGCTTAAGGCATTGGCGTCCGCGCGCGCGAGATTGACGCGCAAAAGCGCACGCCCGAACGCCTGATCTTCCGAAGCCAATTTCACCGGAACGAACGGACCACCGCTCGCCGGCGCCGTGGCTTGTGCCTTAAGCCCGAGCTGGGCCAACGCGCCGCGGATCTGACGCACTCTGTTTTCGTAGCGGTCTTGCATCTGGCTGACCGCCAAGGCCTGCCGGTGTTCAACCCGATCGAGTGCGGCTTCAAGGCGCGAAAGCGCGGCGCCGATGCTCGATTGCCGGCCGCGGTCGCTGCGCTGCGAGCCGGTCGCCGGCTCGCTTGGCTTTGCTCCTGGCCTGATCGAACCGGTGGTCGCAGGGTCCGTGCCGCTGCCCAGCGCGGTAGCCCGTGACTCGAGCAGGGATTGCCGGCGCAGCAGTTCGTCAAGTTTCTGTTCGAATTGTTCCTGATCGAGCAACTGGCGGCTCGTCGTGCGGTCAATCTGGGCGCGCAGCTCCGCGATCCGGTCTTCGTAAGCGAACTGCTGTTCGGCTTGCCGGGTGATGAGCGTTCGCAGGACATCGTCGCGAAACGCAAGATAGGTTGCCGACGCAATCGACCAGGCGGCCATGATGACGACGGTGCCGACGGCAATCCAGAACACGACCGGGCCGAACCGGACCTGCTTACCGGCATGCGCAAGTGTGTAGGCGGTGCCGTTGCGATTCGTCTCGCAGCCGCGCTCGTGCGATTCGGGCCATCGCGGGCCGCCGTCGATCGGACGCGGCGCTCGCGGCCGGGCGGAATACTGATGCGGATGAATTCTCGCGGTCTGTTGCGACCGTGACGTCCACTGCGACATTGCCGCTCCTGCGCAAGCAGGGAGCGGAGTTCACTTAATTAAGGTTAACAATTTGGAAATGGAAACAGCGATTTCGTAGGCATTTTGGAGGATTCGGTTAATGATTTGCAACGGGCGCGGGGCTCAAAGCACCTTCGCTGCGTCGAGCACCTCTTGCGCGTGGCCCGCAACCGCCACTCTGGGCCACACGCGTGCGATGCGCTGATCGGGCCCAATCAAAAACGTGGCGCGTACGGTCCCCATGAATTTTCGGCCATACATCGTCTTTTGCTGCCATACGCCATAGGCATCGAGCACCTTATGTGCCTCGTCCGACGCCAAGAGGATGGTGAGCTTGTGCTTGGCCTTGAAGCGGTCCAGCGCCGCGACCGAGTCCGCTGATACGCCGACTATGTCGGTCCCGGCGCGGCTGAACGCGCCTTTGAGCTGTGAAAAATCAAGCGCCTCGCGGGTGCAGCCGCTGGTGTCGGCGCGGGGATAAAAGTACAGGACGAGCTTGCGTCCGGCGAAGTCCGCAAGCCCCACCGTCCCGCCGCCGTCCCGCGGCAGCCGGAAAGCCGGAGCCTTGCCGCCGCTGGGCGGGCTTTCGCCATTTGCAGCCTTTGCTGGGCTGACCGAAACTGCGCGCCGAGCCTGTTTTTTGGCCATGTGCCTTCCTTTCGACGCTTTCGGGCCAGAATTCTCGGGCTAATTCTTGCCTTCAGAATACGCCCGCCGACAGGGGTGGTCGATTGCGGAGCGTTAATCCTATCGGCTGCAATATCATCGTTGTGACGACGCGACGGACGAGGGGACGCCCGGGCGGGTATGGCCAATCAAGATAGGCAGATCGGACCACCCCCGCGATGGGGGGAGAGCATCGTTCACCCCCGACGCCGGGCCAACCTCGCGGCGGCCCATCGCGGCGCGGGCTGGGGCGACGGCCATTATCTTGCCGCGTACCGGCGGCTGCTCGCGCGGCATCGACGGCTCATCAAACGCGTGGTTATCGGCTGCGGCGGGCTTGTCGGCTTGCTGGTCCTTGGCTGTGCCGGATTATGGTGGCGGCTATCGACCGGGCCCATTCAGGTCGACGCCTTCAGCCCTTGGCTGGTCGCCGCGATCGAGGAAAATTTCGGCAGCCGAGAGCGGGTGGAGGTTGGCGGCACGCAGATCGAGCGCACCGCCAACGGCGGCGCCGCCGTGCGTGTTCGCGACATCGTCGTGCGCGATCCCGACGGCACCGTGGTCGCAAGCGCGCCCAAAGCGGAAATCCGCGTTTCCGGCTTGAGCCTGCTCAGCGGGCATATGCGCGCCGAGAGCTTGAGCCTGGTCGGAGCCGAACTTGCGGTGCGTATCGAGCAGGACGGCAATATTACCGTGTTCGCCTCCGGCGCCGACAAATATCCGATCGCCAGCGCCAGCGCTCCACTGGTTGGTACTCAGTTCGGCAATACATCGCCGCCGGCTTCTAACAGCCAGCGACAAACAAGCCAGGAAAAAGCCGCCACCGACAGACCGGCTGTGGTAACGCCGTTGCCGGGCAATTCGGCGCCGGGCGGAGACGCAACGCCGCATCCGGCAGCCGCGGACAGCATCGCCGCAATATTGGCCTGGCTCGATGGGATCGGACAATCAGGGCTCGACGGCCATGACTTGCGCGAACTTGGGTTAAAAGACGGCACATTGACAGTCGACGATCGGCGGACTGGCAAGCGGTGGAGTTTCCACGACATCACGATGAGCCTCGAGCGGCCGCGCGGCGGCGGCATTACGGTGACGATCGGTTCGGAAAATTCGGAACGTCCCTGGGGCTTGACCGCCGCAATCAAGCCGACGGGCGAGGGGCATCGCAGTATTGCGCTTGAAGCTCGCCAAGTGGCGGCCAATGACCTGCTGCTGGCTTCGCGGCTCGATGACGGCACGTTGCAAGTCGATCTGCCGCTTTCGGCGAGCTTGCGCGGCGAGATCGGCCGCAACGGCGTACCGCAGGCGCTGGTTGGCCGCATCATCGCCAATGGGGGCGCGATCAGCGACGGCGACGGCAGCGATGGCCGCGTCGAGATCGATCGCGCGGAGTTCAAAATCAATTGGGATGCCGCAAGTCGTCTTCTTGAAGTGCCATTTCAGATTGTTTCGGGAAACAATCGTTTCACGCTGCTCGGCCGGGTCGAAGCGCCTGCGCAGTCCCAGGGGTCTTGGGGATTTAAGATTGCCGGTGGCAGCGTCGTGCTCGCGAGCGCTGCCGCGCCAAGCGAGCCGCTCGTTCTCAACCGGATCGGAGTGACCGGCCGGTTCGACCCGATCAGCAAAAGGCTGACCATCAATCACGGCGATTTCGGCAATGCGGATCTCGGCGTGGCCATGTCCGGCACCGCCGATTATTCGAACGGCAACGTGCGCCTTGCTACCGGATTGGCGGCGACGCGGATGAATTCCGACGCCATGAAACGGCTATGGCCGGTCTTCGTCGCCCCCAAGGTGCGCGATTGGTTCAACGATCATCTTGCCAGCGGCAATCTCGAGCGCCTGACCATCGCGGTGAATGCTCCCTTCGACACGCTCAAAGCGAGCGGTCCGCCGCTTCCGGACGATGGTCTTGCCGTCGATGCGCTCGCCACCAATTGCGTGATCCATCCGGTCTCCGGGCTGCCGCCGCTCCATGACGCCGATCTGGCCGTCCATATCGTCGGCCGCAATGCGCAGATTGCGGTTGGCAAAGCCACGGCCGACCTGCCGTCCGGGCGCAAGCTCGTGCTTTCGTCCGGCCTCTTTGAGGTGCCAGACACCGCGCCGCGCCAACCGCCGGCGCGCGTTCATTTCAAGTTGGAGGGTCCGGTACCGGCCGCCGCCGAATTAGTGCAGATGGACCGTCTGCGCGATGCGTCAGGCGCGCCATTCGATCCGTCGACGACGCGCGGCAATATGAGCGCGCTGGTGGCCTTGTCGATGCCGCTCAAGCCAGATTTGCCGCCCGGCTCGACCAACTATGCGATCAGCGTCGACGCGATGAATTTCTCCGCCGAACGGCTGATCATGGGACAGAAGGTTGAATCTGCGGATCTTAAGATCAGCGCCAACAATCAGGGCTTTGCACTCAAGGGTGACGTTAAAATCGGCGGGGCGCCGGCCAGTCTCGAATATCGCAGGCTGCACGGCGATGATGCCGCCGACGTCCATATCCAGGGCATGCTCGACGAAACGGCGCGAACCAATCTCGGTCTTGATCCTTCCGGCGCCATCGGCGGCTTAATTCCGATTGACCTGACCGGCCGCGTCGGCACCGCCACCGAACGCGACGGCCGGTTTGCGGTCCAGGCCGACCTGACACCGGCCCAGATCGAAGGTTTTCTTCCCGGCTGGGTCAAGCAGGCCGGCAAGCCGGCGCGCGCCACTTTCACGCTTGTGACCAGGCCGCAATCAGTGCGCGTCGAAGACCTGCTCATTGAAGGCGCCGGCGGCGGCGTCAAAGGCGTCGTCGATCTCGACGGTTCGGGCGACGTGATGTCGGCCAATTTTCCGTCCTACGGATTTTCCGACGGTGACCGCGCCAGTCTCAAGATCGATCGCTTGTCGGACGGTACGCTGCGCGCGATCATGCGCGGCGACGCCTATGATGGCCGCGGTTTTTTGAAAACGCTCGCTGGTGCTCCTGCCAAAGCGGCGCCGAAACGGCCGCCGGCCGATATTGATCTCGATATGAAACTTGGCGCTGTGCTCGGCCATAACGGCGAGGCCTTGCGCGGGCTCGAATTGAAAATGTCCCGGCGCAACGGCGAAATCCGCACCCTTGGTCTCACTGCCAAGATTGGCCGCGGCGGCACGTTGACGGGCGAGCTGCGCGGCCGGCCCGGCGGACGGCAGGTGGTCCAGCTCGAATCGAGCGACGCCGGCGCGCTGTTCCGGTTTTCGGACGTCTACTCGCGTATGACCGGCGGAGAAATCACGACCGTGATGGACGCGCCGTCACCGGCCAATCCCGTTCAGCTTGGCACCGTGAGCGTTCGCAACTTCGCTGTGCACGATGAATCTCAGCTCGAGCGGGCCGTCGCCAATGGCAACCAAGCTTCGCGTAACGCCAACATGGCCTTCTCCGGGTTGAAGGTCGATTTCACGCGCGGTCCCGGTCGCATCGCATTGCATGACGGCGTCGTCCGCGGGCCGGTGCTCGGCGGCACCATCGACGGCGTCATCGACTATGCCGACGATGAAGTGCATCTGCGCGGCACGCTCATTCCGCTTTACGGCGCCAATAATTTGCTCGGGCAATTGCCGATCGTCGGTCTGTTCCTCGGCGGCGAGAAGGAAGGACTCGTCGGCGTGACTTATGAGGTGGTCGGCAAGCCGGCGGGGCCGGTTCTTCACGTTAATCCGCTCTCGGCCTTGGCACCCGGATTATTGCGCAAGGTATTCGAATTCCCGGCCAACAATCCTTATGCGCCGCCACCGAACGGCGATTACACGCCGCTTGAAGACAACAACACGACGACGACTTCAACCAACGTGCATTAGTTTCGCGAAACCCCTCAGACCGGCCTGAGCAGAACGTGGCGCTTGCGGCCAAGCGATAATTTCACCACCCCGTCAGCGGTTACATCGGCTTCGCCGATGGTTGCTTTCTCGGTCGTCACGCGTTTGTCGTTGACCAGGATCGCATTGTTGGCGATCGCGCGGCGGACCTCGCCGTTCGACGCCGCCAGTCCGGCTTGCACAAAAGCGCTGAGCACGCTGATGCCCTTCTTCAGTTCGGCGCGCGGCATTTCAATAGTCGGCAGCGTCGCACCGACGCCGCCTTCCTCGAAGGTGGTACGCGCAGTCGTGGCGGCTTCCTCCGCGGCGGCGCGGCCGTGAATGAGCGCGGTCGCTTCGGTCGCCAGGACCTTCTTGGCTTCGTTGATCTCCGAGCCCCGAAGAGCGGCAAGCCGCTCGATCTCGTCCAGCGGCAGCACGGTGAAGAGCTTCAAGAAACGCACGACGTCGCCGTCGTCGGTGTTGCGCCAGTATTGCCAATATTCGTAGGGACTGACCTGATCCGCATTGAGCCACACCGCGCCGGACGCGGTCTTGCCCATCTTTGCGCCGGAGGACGTCGTAACCAGCGGCGCGGTCAGCGCAAAGAACTGCGCATTCTGCAAGCGCCGGCCGAGATCGATGCCACTGACGATATTGCCCCACTGATCAGATCCGCCCATCTGCAGCACGCAGCCATAGCGGCGATGCAGCTCGACGAAATCGTAAGCCTGCAAAATCATGTAGTTGAATTCCAGGAACGACAATTCCTGTTGCCGCTCCAGCCGCAGCTTCACCGAATCGAAAGTGAGCATGCGATTGATCGAAAAATGCCGGCCGACATCGCGGAGGAAATCGATGTAGTTGAGCGAATTGAGCCAGTCGGCATTGTTCGCCATGATCGCATCGTTCGCTGCGGCTTTGGCC
>Ga0306925_10001946_pt1 | contig 17376 bp, 22 predicted proteins | sample flu12Cox44000176_FD_203755 | JGI IMG/M metagenome (GOLD analysis project Ga0306925, IMG submission 203755) | Lab enrichment of tropical soil microbial communities from Luquillo Experimental Forest, Puerto Rico - flux8day.12C.oxic.44.000.176 (v2)... | ecosystem: Environmental > Terrestrial >... | reverse complement strand
TGGCCGCGAGCAGTTCCGGCTCGACCGAGAGGCGGCCCCTTGCCGCCGACGCGCAGCGTCTCGTCGATCCCCGGAACGAAGAAGATCAACTGCAAGAGGCTGGAACCCTCGACGATGTTCCTGAAACTGTCGATGCGGTTGTTGCCGGCGCGATCGGGCATCAGAAGCTTGTTCGGACCCGTGACGCGAACGAAGCCGGGATTGCCGCCGCGCGGCGAGGCATCAACGCTGCCGTCGGTGCCCGAGGTCGCAAGCACGCAGAACGGCGACGCCTCGATGAATTTTTTTGCGTGACCGTCAATCTCCGGGCGCGCCTTCGCAATCACGCGCGGCGTGGGCTTTGGGTAGACCGTCTCGAGGTCGCTGGAATCAAGTTCGCTCAAATTCACCTCTCCTGGACGCGACGAAGCTAGCATCGAGCCGATCGGACGGCAATCGGAGGCCCGCAGGAATAACGTCACATCGTGCGTTGCGGCGCGCTCTGCAGCAATTGCTGCAGCTCCTGCCTGTAGAACGATGCGTTGGCGGTCGTGCCGTGACCGCGCGTCTCGGTGCTTGCGGGGATGAGATAGAGCCGGCCGTTCTTGACGCGCTTCATCGCCGTCTCCGTGACGCCGGTTTCCGGCGGGTTGCGTTCGTCATCGGCGGAATTGATCGCGAGAACCGCCGCCTCGATCCGCTCCAGCCCTGCGGACGCATCGTAGTCGTGCGAAGACTGCCACTGATAGATGAAGTCGTTGGCGTCTGTCGCGATCGGCGAAGCCAGCCGCTCCTCGACCATTTGGTCCGCCTTCTCCGCCGTGCCCGCGAGGTTCTGATAGGCCAGCGTGCCGCCGGAGGACGCAAATCCGTAAGCGGCAACCGCGTATTTCATCATCCTTGGCTGGGCGGCGTAGTTGCCGTTGTTGTAATCCGGGTCGTTGCGGATGGTTTCGATCATCATCCGCCGCAGTATCCAGTTGCGCGCCGCCATCGCGGTCGGTTGCGAGGCCATCGGCACCACCGCATCCATCAGATCGGGATATTTCCCGGCCCAGATCCAGCTGTGCATGCCGCCCATCGAATTGCCGATCACGAGCCGCAGATGCCTGATGCCGAGGCCTTCCCTGACCAGGCGATATTGCGCATCGACCATGTCGTCGTAATTGTATTGCGGAAACGCCGTCTTCAATCCGTCCGACGGCTTTGACGATTTGCCGTGGCCGAGCGCGTCTGGAATGATGATGTAGTATTTCGAGGCATCGAGCGGCTGGCCGGGGCCGAACAATTGACCGGCAAAGGAAGGCGTCAGCATGCTAGCGGCCGAGCCGCCGGTCCCGTGCAGCACCAGCACGGGCAATCCCGAAGGCTCGCCCACGGTCGTGTAGTGAAGCTTGAGCTCTTTCATCACCTCGCCGGTGTGGAATTTGAAATCCTTGACGATGACGTCGCCCTGCTTGGGTGGGGGATAATCGGCGCCGAACGCGGCAAAGGAGATGATTGCGAAAACGAGCGACAGCGCCACGCGCGAACGTTTCATGGTGCGTTTTCCCCTGTGAGCGCGGCCTCCCGTCCGCAACGACCGCTTGCGCGCCAACCTATCACGCCGCGGCGACGACCGACGAGGGCGGTCATGGTCAATTTTCCGGTAAGAATCGCAAGTGCCGGGTAAAGCTTCGCGCTCTCAAGGCGCGTCCTCGACATCGGTCTCGGGGCGATCGCTGCCCGAGGCGGTTTCGGTGTGCCACACCCCGTCGGCGCCCTCATACATGATGGCCTCGGTGCGCCCGGGCACCCGCTGTTCGGTGGCGGCGCGCTTGGCGGCGGCCAGCGCCATGGCGTGTGTCGGATAACTTTCCGAGAACACGCCGTTGACCGTATAGGCCCAGCCGCCGTCATGTTCGACGATTTTGTAGGTGACGTGGCTCATCGAAAAACTCGCTGTCGTTGCCCGCGAAGACAACGCGCTTTAGGGGGTGAACGGGTTGCTCATTCTATGACAAAATGGTCTGCGAAAAAGGATTTTGGTTCATTAAGGGCAAGGCTTTTCGGAAGCGCCGCCATTCGCCAGGGAGAAAAAAATGTGCCGAAACATCAAGACGCTATTCAATTTCGAGCCGCCGGCGACGGAACAGGAAATTCACGCCTCCGCCCTGCAATTTGTGCGAAAGCTGTCCGGCTTCAACAAGCCGTCGCAGGCCAACGCCGAAGCCTTCGATCGCGCGGTCGAGGAAGTGAGCGCTGTGGCGCGGCGGCTGCTGACCTCGCTGCATACGCATGCGCCGGCGCGAGATCGCGAAATCGAGGCCGAGAAAGCGCGGGAGCGCTCAAGGCAGCGGTTTGGACGGGCGTAAACGATGCGACTTCGGTGGGTACGCGACTGAGGCGCGTCAGCCGGCTTTCATCAAGTTTAAAGTAAAAGAAGGACGGCTTATCCCTCCCCCGCGACAAGGGGGAGGGATAAGAGAAGCCGCGGCGTACGACACTCGCTTATCCCCGCCTCTGGCTAGTCCTCGTGCCAATCTTCATCCCTGTGCTTGTTCTTTTTCTTGTCCTTCTTTTTTTTGTCCTTCTTTTTCTTCTTCTTTTTGCGCCGCTCCTCATCCTCCAGTTCCTCGTCGACGAACATGTCGGCGAAATCGTGCTCGGTGAGGGCGGCTTGCGTGCTGGCTTCGCGTTCGGCGGTTTCGTGATCGTTGAATTGTTGCTCGCGCCTGTAGTCTTCAAAGGCCTCGAACAATGAATGCAGCCAGGGGATCATCTGTTCGATCGAAGGCAGCTGGCCGGCCGGCCCGGGCTCGCCCCGCGGCCCCGCTTCGCCGCGCGCACCGGGCTTGCCTTGCGGACCTGCCTCGCCGCGCTTGCCCTGCGGTCCCGGTTTTCCCGGCGGACCCATCTTGCCGCGCGGACCCTCGCCTCCGGCTCTTCCCGGATGTCCCTGTGGTCCCGGAAGTCCACGGGGGCCCTGGGGTCCAGGTCGTCCACCTCGACTAACTTTATCCTTGGCCACCTCACAAACTCCCGTTTCTTCCTGAAAACGAAATTTTACCAGAGGATTCGCAAGCGCAGCAATTGCGCGCGGATTTGATCAACATCAAACGCCGGGCAATCCCGCCATGTCATCGAGATACCGCAACCGATCACGCGAGACAGTTCGATGAATTCGATGAAGCCTGCCTGGAAGCTTTTCCTGCTGTTTTCTGCCATCTTCGCGCTGGCGCTTTCCGCCGAGCACGTGTTTGTCCCGCAGGTGGTACCGGTTGCCTTGGCCGACGAGCCGCAACCCCTGTGGTCCGTGGAAACTGCCTTCGTACTGCGCGCGATCGAGCTGATGTCGGCGGGCGTTGCGATCATCGCGCTGGTCCTGATGTCGCTCGCATGGGTGCGCCAGCTCCTGCAACGCCAGGCGCAGTGAGCTGGTTTTCAAGCAACCCGTTTCAGATCGCCCGGTAGCCGCCATCCGCCATCACGATCGATCCCGTCACATAGGACGAGAGGTCGGAGGCGAGGAAAATCGCCGGACCCACGATGTCCTCCGGCTTGCCGGCTCGCCCGAGCGGGGTGTGATCCATGAAGATCTTGACCAGATCAGGATTGTTCGCGCGCACCTGTGCGTTAAGCGGCGTTTCGATCAGGCCGGGCCCGATCGCATTGACGCGGACGCCGTACTTGCCGAGTTCGGCCGCAAGCGCGCGGGTGAAGCCGAGCACGCCGTGCTTGGAGGTGGTGTAGGCCGGTGAGTTCGGCGTGCGCACATGGACGAAAGACTGGATCGATCCGATGTTGACGATGCGCCCCTTGCTGGCGCGCAACGGCTCGAGGAACGCATGCGTCACGTTGAAGACGCCGTTGAGATTGATCGCGATGATGTCTTCCCAGTCCTTGATCACGGCCGCGCCGTCGCCTGCAAACGCATTGCGGCGGTTGATGCCGGCATTGTTGACCAGGATCGAGACGCGCCCGACCTGCTCGGCGATGCGCCGGGCGATCGCAACACAGTCCTCTCGCCTCCTGACGTCGAGCTCAAAGCTCTCCGCGAGCCCGCCGGCCTCGCGAATTTCCTGCGCGGCCGCTTCGGCGGCTTGCGCGTTGACATCAAGCAGCGCCACCTGTGCGCCCTCGCGAGCATAGCCGGCCGCAATCGCGCGCCCGATTCCGGAAGCCGCGCCGGTGACGACGGCGATGTGATTTTCGAGAAGCGGCATGGCGGTTTCCTCCAAGGCATGATCCGCAAAAAAGAAGATCACGCTTGCAATGACGACGGCTTTCTTGGTTAAGGCTTTCGATACAGGTTAATTGAAAACGGCCCGGACAAAAACCAAAAGCTTTACCTTTCCCGTACATCATTCCGCTGGTCCGATTTCCGAATTCGCGGTCCCTTGGTGCTGTGTCATGGAAAAACAGCTCGCGGAATGGAAAGCCGAAATTGAGCATATCTGGTCCGCGCACACGCCCGACTATGGCGACGCCGTGCGCGTTGCGATGCATGTCGCAAGCGCCGCCGATGAAGAATTGCTGCGGCAGGCGGCCTCGCAGGCGCTGCCGATCCTGCGCGCCGCCGCTCACGCAGACGAGGCCGACCATCTCACGCGCGATGCCGCACGCCGCCGCCTCGCCATCCTTCGCGACGTCCTGCTCACACTCACGACCCCGAAATTTGGCAGGCGCCAGGTCGCGGTGAAGCCGCCGACGGCGGAGGAGTGCTATCGGCAGCTGTTGGGATTGCCGCTTGACCGCCGTCTTTCCGAAACCGAAATCCAGACGGCATACAAGCGTCTTGCCAAGCACGCCCATCCGGACGCGGGCGGCAATGTGAAGGCGTTTCTTGAACTCTCCGCCGCGCGCGATGCGCTGATGAAGGAGCGGCGGACGAGCCCGCGAATTTGAAGCGGGAGGCGAAAGAACCGCCGAGGTTCCCCCGGTTCGACTTGAGTGCCGCAGGGCCGGCTTTTGGGTTCAATGCAGAGGTTGCAAACTCGCCCGCCTTGGCGCATAGGGCGGAGGGGACAAGCGCTCGTCGAGCGCCGGTTCGGAGGCGAGAGATGACTGCGAAAGCGACCGAGAAAATAGCGCCGATCGATCCCGAGCGGTTTCACCGGGCGCTGGGCATCTACCAGGCGGCGGTTACGGAGCAAAAATCTCCGGCTGGCGAATCCTCTTCGCAGGGACAAAAGCAAGATGCGGACGATGCGGCCGGCATTCGTGGAATTCTCGCCGTGAAAAAGGAATTTCCCGATGCCAGGGAATTCCAGTCCTTGAGCCTTCGGCTGCGGCGATTTTCCGAGGTGATCGGCGACAAGAAGCTCGCCAAATGGGGCATGGTTGCCTACACCAAACACGGCGGCTTCGAGATCCATGACGCCGTCATCAATGCGCTCGCCAAGGCGCCGTTCCGCAAATCCGGCGTGCTCGACAAGCCCGCATTTCATACCCTGGTGAAGGCGGAGTATTCGAAGCTCGAGGCGGCGGATAAGGAGTGATGGACTTGTCGACTCACCATATAAGCGGCGCTCGCGATGGTCTTATCCCTCCCCCGCGTAAGCGTGGGGAGGGTGGCCGGCCGAAGGCCGGTCGGGTGGGGGTGACCTATGCCAAAGCGGAGACGGCCATTTGCCAAATGACAAAGCCCGCGAGCTTCGCAAACGGCTCACGCCCCAGGAGGTAAAATTGTGGGTGAAGCTGCGTGAACTGAAACCTCTCGGCTTTCACTTTCGCAGGCAAGCGCCGATCGGATCCTATATCGTCGACTTTGTTTCATTCAGCGCTCGAATAGTCATTGAGGTAGATGGCGGTCAGCACGGAATGCAGAAGGGCATTCGGTCAGATGGTGGGCGCGACGCGTTCCTTCGATCGCATGGCTTTCGTGTTCTTCGATTCTGGAATTCGGACGTCGATCAAAGTCTGAGCGGCGTTATGGAGACCATTTTTGGTGCATTGAAGACCCCCACCCCGGCGCTCCGCGCCGTCCTCGAGAGCGAGCTTCGCTCGCCTCGGACCCCACAAGGGGGAGGGATAAGATAGACCCGCTAACGCGAAGCGAGCGACGCGACGCCCTCGATCTCGATCAGCATCTTCGGATCGGGCAATGCCGCGACCACGCAGGTGGTGCGCGCCGGATACGGCGCCGGGCTGAACGCGCCCGCATAGAGCGCGTTCATGACAGCGACGTCGGAGGCGCGCGTCAACAGCACGTTGACCTTGACCAGATCGCGCGTCGAGGCGCCGGCTTCGTCCAGCACGCGTTTGATGTTCTTCACCACGCATGCGAACTGCGCCTCGAAACTATCGGGCAGGTGGCCGTTTTCATCAAAACCCGGGATGCCTGAAATGAAGAGCAGATCGCCGGTACGCGCGGCAAAGGAGAGCGGCGGGGCCTTGATGCCGGCGGGCGGTGGAAAATGCTTGATGGCCATGATTCACCCATAATTTGACCCGCAAACAGCATGGCGAGATGCTGGACGCGTCGCTTCTCTCGCTTCGCCGATTTTGAACGGGCCTGCCAGATTCAGACGTAATTCGAATTCCCGGTACGAAAATCCCTGGTCCCACTCCAAGAGGTTATCACATGAAACTGCCATCCGTCCTTCGCGCGTTGCTCGCGTTCACCGTCTTCGCCGGCCTGGGCCTGTCCTCCGCGCGGGCCGACGAAGGCTTTGTGACGCTCACGATCTGGAAGGCCGGCTGGATCATCGGCGGCTCCGGTGGCGGCGGCTGGCTGAGTTTCCACGGGCGCAACTATCCGCTCTCGACCGGCGGGCTCGACTACGGCCTGGTGTTCGGCGGATCAAGGACGGTGCTGCAGGGCCGCGTCCACAATATCTGGCGGCCCTCGGACGTTGCCGGGGTCTATGCGGCGGCGGGCGCGGGACTTGCGATCGGCGCAGGCGCCCGCGCGATCGTGCTCACCAATCAGAAGGGCGCGGTGCTCGAACTCTCCGGCACGCAAGTCGGGCTGCTCGCGAACGCGGATCTGAGTGGCCTCGCGATTACGATGAGATAGGGGTAGCCGAACCGCATCATCACGGCCGTGCTTCGCGGCCGTGCCATATGCGCGTGATTAGGATATTTCCTTCTTCAGGCAGCGCAGAGTAACGGATGATATAGCCGGAGCTGCCGAACCGGACCACAATCTGACGAATGTCGGCGTCCGAGGTTAGCATGCCCAGATCAGGAAATTCCTGCAATCGGTCGATCGCCGCCCAGATTAAAGCCAGCGCGCGACAGGCGGCGTCCGGATTGGTCTGATCTAGAAAAGTGCGCAATCGCTCGATGTCTTCGACTGCATCGGGCGAAAATAGGATCATTCGGTTTTACGGGGTGCCGGGCGGGGCAACTCCTTCGCGGAGCCCCAGCTTGCCACCCAGGTCTTTACCTCGTTGAGCGGGACGGCGGCACGCGTTCGCTTGAATGCGTCGAGCTGCCGGCGATCCTCGGCCACGTCCGGCCCGGCGATATCGACGACAGAATCCAGAAGCGCCACGGCCTCAGCAAGCAGAGCCGCGACGTCCTGCCCGCGCTCCTCGGCCATTTGACGGAGACGGATATCAGTGTCGGAATCGATATCTAGCGTGCGGCGAATGATGTTCATGGAGCAAAGATAGTTGTGAAAGGGAGATTTGTCGATGCCAACAGTTCAACAGCCGGAGAAATTGATTTTCCGGAGCTTTATGCGACTCGGTATGGTATCTTAGAAGCCTCCAGAGAAACGCCATCATAATTCATCTGTTCGAGCAACGTTCGACCTGCCAAGAGTGCAATGTCAGTGGCGGGGCCGGGGCCAGACCATAATTTCGTAATTGGTAGGCGGTCGGGAAGTGAGGCGCGGCCCAGATGAGTTAACCTCTCCGGATGAACGTTTATGTGTGGAGTGCCAAGTTTCAGCTCTATAAAGGGTGCAAGCCCTGTTGATCTTGGCAAAAATCTTACTTGTTCCTTGGATCGCGGCATGAAAATTAGCCGCCACTCTTGCTCCTCCAGAAAAGCGGGATTTTTAATTATCGGTGCGGCCGCAGCTGCTCGCCATAAGAACATATGAGCCCAGTCACGTCGATGTACCTCACGATCATTAACGGGTATCGTAGTTGTAATTCGTTGGTATTCGTCAAGTGCCCACTGAAGTATGTCACGCACTAGTTTAGATTGTTGCGATGGATCGTAGATTACTGGCGCCAGTAGTCCCGTCAGGGCCTGCATACCCTGACCAAGCTTAGTGTAGTCGAAGCCTATCGAGTAGCCGCCTTGTCCACGACCGTAGGCACGCCATTGATTAAGGCTGTTCTCCTTTGCCGATAGACAGGCGACGAAATAGGGACCCGCGTCTTGTGGTCGCGTAAGCGACACCGGTCCTTTGATTTCTTCAAGAAAGCCAATCCTCACCGGATCACTTTCGGTCGAGCGAATTTGGTCAATTTCCTGCGTAAGGAGTGACACGGCATGCAGGTATTCACTCGAATCGTTCATGAAAGAGATATGGGTTCCACGAAGTACGCCGCTCTCAATAATCCCCTTTAGGCCAGCAGCATCAGTATAATGAAATAGTGTCTGAGGCGGCTGGATGTTTCGATAAACTTCGCCAATTAGTTTCCAAATAGCCCCGATGATTGCCGAATCCTGCTCCTGTGGGATAGGTTTTTGCGGCATAAAATCAAACATCGAAGCCCCCGAAGCCGAAACTCACAATACCCTATTGCTCTCCTTCACCTTGTCGGCGTCGAGATAGACGTTGCTGCCCATCTCCCTGAACTTGGCGCTCATCTTCGCCATGCCGTCCTCGATCGTGCCACTCACCGACATGCCGACGGCGGAGGGATCGTTCAGCGTCGCGGCGTAGTCGCGCACGTCCTGCGTGATCTTCATCGAGCAGAACTTTGGCCCGCACATCGAGCAGAAATGCGCCACCTTGTGCGCTTCCTTCGGCAGCGTCTCGTCGTGGAACAGGCGAGCGGTGTCCGGATCGAGGCCGAGATTGAACTGATCCATCCAGCGGAAGTCGAAACGCGCCCTCGAAAGAGCGTCATCGCGCAGTTGCGCGGCCGGGTGGCCTTTGCCGAGATCGGCGGCGTGCGCCGCGATCTTGTAGGTGATGACGCCGGTCTTGACGTCGTTGCGATCGGGCAGGCCGAGATGCTCCTTCGGCGTCACATAGCAAAGCATCGCGCAGCCGAACCAGCCGATCATCGCTGCCCCAATGCCGGAGGTGATGTGGTCGTAGCCCGGCGCGATGTCGGTCGTGAGCGGACCTAACGTGTAAAATGGCGCCTCGCCGCATTCCTGAAGCTGCTTGTCCATGTTGATCTTGATCTTGTGCATCGGGATGTGGCCGGGGCCTTCGATCATCACCTGGCAGCCCTTGTCCCATGCGATTTTCGTGAGTTCGCCGAGCGTTTCGAGTTCGGCAAACTGCGCGCGGTCGTTGGCGTCCGCGATCGAGCCCGGCCGCAAGCCATCGCCCAATGAAAACGAAACGTCGTATCTGCGCATCAGGTCGCAAATTTCGTCGAAGCGCGTGTAGAGGAAGCTCTCCTTGTGATGCGCCAGGCACCACTTCGCCATGATCGAGCCGCCTCTGCTGACGATGCCGGTGACGCGATTGGCGGTTAGGTGGATGTAGGGCAGGCGGACGCCGGCATGGATGGTGAAGTAGTCGACGCCCTGTTCGCATTGTTCGATCAGCGTGTCCTTGTAGACTTCCCAGTCGAGTTTTACGGGATCGCCGTTGACCTTCTCCAGCGCCTGGTAGATCGGCACGGTGCCGATCGGCACTGGCGAATTGCGCAAGATCCATTCACGCGTGGTGTGGATGTTGCGACCGGTGGAAAGGTCCATCACAGTGTCGGCGCCCCAGCGGATCGCCCACACCATCTTGTCGACCTCTTCCTCGACCGACGAGGTCACGGCGGAGTTGCCGATATTGGCGTTGATCTTGGTGAGAAAATTGCGGCCGATGATCATCGGCTCGAGTTCGCCGTGGTTGATGTTGGACGGGATGATGGCGCGACCCCGCGCGACCTCGCTGCGCACGAATTCCGGCGTGATGAAGGGCGGGATCGCAGCGCCAAAGCTTTGGCCGTCGGCAAGGGCGGCTTCGGCGCGTTCGAGCTGTTGCTTGCGCCCGAGATTCTCGCGCGCCGCGACATAGACCATCTCCTTGGTAATGATTCCGGCGCGGGCGAATTCGAGCTGGGTGATGTTGTGGCCGTCGAGCCCGCGCAGCGGCCTGTGGTGCGCGGTGAAGGCCTTTGCGGCCTTGTCGGCGGAGACGTTGCCATTGTCGACGGGTTGCACCGTGCGGCCCTCGTATTCCTCGACGCCGCCGCGCTCCTTGACCCAGGCGATGCGGTGGCGCGGCAGACCGGCGTTGACGTCGATCACGACGTCCGGATCGGTGTAGGGGCCGGAGGTGTCGTACACCGGCAGGTTTGGCTCGCCGGCGCCTTCGGAGAGGATGATCTCCCGCAAGGGCACGCGCACATCGCTCGCCTCATCTGCCGTCACGAAGATCTTTCGCGACGAAGGCAGCGGGCCGGTGGTCACGGCGGGGATGGTCGCCTCGGGGTTGGAGCGGATGTTCATGTGATCCTCCTGTTCATTGTTTTGACGTCGTTCCGGACGAGCCGTGAAGCGGCGCGATCCGGAACCTCGAGATTGTGGCGCGAGATTCTGGGTTCGCGCATGCGCGCCAGAAACCGCCGGTGGCTGTTCTCGTCATTGCGAGGAGCGTTAGCGACGAAGCAATCCAGCCGGTCTTAGCCGAGCTAATTCTGGATTGCTTCGTGGAGCCTGTCATCGGGCCGCGCTTTGCGCGGAGCCGTTGGCTTGCAATGACGGAATGGGCAATTTGAACTCGCATCACGCGACCTCCGCCTTCAATCCAAGCCAGGCGCGCACCCGCGCGTCGGGATCGGCGTTCTGGGTGATGTCGCTGACAACAGCGATGGAGTCGGCGCCGGCGGCGTAAATCTCATGCGCCTGTTCGAGCTTGATGCCGCCGATCGCCACCAGCCGGATATCGCCGACGCGCTTCTTCCATTCGCTGATCTTCGGGATGCCTTGCGGAGCAAAGCGCATCGATTTCAGCGTGGTCGGAAAGATCGGTCCCAGCGCGATGTAGTCCGGCCGGGCGTGCAGGGCGACTGCCAGTTCGTCGTCGTCGTGGGTGGAGATGCCGAGCGTGAGTCCGGCGGTGCGGATCGCGTGCAGGTCGGCTTCCGCAAGGTCCTCCTGGCCGAGATGGACGTGCCTGGCGCCGGCAATGATGGCCGCGCGCCAGTAATCGTTGACCACGAGTTCGGCTGGCGTGCCCTTGATCACTTCGAGCGCATCGAGGATCGCTTGCACCGCATCGGACTCGCTCAAATTCTTGGCGCGCAGCTGGATGGTGCCGACGCCGAGCAGCGCCAGCCGCGCCACCCATGCGACGCTGTCGACGACGGGATAGAAACGATCCGGACACGCATGGCGATCCGGATACGCGTGGCGATCAGGATACGGCATGCCAGAACGGTGTCCCAACGACGGGGGTTGAAGGGGAGGCGAAGTCGCGCGCTTCCATCAGACCGGCTTCGAACGCAATGCGTCCGGCCTCGACGCCTTGACGGAACGCACCTGCCATCGCAACGGGGTCGGCGGCTTTCGCAATCGCGGTGTTGAGCAGCACCGCGTCGTAGCCGAGTTCGAGCGCGCAGGCGGCATGGCTTGGTGCGCCGATTCCGGCATCGACCACCAGCGCGATGTCAGGCAGGCGCTCGCGCAGGAGTTTCAGCGCATCCGCGTTGATGATGCCCCTGGCGCTGCCGATCGGCGCCGCCCACGGCATCACCACTTTGCAGCCGGCGTCGACGAGCCGCATTGCGACCGATAGGTCTTCCGTGCAGTAGGGAAACACCTCAAAACCGTCCTTGATCAGGATGTCGGCGGCTTCGACGAGGCCGACCACATCCGGCTGCAGCGTGTCGTTGTCGGCAATGACCTCGAGCTTGATCCAGGTGGTTCCGAACAATTCGCGCGCGAGCTTTGCCGTGGTCACCGCCTCGCGCACGGTGCGGCAGCCGGCGGTGTTGGGCAGCACGGTGACGCCGAGCTCGCGGATCAGCGACCAGAAAGCATCGCCGGTCTTGCCGCCGGCGGCCTCGCGCCGCAGCGACACGGTGACGATCTCGGCGGCGGAGGCGCGGATCGCGCTCTGCATGATCGCGGGCGAGGGATAGAGCGCGGTGCCGACCAAGAGGCGGGAGGTGAATTCGCGGTCGTAGAATTTCAGCATGGCGTTTCTGCCTCAACATTCAAACCGTCGTCCCGGCCAAGTAAGCGCAGCGAGCGCCAGCCGGGACCCATACGCCGCGGCGCCCCAAATGGGGCACGGTGTCAGAGATCCTCCGCCACGACGGGCACCGGTGGTTATGGGTCCCCGCTTTCGCGGGGATGACGTGGGGAGAGCATTTGTAGTCATCCTCACCCTCCCTGCCGCGGCGTGATGATCTCGATCTCGTCGCCGCTCTTGAGCGCCGTTTCCGCCCAGCGGCTTTTCGGCAGCACGTCGTAGTTCAGCGCGACCGCAAAATGCGTGCCTTCATAGTCGAGCTCGGCGAGCAGCGCGTCGATGCTTCGCGACGAAATTTCGCGCGCTTCGCCGTTGACGATCACGCGCATTGCATCACCTCGTTGTCGATCACGCCGCGCTCGACATAGCCGAGCGTCAATTCGGCGAGCGCCGGAGCCAGCAGAAAGCCGTGGCGATAAAGCCCGTTGACCGCGATATGATCGTTGTTCACCGCAATCCGCGGCAGGTTGTCGGGATAGGCCGGCCGCAAGGCCGAGCCGAATTCGACGATGCGAGCTTCGGCGAAGGCCGGATGCACGGCATAGGCCGCGCCCAGAAGCTCAAGCGCCGAGCGGACGCTGACGCTGTTGTCCTCGCTTTCGATCGAGGTCGCCCCCAGCATGAAGCGATTGCCGCCGCGTGGGATCACGTAAAGCGGCCAGCGCGGATGGATCAGACGCACGGGGCGCGCCAGCTCAACCTCGTCGGTTTCGATCAGGATGATTTCGCCCTTGACGCCTCGAAGCTTGTTTTGCGCATCGCGGGCGGCAAGTCCGCGGCAATCGATCACGATGCCGTCGATGTCGTCAGGTTCGGCGTGGCTGTCAAATCTGATCTCGCCGCCGGCCGCCGCGATGCGCGCGTGCAATTCCGGCAGAACCCGCCGCGGCTCGACATGGCCTTCCTCGGCGTAGAACAGCGCCTCGCGGAAGCGGCCCTCGAGCGAGGGTTCGAGCTCGCCCAACGCTTGCCCATTCAGCCGCCGATAGCCCGAGGTGAGGCGCGCAAAGCGTTCGAAATCGGCGCGGTCGCGCGGATGGGCCACCACCAGCGAGCCGTTGAACGGGGTTTGCGGAAAATGTTCGCGCCACAGCGAAAGCGAACGGATGCCGAGCCTGACGATCAAGGGTTCAGAGACTTCCGCCTCGCAGTAGGGTGCGAGCATGCCGCCGGCCCAATAGCTCGTCGATTGCCTCATCGCAGGCCCGCTGCGCTCATGCAGCGTGACGGTGTGGCCGGCCTGCGCGAACAACAGCGCCTGCCAAGCCCCGGCGATGCCTGCGCCGACGACCGAAATGGGGGATTCCCCCCGTGGACTCGTGTTCTGGTGCATCCCTGTCCCTTCGCCGGCATGACCCGGATCAGGTTCAAAGGGTCACCGCGGTCTCGCCTCCCCCAGGGACTTGTCCTCGTTGGACGTCGGTCCTCTCGGAATTGAGCGTGCGGTCTCTCAGCTCCTCATCGGAGCTCCCCTCGGAACGGCCTTAATGTAAGCCGATGCGGCGGGGTGTCAACGGACGGCCCTCTCGCCATGCCCGGCACGAGGCCGGCCATCACGATCATGGAACCGGCTGGGTGCGGGCGATTGCCGGTTCGGGATGGCTGCCATGTGCCAGACGCTGACGCTTCGCGACGCCGTAATAGCCGCTGGCGTAATAGGCCATGGCGCGATGATGATCGCCGTTTGCAGCGCGGTAGGCGCCGGCGAGATATTTCACCGCATAGGTGAGATTGGTGTCGGGATCGCGCAGCCCTTCCGCCGTGCCGCTGTAACCAAGGCCGCGCGCGGTCGCGAGCTTGATCTGCATTAACCCGATCGTGCCGCCGCGCCCAACGAGACCCGCTTGATAGCGGCTCTCGCGCAGGATCACCCGATGCACCAGCGCTTCGGGGATGGCGTTGGCTTGCGCGTGCTTTGCCACCAGCTCGTTATATTCGGCGCGCTGGGCGCACGCCGGTTCAGCCGTCGAGAGCCCGATCACCGCGGCAAGCGTCGCGAGGGTTAACAGAGGCTTCATGGGCAAACCCTCGTGTCCTGCTGGAGGCGGGTCATGGCCTTGCGTTTCGCAGGCGGAAAGCGCGGGTAAATGATGGCTTTGGACACGGCAGGGATGTGGCGAAAAGCCGGCTTTCTCCGGCTTGCCCCGCAATGTCCGGCGTCGTTCCAGCCCGCGGTTTACCTCAAATTATGCCTGGCATGCTTTGCTGGCGCTGAGACCTGATTTTTTTTGGACCTTTGCCGATGACGATGACCGTTGCCAGCCCGGCCGGGGAAGCAAGCCTCAGCCGCGGACTCTTGCCGCTATGGATTTTTGTGTTCGCCTATGCGTTGCTTTTCCTCGCCGGCGATCGCCTGCTGATCGATCCGGACACGCAATGGCAGATCACGGTCGGCCAATGGATTCTTGACCATCACGCGGTGCCGCAAACCGACGCCTTTTCTTTCACCATGCGAGGCGAGGCGTGGATTTCGACGCAGTGGCTGGCGCAGGTGGCCTATGCAGGCGTCCACGCCTGGTTCGGATGGACCGGACCAGTTGTGCTCGCGGCGGCGGCAAGTGCGCTGACCTTTGCGCTGCTCGCCAGATTTTTGAGCCGAAGCCTGAGCGAAAGCGCGACCTTCGTGTTCGTCGCGGTCGCGTTCGCCCTGACCGCGCCGCACATTCTGGCACGGCCGCATGTGCTCGCATTGCCGGTCATGGTGATGTGGCTCGGCGGCCTGATCGCGGCCGCGGATCGCCATGACGCGCCATCCCTCGCCCTGGTGCCGCTGATGGCGCTGTGGGCGAACCTGCACGGCGGCTTTGTCTTCGGCTTGTCGATGATCGCGCCGATTGCGCTTGACGCGATAGTGAACGCGCAAGGGTCGTCGCGAAAGCCGCTGATGCTGCGATGGACGGTGTTTGCCTTGGCGGCGCTGTTGGCAAGCTGCTGCACGCCCTATGGCTGGAATTCGCTGCTCGCCTCGCAAAAGATCCTTTCGCTCGGCAGCGCGCTGCCGCTGATCACCGAATGGCGGGCGATGGATTTTACCCATCTGCATCCGTTCGAGGTCTGCCTGCTCGGGGCGATCGGGCTTGCGCTCTATCGCGGCATCACGCTGCCGCCACTGCGCATCATGCTGCTGCTCGGCTTGCTTCACATGGCGCTGGCGCAGGGCCGTGCCGCCGAAATCCTGGCGCTCGTGGCGCCGCTCATCGTCGCCGCGCCGCTGGCGCGGCAGGTCGGAGCCGCAGAATTCGCGCCTTCCGACGGAACGATCTCAAATCGCGGCTTCGTGTCGGCCTGCGCGGCGATCGCGCTGGTGGCGGGAACGTTCGCCTACGCGTCGCTGCATCGCTTTATGCCCTATGCCGGAAATTCGCCGGTGGCTGCGGTGGCCGCGCTGAAGAAACTGAATGTCGAACGCGTGTTCAACGACTATGATTTCGGCGGTTATTTGATCGCAAGCGGCGTTTCACCTTTTATCGACGGCCGCACCGAACTTTATGGCGAAAAATTTTTCGTCGATCACAACGCCGCCTCCGGCCTGATGGAGCCCGACAATCTGTTCCGCCTGCTTGATGCGTACAAGTGTGAGGCGACCTTGATGCGCACGCAGAGCGCGGCGACCAAGCTGCTCGATCGTGTCGATGGCTGGAAGAAAGTGTACGCCGACGACATCGCCACCATCCACGTCCGCGCCGCCGGCGCAGCGCACACCGTCGATCCCGCGGTGGAACCCGGATCGAGGTTCTGACCGATTTCACGGTCGAATTAAATTTTTTATCGTCATTGCATTCGTCGTCGGCTCGCGCAATGATAGCCACTGTTGGGCGTATCATCGTTTGTCCAGAAATACTTCTGCTGATCCGGAAGTTTCGCGACGGAGTTCCTCTCCGTCTATGCGTTTCGTTTTTCAAAAAAAACAAGAAAAGATAAAGGGAGAAAGGCCGATGGCCAGATTAAACTTGGGTTCCCTGCCTCGCGAAAATCCCTGCGCTCAGTGTGGCCAACCGATTGCGGTTCCGGAGTGGATCGAGAAGGAAAAGGGTCGCACGTCCTATCTCTGGCATTGCCTTGCCTGTGATTATCGCTTCGAGGCGATCGCCTACTTCGAAGACGTCGATCAGGACAGCGAAGCGCTGGCGGCCTGACCACAAGATGAAAAGGGCACTTTTCGCAATGCGCGTTCCGCTTTGATCGGGACGCGTGTTCGCGTGCGAGCCAGGCGTGTTCCCGTTGCACCGCAAAGTAAATTGCGTCCCTCGGTCCGGAACTGGCGCGGCGCAAGAATGTTTTCTCCCCACAATTTGCAAGGGAGAAACCAGATGTTTGCAAAATATCTCACGGCGGCGCTGGCCGGTACGGCCTTGCTGGCGACGGTTGCCTCAGCGCAAACGCCGACAGCGACTACAGACAAGGCCAATGCGGCGTCAACGATCTCTGAATCCTCGCTGCACGGCGATTGGCGCGCCTCGAAGGTTGCCGGTCTCAACGTTTACAACGACAAAAATGAGAGCATCGGCACGATCAACGACCTGTTGATGGACAAGAGCGGAAACATCAAGGCCGTCGTGCTCGGCGTCGGCGGGTTCCTCGGCATGGGCGAGCATCTTGTCGCCGTTCCCTATGACAAGGTCAAATTCGTCGACCAGCCGGTTCCCTCGGCCACCACCAGCAGTAACAAATCGTCCACCACGGGGTCAGCGTCGTCGACGTCGACGAAGAACCCTTGGTATCCCGATCACGCCGTCTTCAACGCCACCAAGGACGAGCTGAAGGCGATGCCTGAGTTCAAATATTCGACCTGAGGCATCGCCGAATAGGCTGGTGCAAAAGAAGCGCGCCCGGTGTTGCCGGGCGCGTTTTTGTTTACCGAGTCACTGAGGCGCCGACCAATTGCCGCGCTTACGGTGGTCGTCCTGGCCAAGCGAGCAGAGCGCGCGCGAGCCGGGACCCATAGCCACCGCCCTTCGCGATTTGGGAAGTATCACATTGCGTCTCACCGGAGGAGCCGCGTCGTACGGGTCCCTGCGCTCGCAGGGACGATTTTCCAGCATGACAGGCTCAATTCGTCTTCACCAGCGGGCATCCGC